>ULSV01020962.1_pt1 | contig 11756 bp, 10 predicted proteins | sample 1956991 | NCBI WGS metagenome assembly ULSV01 (sample SAMEA4835717, study PRJEB28245) | human gut metagenome | biome: gut microbiome; material: fecal sample | place: Denmark | collected 2008 | reverse complement strand
GCAGTTGCAAGTGTAGATGCATATAATGCATTGGTTAAGGAAGGAAATCCATATGCATTTATGACAACAGAGGATATTCTTTCATTAACAAATAAGAAGAATCCAGATGTTACTTGGAAGACAATAGATGATTTTGGTGGCAAATTAACTACACAGTATATTTTAGAAAAATTCAAGTAGGTTTTAGCAGATAAAGGATGAAAGCATATGAAGAGTAAAAAGAATTTATTAAAGTTTTTTAAAGGAATAGGAATTGCAATAGCACTGCCTGTTGCCGTGCTTATCATCATGGAAATATTAATTGGTCTCTTTGCAGACGGACATGTAATTAGCTCGATGCTTGACTTCAAGAACATGGTGCGAGGTGCTGGTATATCAGCTGCAATCGCGTTTGGTTTATCAATGAACCTGACAAGTGGACGAATGGATTTATCACTTGGTTCACAGAGAGTTGTTGCAACAATTGTCGGTGGTATCGTAGCTTCAAAGCTTGGCCTTGGTGGTGCATGGGTATTATTGTTCGCAATTATATTCGGTTTAATATTTGGTGGAATTGTTGGTTTCTTATATGTAACACTTAGAATTCCTCCTATGGTATTAGGTATCGGTGTTGCTTGTATCTATGAATGTATAGGTTTTGGTCTTACAGATGGAGTAGGACTTCGTCTTGTTGGAACAAAGGGAGTTGAAATATTATCAAATGTAAACTTCACACTTGCAGTAGTTGCAGTAATTGTAGTCGTTATGATGGTTACTATGACATATACAGTATTCAGTTATAAGTTCAGAGCTGTAAGAGGATCGCAGCAGATAGCAAAGAATGCAGGAATTAATGTTTTCGTGAACGTAGCAATATGCTACACAGTTGCAGGTATTCTTGTAGCAATTTCAGGAGTATTAGATGCAGCATTTGCAGGCTCTATGACAGCTTCAATGGGACTTACTAGTAATGGTGTTGTTATGCAGCACATGTTCCCTATGATGATAGGTGGAACATTCCTTTCAAGATATGTTAATCAGTCAATTGGTATTATCTCAGCTGCTGTAGCGGTTAAGATACTTGGAATGGGTCTTACATGCTTTAACTTATCAGATGCAACAAGTGGTGTTGTTAATATGGCAATCTTTATTGCATTTCTCGTATATCAGGCAAATGCATACAAGATTAAGCAGGCAAAAACTGATAAATTAAGAATTGCAGAAGCAAAAGCATATAAAGCAGCCAATGGTTTAGCTTAATGTAGATTAAAAGCTCTCCGGCATTGTCGGGGAGCTTTTTGTTTAAGGAGTGATTTGAAGTGAGAAAAAGTATTTTATTGATGAAAGAGTGGTCATTTACCAGACTATCCAAGTCAATTCTTATTCCAGAAGAAGCGAATGAATATAATACGGAAATGGTTTCTCTACCCCATGTGTGGAACAAGGAAAAACCAGAAGAACTAGGATGCTGTTTATACACGAAGCATTTTACAGTTAACAAGAACTCAGAAAAGAATTATTTTATTGCATTTGATGCAGTTGGTGGTGTGGCAAGAGTTTTTTTGAATGGTGGATTTTTAGGAGAACATCGTGGTGGATACTCGAGATTTTGTTATTCCATGAATGAATTTATAAAGGATGGAGACAACTGTTTACAGGTTATTGCAGATAATACAAGATATGAGGATGTTAATCCATTGATTGGGGATTTCTCATATTTCGGTGGAATCTATCGAGATGTTAATCTGATTGAGACAGAATACGTATATATTGATCCAACGTATTATGGCACATCTGGAATTGATATTAATGCAAAAGCAGACGGAACAATACAAATAGCTGTCAATGTAGCTGCTGATAATAAGGTTGATTTGGTGTGTAAAATACTAAATCAGGATGACGTCTGGGTGGCTGGAAAAGAACAGAAAGCAAATCTTAATCAACTAGAGTTAAAAGTGGAAAATCCGATTTTATGGCAGGGAAAAGAAAATCCATATATGTATCGGTGTATCGCAGAATTAAGAATTGAAAATGAGATCTATGACAGTGTAGAATTGCCATTTGGGTTTAGAAATATAGAAATGAAGCCGGAATCAGGTTTCTATTTGAATGGAGAACATATTAAGCTGCATGGAGTTGCAAAGCATCAGGATTTTGAAGGAAAAGCATGTGGAACAGGTGCAGCAGAACAAAGAAAAGATATGGAGCTGATAGAGGAAATAGGTGCAAATGCAGTGAGACTTTCTCATTATCAGCATCCCGCATATACCTATGATTTGTGCGACAAAATGGGATTTATTGTCTGGGCAGAGATACCTATGCTTGCAATGCCTGATGGAAATGAAGCAATTGTAGAAAATGCAAAGGAGCAGTTAAAGGAATTGATACTGCAGAATAAACATCATCCATCAATATGTTTCTGGGGTGTGCAGAACGAAATTGCTATGAGAGGCGAAAGTCAGTTTACATATAATCATGTTGAGAAGCTGAACCGTATAGTAAAGAGCTTAGATCCAACACGTCTTAGTGCTGGTGCGAACCTATATAGCGTAAAAAATGATAGTCCATTGAATTTCATTAATGATGCAGTGGGATATAACATTTATTTTGGATGGTATTACGGAAAATTAACAGATTATGAAGACTTTTTAAATAAGTTTCATGAGGAGAATCCAAATGTCAGCCTTGGTATCTCAGAATATGGTGTTGATTGCAACACAAAGTTTCATAGTGAGGAGCCGGAATGTAAGGATTACTCTGAGGAATTTCAGTGTGTGTATCATGAGGCTGCATATGGTGCATTTGAGAAGGATACAAAGCTTTGGGGAAGTTTTGTGTGGAACATGTTTGATTTCTCAAGTGCCATTCGCGACGAAGGAGGAGTGAAAGCAAGAAATTGTAAAGGACTTGTAACATATGACCGCGAAGTAAGAAAAGACAGTTTCTACTATTATAAAGCAAGCTGGTCTGATGATAAGTTCGTTCATATAAATGGAAGAAGATTTGTTAATCGCTGTGGTGACACAACGACAATTACTGTATATTCCAACGAAGAGCAGGTAGAACTATATCTGAATGGAGAATTTTTTTCACGAAAAAGTGGAAAGAGAAAATTTGAATTTACAGAGGTCCCTATTGATAAAGAAACAAAAGTAACTGCAAAGGCAGGAGACTGTGTGGATGAAACCAGTATATGTAAGGTGGATTCGCCAGACAAGAGCTATACTTATGAAAAAAAGGGACAAGGAGCTATGGTTACTAACTGGTTTTTGACCGATGCCGGACAGAAAAATCTGTTTCCAGAGGATTATTATTCATTTAATGATAAAATGGGAGATTTGTTTGCTAACCCGCAGGTGACAGCTCTCTTGGAAGAGGAGATTACAGAAATTGCCCATGATGAACGTGCACGTTCTTTTGGTGGAATGCCCCTTTTAAGAGTATTAGATTATAATTCAGGCTTGTATACAGAAGAGAAGCTCAAGAAACTAAACGAAAAATTAAATCAGATTAAAAAGGAGAAATAATATGGTAGATTTGAAGGCGAACCCATTTAATCTTAACGATGAACAGATTAAATGGGTTGAGGATACATATAATAGTATGTCTTTAGATGAAAAAATTGGACAGCTATTTGTTTTATTAAAGGCAATTCCTGGTGTTAATGAGGAATTGATTAAGGGAACCCTTGATCAGTTTCATCAGGGGGGGCTTCGTTGGCAGGGAGGAGATAAGGAAACAGTTTATCTTCAGAATACAACATATCAGAAGAACAGTAAGGTACCTCTTTTTGTGGCTGCTAATTGCGATGATGGTGGAATTGGTGCAGTGCCAGAGGGAACCTTTGTGGCAACTGCAGCAGAATGTGGTGCTGGAGAAGGCACAGAGAATGCATATAACTTGGGTTATGTAAGTGGTAAGGAAGCATCTGCTATTGGTTGTAACTGGATGTTTAATCCAGTTGTTGATGTATATAAGAACTGGAGAAACACAATTGTAAATACAAGAAGCTTTGGTTCAGAGGCTGATAAGGTAATTGATAACGCAAGAGCATATATTAAGGGCGTTAAGGCGGCAAACCCTAATATGGCATGTACTGCAAAGCATTTTCCAGGAGATGGTGTTGAAGAATTAGACCAGCATCTTGTTATGGGCGTAAATAATCTTTCTGTAGATGAGTGGGAAGAAAGTTTTGGAAAAGTGTATAGAACTCTTATTGATGAGGGACTTGAAGCCATAATGGTAGGTCATATTGCTCTTCCAGAAATGAGCAGAAAGTTAGTTCCTGGTATTGAGGATAAGGATATCAAGCCAGCTACACTTTCAAAGGAATTATTAACAGATCTTTTAAGAGAAGATATGAACTTTAATGGACTCGTGATTACTGATGCTTCACACATGGTTGGTATGAGTGCAACAAGCAAGAGATGTGATGCAGTTCCAGGTGCAATTATTGCTGGCTGTGATATGTTCCTTTTTGCTAATGATATTGCTGAAGATATGGCATATGTTCGTAAAGCATATGAAGATGGTCTTTTAACAGAAGAAAGACTAGAGGAAGCAGTACGCAGAATTCTTGGCATGAAGGCGCATCTTAATCTTACAGATGAGTCTGTAATAATTCCAGACAAGAAGGAGCTTGACAACATCGGCTGTGAAGCGCATAGAGAATGTGCAAAGAAGGCAGCCGATGAGTGTATCACTCTTGTTAAGGATACATATAAGAATCTTCCAGTTAACCCTGACGAAAAGAAACGCGTATTTTTAGTATATGTTGGTTCAACACCAACAACAAAGGGCTATACAGGAGATCCTGTGAAGAAGGTAGTTATTGAAGAACTTGAAAATGCAGGCTTTGAGGTGGATGTATGCCCAAGCTATTATGACCTTGAGGTTGAGAATGGTGTCAGTCCAATGAACTTTGTGAAAATGTTAAATCATGAGCCAAGACAGGCATTCATTGACACTCACGATTTTGCTTTAGTAGTTATTAATGTTAAGGGCTATGCACAGGAAAATGAAGTGCGTGTAAGATGGAGCTGCAATCACAGTTGTGAGCTTCCTTGGTATAACGAGGAGGTGCCAACAATTGGTATGAGCCTTAATTACACAAATCACCTTATCGACGTTCCTCAGTTACATACGTTTATTAATGCATATGCTCCTAAAAGAGAACATATTAGAGCAGCAATCGAAAAAATGACTGGAAAGAGTGAGTTTAAGGGAACAGCAGATGAGACAGTATTCTGCGGACGTTGGGATACAAGATTATAAAATTGTCAAAGGAGAACTTAAGGTATGGTGGATTTAAAAGCTTTTAACAAATCTAAGGACTTCTTGATTTGTGTAGACAGTGATGGTTGCATCATGGATACCATGGATATTAAGCATTTCAAATGCTTTGGCCCATGTATGGTTAAGGAATGGGGATTGGAGCAGTGGCAGGATGAAATTCTGAATCGCTGGAACGATATAAATCTCTATACAATGACTCGTGGAATCAATCGCTTTGCAGGTCTTTCTATGGCTTTATCTGAAATTAATGAGAAATACTGTAGGATTGAAGGCATAGAGGAATTCGTTCAGTGGGCAAATAATGCAAAGGAGCTTAGCAATGCTTCTGTGAAACAAATGATGGAAGAGTCAGAAAATCCTATTTTTAATAAAGCATTATTATGGTCATTGGCAGTGAATCAGGGAATCAATGCTCTGAAGGATTATGAAAAGAAACCGTTTGAAGGTGCTAGGGAAGGTCTTAGTGCTCTTAACAAAAAAGCAGATATTGCGGTGGTTTCCAGTGCAAATAAAGAGGCTGTCATTGAAGAATGGAATCGATGGGGTTTAAGCAGCGATGTTGATGTGCTTTGCTGTCAGGATGCAGGAACTAAGAAAGAATGTATTGCCAAATTAAAGAAGCAGAATTATAAGTCAGGTCATATTCTGATGGTGGGAGATGCAGTAGGAGATCGTCAGGCGGCGGAAATAAATGGAGTATATTTTTATCCAATTCTTGTCAAGCACGAGACAGAAAGTTGGAATGAATTAGTAGACATTGCGCTGGATAAATTCATAGGTCTTGATTATGCAGATTATGAGACACAGAAGAAGAGAGAGTTTGAAGAAAATCTGAAGTAGATATAAGGATTATAGTAAACAATAAATAAGGGGCTGTTGCATTAAAAAATCAAAGCGATAACTGCAAGTACACATTCAATTAACATTGCACCGTAACCAATCATCTTAGCATTGTTTTCATTGTCTAACTGTTTAGATGTTGTACCTGATGAAATAAGTGAGTGGAAACCTGAAACGGAACCACAAGCTACTGTAATGAATAATACTGGGAATTCGAAATTGCCTTTAGCATCAAATGCTGTGAAAGCATGTAACTGTACTGATGGTTAGAAAGTTCAAAGTCTTTCATAATCTGTTGTTCCAATGGCTTTAGTGATAAATGTTCATTCTGGTTGCCAGGATTGATACAGAATGCAAGAGGAATACCTGACATATCTTATACAGTGTTGCCTGAATGTTATCAGATTCTTTTGCAAGGACATCTAAGGACCTGTATATATGCTGTAATTCAAAGAAAAACATAAAATGTACAAAAAAATAAGACCATTACTGGTCTGCTGGATATATTCTAAAAATGTTATGAAACTAATATGATTTTATTAAGGCACAAAGTACATTGCTTTGTGTCTTTTTTGCTGTCTGAGTGCAACTTGGCATGCTTAAAATGCAACTTAGTGATAAGCCTATAGACATGGGGATGGAAAAAGTATATATATGAATAAAGCATTTGTATAAAAAGAAGAAAGTAAGGGTGATGTTTTGAAATTCACAATACAACAGATTACAGACAGCAGGGCAGAGGAAGTTCTGGTAAAATGCTGTGATTCACAGGCAGCCTGGGTGGAGAAGGTAAGAAAGGTGGTGTCGGCGCAGAATACAGTTGGCGTGTATAAAAATGGTGCATTTTACAGGCTTGAATTGTCGGATATATATTATTTTGAAGTGGTTGACGGGAATTCATTCATATATGGGAACAGTGATGTATATGTATCGCATGAGAAGCTTTATGAATTCGAGAAGCAGAGTCAGGGAATGGCGTTTTTCAGGTGCAGCAAATCAATGGTTCTGAATGCAGATAAGATTGAGTACATAAAACCGTCAGTTTCAGGAAGATTCGAAGCGGTGCTGACCAATGGGGAAACGGTTATTGTTTCGCGGAAATATGTATCGGAATTAAAACGCCTATTAGGAATGTAAGGAGAAATGTATGGATAGATTAATGATGTGGATGAAACGGTATGTGACATTGTGTGGAATTCTTATGATATGTTCGTTCTTCATGTGCCTGTTTTTTGATCCGACAAGAAAGCTGAATCTTGTGACATATTTTGGACAGTGTCTTTTGCTGGCGTTCATAGCTCTGGCTTCGCTGGCAGTTTACTACTCAAAGGAAGAATTATCGCAGAAAGCATGGTGGATAAGGACAATATTACATCTGTTATTGCTTGAAATAATATTGCTGCCACTGGCACATCACTGGCAATTCTGGTTTGATGCGGAGGACGCAGTTGTATATGCCATATTTATCCTGATTGGAAAAGTATTCTGGCATATAGTTGATTACAGTAAAAATGTAAAGACAGCGGCAGATGTTAATAAAAAACTTAAAGAAAGAAGAAATAATATGATAAAGGAGAGTAAGATTATATGAAAAGATTATTATACGCAGCAGCTTTAGCTGCAGGGACATGAATATTGCGGTAATGGTAAGCTGGATATGGTATAATGGATTAATAAATACATGAAATAATTCTCAATAAGGAGGGGCGTATGTCGGATATTATTAAGATAGAACATCTGAATAAATGTTTTGGCGATGTGAAGGCAGTTAATGACTTAAGTTTCCGCGTAAAGAAGGGAGAATTGTTCGCATTTTTAGGTGTAAATGGTGCGGGAAAAAGCACAACGATTTCTATTATGTGCGGGCAGTTACGCAAGGACAGTGGAAATGTGTGGATTAAGGATAAAGAGGCAGACAGGGCAGGCAGTGAAACAAAGAGAATGCTGGGAGTTGTGTTTCAGGACAGTGTTCTTGATAAACCTCTTACAGTTAAGGAAAATCTTAAAAACAGGGCGGCGTTGTATGGAATTACCGGAAATGCATTTGAAAAAAGACTGGCAGAACTGGTGGAGATACTTGATTTCGGAGATTACATTAACAGACCGGTTGGTAAGCTGTCAGGCGGACAGAGAAGAAGGATTGATATTGCCAGAGCGCTTATTCACAGACCAGAGATACTGATTCTTGATGAGCCGACGACGGGACTTGACCCGCAGACAAGGCTTCTTATATGGAATGTTATTGAGAGACTTCGTACAGAGGAGAACATGACGGTATTCCTTACAACTCATTACATGGAGGAGGCGGCAAGTGCCGGATATGTTGTGATTCTTGATAAGGGAAGTATCGTGGCAGAGGGAACACCTTTGGAATTAAAGAACGAATATGTTCAGGATACGATATCTTTGTATGGAGTTACAGAGGACGAGATTAAAGCTTTGGGAACAGAGTACAAGGCAATCCGTGATGGTTACAGGATTCAGGTTAAGAACACACTTGAAGCTACGAAAATGATTGTGAAACATCAGGAGATATTCCGCGATTATGAAGTCGTAAAAGGCGGTATGGATGATGTATTTCTTGCTGTAACCGGGAAAATACTGGGAGGTGGTCAGTGATGAAAGAGATAACAGCGCTTGTAAGCAGAAACAGAAAACTCTTTTTTAAGGACAAAGGAATGTTGTTTTCATCAATGATAACTCCGGCAATTCTTATTGTTTTGTACGCAACATTTTTAGCAAATGTATACAAGGACTCCTTCGTTTCTGCAACTAAGGACATGATTGATTTATCAGACAAAATAATTAACGGCACAGTGGCAGCACAGTTAGCTGCGGCACTTCTTGCAGTAAGCTGTGTAACTGTTACATTCTGCGTCAATCTTACGATGGTTCAGGACAGAGCCAGCGGAGCAAGAAAAGATTTTGATGTTTCGCCTGTAAGTAAAACAAAGATTTATATAGGGTATTTCTTATCAACAGTACTTAATTCGCTTATGGTTAATGGCACAGCACTTGCATTATGTCTGCTTTACATATTGAAAATGGGCTGGTATATGAATGCGTCAGATGTAATATTTATCATACTGGATATGATTCTGCTTGTGTTATTCGGAAGCACGCTTTCAAGCATTGTAAGCTATCCGTTAAAGACACAGGGGCAGTTGTCGGCAGTTGGAACTATTGTAAGTGCAGGATATGGATTTGTGTGCGGCGCATACATGCCGATATCTAATTTTAGCTCCGGGCTGCAGAAAGCATTGTCCTACCTTCCGGGTACATATGGAACGTCCCTGGTTAAGAACCACATGCTCAATGGAGTGTATAAAGAGATGGCGGATATAGGGATGCCGTCAGAAGCGGTCACAGTCATAAGGAACACTCTCGATTGTAATCCTGTATTCAGGGGACATGTTGTTGGCGTGTCACAGATGTATTTAATCATGGCTGGAAGCATACTTGTATTCGGAGCAGCTTATCTTCTGATAATTATGATTCGGGAGAGATAATAATCTTAATATAATCTTAATATCATATGAAAATGCTTAATCCCTTTTTTAACATAATTCTGATAGATTTCAATTATGTTAGAAAAGGGGATTTTTTTATGTTCGACAACAGGATAAGAAAACATTTATCATCATTCCGGGTTATAACAATTGGATTTGGTGGATTAATTATATTAGGAGCATTGCTTCTTATGCTGCCGGTTTCATCAGCCAGTGGCTGTGTAACACCATTTGGTGATGCATTATTTACATCTACATCAGCGGTATGCGTTACCGGATTAGTAGTATTGGATACAGGAAGCTACTGGTCTTTATTTGGACAGCTTGTAATAATTACGCTTATACAGATAGGAGGGCTTGGTGTAATTACTGTTGCCGTTGCATTTTCTTTATTGTCAGGAAAGAAAGTGTCTTTAATGCAGAGAAGCTTTATGCAGGAATCTGTATCAGCACCGGTGGTTGGAGGAATAGTCAGGCTTACCGGATTTATATTAAAAGGAACATTCATTATAGAATTATCAGGAGCATTGCTTATGATGCCGGTATTCTGCAAGGATTATGGATTGAAAGGAATCTGGTTTGCAATATTTCATTCAATATCAGCATTTTGTAATGCAGGATTTGATGTGCTAGGAACAGCGGATAATCAATTTGCTTCAATGACGACATATGCCTGTAATCCTGTTATCAATATTACATTGATGCTTCTTATTGTGATAGGTGGAATTGGATTTGTTACATGGGAAGATATTGAGAATAATAAGTATCATTTTAAAAGATATAAGATGCAGAGCAAATTAATAATTGTTACAACAGCCGTTCTTATAACAGTACCTGCAATTATATTTATGATAAATGATATGATGACTGGAAGCGAGAGAATGCCTGTATTTAAGGCACTTTTTCAATCAGTGACATTAAGGACTGCTGGATTTAATACGGTTGACCTTAATGCAATGAAACAGGCATCTGTAATGATTATGATAATTCTTATGCTTATAGGTGGTTCACCAGGTTCAACAGCAGGTGGTATGAAAACAACTACATTTGCAGTTCTTATGGGAAACATGGTTGCAACATTTAAGAGAAATAAGAATATTCATTTTTTTGAAAGAAGAATAGATAATGATACAGTTAAAAATGCAGCTACGATAGCTATGATGTACATTACATTATTTGTTACAGGTGCATTTATTATAAATGTCACAGATGGAATTTCATTAGGAAAATGTCTTTTTGAAACAGCATCAGCAGTAGGTACGGTCGGATTGACATTAGGTATTACTCCACAGCTTGGAATATTATCAAGAATTGTTCTTATTATTCTTATGTTTATGGGCAGAGTTGGCGGTCTTACTTTAATATATGCTGCTTTTTCTGGAAATGGAAACAGCTATTCAAAATTTCCTGAAGAAAAGATTAATATAGGATAGGAGTACAATATGAAAAAGAATGTATTACTTATAGGAGCCGGAAGATTTGGAAAACATATGGCTATGCAGCTTAATCAGCTTGGACATCAGGTGATGGCAGTTGATACTGATGAGAACAGAATTAACGATGTTATGAATATAGTCACAAATGCACAGATTGGAGACAGCACGAATGCTGAATTTTTAAAATCATTAGGTGTTGGAAATTTTGATGTGTGTATGGTGACAATTGGTGACAGTTTTCAGAATTCGCTGGAAACAACATCACTGTTAAAGGAACTTGGCGCCAGATATGTGGTATCAAGAGCTGAGCGGGATGTACAGGAAAAATTCCTGCTGCGTAATGGTGCAGATGCGGTTGTATATCCTGAAAAACACGAAGCAAAGTGGGCTGCAGTACGCTACACTGCGGACCATATTCTTGATTTAATACAACTGGATAATACTCATGCAATTCTTGAAGTGGAAGTTCCTGAGTCGTGGTTAGGAAAAAGTATTATTGAACTTGATATAAGAAAAAAATATGGAGTAAACATAATGGCTATAAAGCATAATGACTCAATAAATGTAAATGTTGAACCAGATATTGTACTTACAGAAGATATTACATTACTTGTGTTAGGAGATTATAAAAATCTGAAAAAATGCTTTAAGGTTTAAGATTAGGGGGCATGAGCATGAAGACGGGATTAATTATAAT
>ULSV01028654.1_pt1 | contig 11810 bp, 9 predicted proteins | sample 1956991 | NCBI WGS metagenome assembly ULSV01 (sample SAMEA4835717, study PRJEB28245) | human gut metagenome | biome: gut microbiome; material: fecal sample | place: Denmark | collected 2008 | reverse complement strand
GGCAGGCGGGCTTCTGCGGCAGAATAGACTGCGGCGTGCCTTTCTACCGCTTTGCGACAGCGAGTGCTTCAAAGCCGGTGACATGGAGCGTAGAGACATGCGGCGCTGACGAATCCGACCTTATGGATATTATTGCAATGGCTCTGTACGGCGTTTCCGACAGCGATCATTTTTCCCTGGGCAGCAAGGTAGGCGAGGATTTCGCCATCAGCGGGTACGAGTATGGCTCGGAGTTTGACACGGAATATGGCTATATCACTCCGAATCCGATGGTGAGGTATGACGATTCCGACATGAGATTTACCTCCGATACCGGCGAGCAGGAAATCTCTGCTGAGAAAGCGGCGGTATTTGCTGCGGCAAATACGCCCGGCGGACCTGTGAACGTACCTTTTGAGGCGGACAGCGTTGCGAAGCGCACCGCGGCCGCTGACGGCGGTTACGTTTCCGAGGGCGTGACCTGGAAACAGGGAGATACAAAACTGCTGAAGATTAACTTTATAACCAACGGCGACGCGCTTCCCGGCTACGGCGAGGAGTTCGGCACGGAAAACATACAGCCTACGCGCACATGGCTTGATAAAACCGGAAAGCGGGTAAGGGTAGTTGCAGCGGGCGCGAAGGTGCCAACCGGGGATTACTGGCTGTACGCGATAAACGATTCCGACGACGGAAATTACACCACCGTGACCGCAAAGGGGCTTTCCATCGAGGAATTCGCAAAGATACTCCAGGAGGTATACGTTGATAACTTTGAATAACTAATATAAAGCCAGGGCTGTATTATTGCAGCCCTGGCTGTTTTGCGGCGTACGCCCTAAATAGGTGTACAATCGAACTCCTCCGGCGAAGCCGGAAACAATAATTCCGCATTCCGAATTCTGAATTCCGAATTTCAGAGTATCCCGAAGTGCTCGAGCAGGATCTTTACGCCGATGAGAATTAATATCACGCCGCCTGCGGCTTCGGCTTTGGTCTTGTATTTTGTTCCGAAAACTCCGCCGGCCTTAACTCCGCCGCAGGATATCGCGAATGTAGTCACGCCGATGAGCACCAGCAGCCCGAACGCTATCCAGCTTGACACCGCCGAGATTACGTTCTCGAACGCCGCGCCGAGAAGATACCCGATCATCGGCATGAGCGCCTGGAATCCGCCGAACCACGCGCCGCATATCAGCATGTGGCGGGGCTTCACTCCGCCCATCGCCAGCCCCTTACAGACTGACACTGCAAACGCGTCCATTGATAATCCAACAGCCAGAAGCAGTAATTCGATAAGTCCCATAATATACCGTCCTTTGTTTTCCCGGACGCAAAAAAGCAGGCGCATATGCACCTGCCTGACAGCTTATCAGATGAGAGAGCGCACATACTTCTGCCGGAAGCACCCGGCGTTATATGTGAGTCTCGCCATTCAAGATATGCCAGACGTTTCCGTCAGTATGTTGACATATCGCTGCATTACGTCAGCCGGCTACTCCCTCAATGTTATCTTATGTTAACATATTTCCGCCGGTTTGTCAAGGAAAAATACGGCGATTTTCCTATTTCGTCAGTTTGTATAAAAAAACAGAAATTACCCCTTGACAAAGTGGAGGAAGTGTGGTAGAATAACGATGTACATAAAAGCACATAAACCGTTGAGCAGGAGAAGTAGGGTCTGCCGATGCGCTCCAGAGAGCCGTGCAATGGTGCGAGCACGGTGCGTATGCATTCACGAATGGACCTGCGAGGGCAAACTGAAACGGGCGGTCAGGGTTCAGGGCTGTTCGGTGCGGTCAGCATGGCTGACACATTGAACGGGCTTTGGCAGATCTTCCGGAGTAGGGGCGACGTGGCTGCACGTTACAGCAGGAGCGTTTTGCATTAGAGTACATAGTGCAGACCGCAGGCGAGAGCGTCCGAAAGGGCGAATTTGGGTGGTATCGCAGGAGAGATCTTGTCCCATTAGAGGGGCAGGATTTTTTTATTTTCCGGGTACTTTCACGAACAAAAGGAGAAACATCATGAGAAAGACACACATCGCAAAGTTCCTGGGCGCTGCAATGGCGCTGACTATGGCGTTCACCGGCTGCGCTTCCAACGGAACCAGCAGCAACGCTTCCGACAGCGCGGCTGATGGCTCCGCTGCTGAGGGCGCAAAGAGGATCGGCATTATCCAGTATGCTTCTCACCCCTCCCTTGACAACTGCTACGAGGGCGTTAGACAGGGTCTGGTAGAGGCTTACGGCGAGGACGGCGTTATCATCGACCTCCAGAACGGTCAGGGCGACGGCGCTACCTGCGATTCCATATCCGCAAACTTCGTTTCCAAGGGCTACGACATGATCTACGCCATTGCTACTCCGGCTGCGCTTTCCGCGTACTCCGCAGCGAACAAGTCAGATATCCCGGTAATTTTCTGCGCAGTTTCCGACCCGGTAGCCGCAGGTCTTACCGAGAGCTTGGAGGCAGGCTACAACAACTGCAACGGCACCTCCGATATCCTCGACTTTTCCGCTCAGGTGGATCTCATTCAGTCCATTCAGCCGGACGTAAAGAAGATCGGCGTGCTCTACACCACCACTGAGGCTAACTCGATGTCTCAGCTCGAGTCCTTCAAGGCAGTATGCACAGAGAAGGGCATTGAGGTAGTTGACCAGGGCGTTTCCGGCGCGGCTGATATCCCCCAGGCTGCTACAACTCTGGCTTCTCAGGTAGACTGCATCAATAACTTCACCGACAACAACGTTGTAAACAACCTCTCTATCGTTATTGAGAAGGCAAACGCCGCTAATATCCCGGTTTACGGCTCCGAGATCGAGCAGGTCAAGAATGGCTGCCTCGCTTCCATCAGCATCGACTACATCGCGCTCGGCAAAAAGACCGCTGAGATGGGCGTTGAGGTCCTCAACGGCACCGACCCCAAGACCATGGCTGTAGGTACTATCTCCGACGGCACACCGGTCATCAACTCCGAGGTAATGGAGAAGTTCGGCTTCACGGTTCCTGAGAAGTACGCCGACGCCGAGATGGTGACCACAAACTCAGAGGCAGACGCTGCGTAATAAGCGCGTTATTTCAGATCTGGAAAGGGACAGATAATGACACTGGTAATTAACATTCTGATAGACATTCTCAACGAGGGGCTTATGTATGCGCTCCTTGCAATGGGAATGTACATAACTTACAGTATTCTGGACTTCCCGGATCTGTCTGTAGACGGCACGTTCCCGTTGGGCGCGGTGCTAAGCGGCGTGCTGATAATCCAGGGCGTCGACCCCTGGCTGTGCCTGGTGATCTCGTTTGCGGCTGGAATGGCTGCCGGAGTCCTCACGGGACTTATGCATGTGAAGCTCCGCATTACTCCGCTGCTCTGCGGTATCATCATGTACACCGCGATGCTCTCCGTGAACCTCGTCATACTCAAGGCGGGTACCGACGGAAAGGCGGTCGCTTCCTTCTTCACTAAGAACACGATATTCAATTCCGGCATTGCTTCGCTTATCCCCAAGAACATCGGCGAGGGCGGATTCTACATCAGGACCGTGGTGATCGCGCTTATTCTTGTTATCGTGTGCAAGCTCCTGCTGGATCTCTACCTCAAGACCAAGCACGGACTGCTCCTGAGAGCCACCGGCGCCAACGATAAGTATACCGTAATGCTCGGCAGGAATCCCGGCTCCATGAAGATTTTCGGTCTTGCCCTCGGCAACGGATTCGCGGCGCTCGCCGGTTCGGTCATCGCGCAGAACAAGGGCTCCGCTGACCAGCAGATGGGTATAGGCATGGTAGTTCTGGGTCTTGCTTCCGTAATTATCGGACTCAGCCTGTTCAGACGCGTGAAGTTCATGAAGGGCACCACAATGGTTATCCTGGGAAGCCTCGTGTACAAGGCGGCTTACCAGATCGTGCTCTCCCTCGGTATCCCGACGGATTTCAACAACCTGATGAAGGCGCTGATATTCCTCGTTGCGCTTGTGCTCGGCGGAAGCGAGCTGAGGAAGCTCATAACCTCCCTCGGCAAAAAGCCCGAGCCGGTGAAGTCTGACAGCAAGCTTGCGCTCAGCAATATCACGAAGGTGTTCAACCGCGGGACCGTCGATGAGAGCAAGCTGTTCGACAACTTCACGCTCGACGTCAACGACGGGGACTTTATCTCCGTTGTAGGCTCCAACGGCAGCGGCAAGACCACCATGCTGAATATCGTCTGCGGCGGTATCCAGCCGGATTCCGGCGCGGTTGTGTTCAACGGCGAGAATATCGTGCTCTCGAAGGAGTACGAGCGCGCACGGAAGATAGGCAGAGTGCTCCAGGACCCGAAGATGGGAACCTGCGGCAGCCTTACTATCCTCGAAAACCTCGCGCTTGCGGACAATAAGCTCCACCCGTTCGGACTTTCACCGGCGGTGAACAGAAAGCGCGAGGAGCATTACAAGAAGCTGCTCGAAAGCTGCGGAATGGGTCTTGAGAACCGCATGGGCGTGCTGGCAGGCTCGCTTTCCGGCGGACAGAGACAGGCTCTTGCGCTGATAATCGCGACTATGGCGGACATTGACCTGCTGATACTAGACGAGCATACGGCGGCGCTTGACCCCAAGTCCTCCGAAACGCTCATGAAGATCACCGAGAAGGTCGTCAAGGAAAAGCACCTCACTACGCTGATGGTCACGCATAACCTGCGCTTCGCGGTGGAGTACGGCTCAAGACTTGTTATGATGCACGGCGGCAGCGCTGTTATGGATATCGACGGCGAGGCTAAGAAGAACCTTGTTGTGGACGATATCCTCGGCAAGTTCAACGAAATAAGCATTGAGTGCGGCAACTAACTGCACAGAACGCAAACTGAATTACAGGGCGGTCAGTCGAAAGCTGCCGCCATTTGTTTTTGAGAGGCAGACATGGATAAAAACGAGGTTCTGAAACAGTATTTCGGACACAGCGAATTCCGCCCCGGTCAGGGCGATATAATCGACCACATTCTCGCCGGGCAGGACTGTCTCGGCGTAATGCCCACCGGCGCGGGAAAATCGGTCTGCTTCCAGGTTCCGGCGCTGATGTTCAGCGGGACTTCCATCGTTATTTCACCGCTTATCTCGCTGATGAAGGATCAGGTGGAGGGTCTGCGGCAGTCCGGCGTCAATGCGGCGTTTATCAACAGCTCCCTTGACCTGTGGGAGTACCGCCAGGTGCTGGACAACGCTTCCTCAGGACTTTACAAAATACTCTACGTAGCGCCGGAGCGCCTGACTGCGGACGGGTTCCTGGGCATGTGCAGGGGACTGGATATTCCGCTTGTGGCAGTGGACGAGGCGCACTGCGTATCCCACTGGGGGCAGGATTTCCGTCCGAGCTACCTGAAGATCTCCGAGTTTGTGGAGCAGCTCCCGAAGCGCCCGGTTCTGGCTGCGTTCACTGCGACCGCGACTGATATCGTCAAGGACGACATCGTGCGCATTCTGGGACTGCGGCAGCCGTTTTCCGTCACCACCGGATTCGACCGCCCGAACCTATATTTCGAGGTACGCCCCACCGAGCAGCGTAACAAAAACGCGGTGCTCCTTGGAATAATCCGCGAAATGCAGGGACGCAGCTCAATAGTGTACTGCTCCACCCGAAAAAACGTGGAGGCGGTGACGGACTTCCTGCGGCTCAACGGCGTTAACGTCCGGAGCTACCACGCGGGAATGCCGGACGACGAGCGCCGCAGCGCCCAGGAGGATTTCACCTACGACCGCTGTAACGTGATAGTCGCCACAAATGCGTTCGGAATGGGCATCGACAAATCCGATGTGGCTCTGGTGGTGCATTATAACATGCCGAAGGATCTTGAGAGCTACTACCAGGAGGCGGGCAGAGCCGGCCGCGATGGAAGTCCGGCGCGGTGCATACTGCTGTACAGCAAGGGGGACGTCCGCACTGCGGAGTTCATCATCGACCACGGCAGGGAGGAGTCCGGGCTGACCCCGGCGGAGCAGGAGAAAATGCGGCTGCGCGATCACGAGCGCCTGAAGCAGATGACGTTCTACTCCACGACCCCGCGGTGCCTGCGGCATTTCATACTGAACTATTTCGGGGAGGATTCCCCGGCGGAGTGCGGAAAGTGCAGCAGCTGCAACGCCGAAATGGACACTCTGGACATCACGGTGGAGGCACAGAAGGTGATATCCTGCGTGTACCGGCTCAAACAGCGGGGGCGTTCCGGCGGGAAGGTGCTGGTAAGCGGGATACTCTGCGGCAGCGAGAGCGAACAGATAAAGGAAGGCGGCTACGATACCCTCTCCACCTACGGCATAATGAAGGACGTCAGACAGACCTATGTCCGGGAGATAATCGACCATCTGGAGCTTCAGGGGCTGCTTTCAGTCAGCGATGATTACCACACGCTGGAGATAACTCAGGAGGGCGACGAGTTTATAAGGTCGCGGCGCACGCTGCTGATGAAGCGCTCCAAGCGCGCTGCGGACATCAGCGCGGTAACGCAGTTCAGCAATTCCGACGGCGTTGAGGATCCAGAGCTGATGAAGCGGCTCAGGGAACTGCGCAAGAAGTTCGCCGACACGCTGGGAGTTCCGGCGTTCGTGGTGTTCTCGGACGCTTCGCTCAGGGATATGTGCGCGAAAAAGCCCGCCACAAAGCAGGAGTTCCTGTGTATCTCAGGCGTGGGCAGCGTCAAGGCGGAACGCTACGGGAAGGACTTCGTCAGAGTGGTGTCCGAGTACCTTAATGAAAAGAACTCGTAAAAAATAACAAAAGCACTTGCAATACCAGCCGATTTATGCTACAATATAATTAAGGCAATATTCAATAGAAAAGGGGGCATTGTCATGTCAGAGAATACAGATGGCAAGATTATCCATTCGGAGGTGGAAGTATCAGTTGATCCCAACTGCACTACCGCATTTATGACCATATCCGAACCCGCGGGCGGCGGGCTTGACGTGACCCCTGAGAAGGCAATGGCGGCTATCCGCGCTAAGGGGATAGCCTTCGGCGTGATAGAAAGCGCGGTCAGCGAAGCTGTGGAGCAGCGCCGCTATGGCGAGAACGTCTGCGTTGCGCGCTGGAAGCCTCCGGTGAACGGCGTAGACGGCACGATAGAGTATTACTTCAAGAAGGAAAGCACGTTCAAGCCGATCGAGGACGAAAACGGAAACGTGGATTACAAGAACCTGGGGTTAGTACGCAACATCTACCATGGAACTCCGATCGCGAAGATAACTCCCCCGACGGAGGGAACTCCGGGAACGGACATCATGGGAAAGTCGGTCGCACAGAAGCATGGCGTCCCGGCTAAATTCAGCGTGGGCAAGGGAACTGAGCTTGTGAACGACGGCACCGAGATAATAGCCTCCGTTGACGGCAATCTTGTGTACACAAACGGTTCGTTCTGCATTGAGGAATCACTGCTGATACGCGGCGACGTCGACGTATCCAGCGGCAATATCGACTTCATCGGCGACATCATGGTTAAGGGCAACGTAATGGAGGGGTTCTCCGTTACATCCAAGAAGAACATCACGATATTCGGAACGGTGACGAACGGCACGGTCACAGCCGACGGCAACATTACAATAAAGCTGGGAAGCATAAACTCCAAGCTTCGCAGTGAAAAGGGCAGCATAAAGCTGGATTTCTGCCAGAACAGCAGCGTATGGGCGGCGTTCAACGTGGAAGCGTCCTCGTTCATAGGCGGCGACGTCTATGCGGGCAAGAAGCTCATCGCCAGCGGCAAGGGCATACTTGTCGGCGGAAAATACACCGCGCTTGAGGATATCTCCGCGTCGGTGATAGGCTCCGACAACTACGCCAAGACGATGATAACCCTCGGCAACAACGCGGTCCTCTCCGAGGAGATGGAGGGTCACAAGCACAAGGTAGCAGAACTTGAAGACAAGCTCGACCAGCTGGGGAAGATAGTTACGACCCTGACGGAGATGGCGAAGGTCAGCAAGCTTTCGCCGCAGCGCGAGCAGATGAAGGTCGAAGCTATGCGTTCGCGGTTCCAGATTCAGGGCGAGATAAAGCGGCTCAACAACCGCATCGCGGAGATCGAGACCACACTTGAGCGCAAGCAGAATCTGTCCATTTCCTGCAAGAAGGCGTTCTACCCCGGCGTTACGCTGAGGATAAATTCCTACGTGTACCCGGTGAACGTGATGACTCCGCATTCCAAGGCGACCATCAGCGACAACGAGATAGTAATGATCCCGCTGTGATTTTATTTGAATGTGTACATACCGGAGGTTTTACAGCCTCCGGTATTTTTGTGAAAAAATGATGAAAATTTAATAATGCCCCTTGACTTAGAGTGGACTCTAAGTGCTACAATAATTTCATGAAATAACCGGGCATATCCGGAATAAAATGGAGGAAACAACATGTATCTTGAGAAAATCAATTCCCCGGCGGACGTAAAGAAGCTCAGCTCTGATGAGATGAAGAAGCTCGCGGAGGAAATGCGCACCGCGCTTATAAAGAAGCTGAGCGTACACGGCGGTCACTGCGGCCCGAACCTTGGCATGGTGGAGGCGGTGATCGCGCTCCATTACGTTTTCGACTCCCCGAAGGACAAGCTGGTGTTCGACGTATCGCACCAGACATACTGCCACAAAATGCTCACAGGCAGAAATTACGCGTTCCTTGACGAATCCAGGTACGACGACGTTACCGGATACTCCAGCCAGCATGAGAGCGAGCACGATCATTTCACGATGGGTCACACATCCACTTCCGTGAGCCTCGCATGCGGACTTGCAAAGGGGCGCGATCTCTGCGGCGGCTCCGAGAACGTAGTTGCAGTTATCGGCGACGGGTCCCTGTCCGGCGGCGAAGCGCTGGAGGGTCTGGATTACGCATACGAGCTTGGCTCCAACCTTATCATCGTTGTAAACGACAACCAGATGTCCATTGCCGAGAACCACGGCGGTCTCTATGAGAACCTGAAGCTCCTGCGCGAAACCGGCGGAAAGGCTGAGTGCAATCTGTTCCGTGCTATGAACCTCGATTACGTATACGTCGGCGAAGGAAACGATGTTGACGCCCTTATAAAGGCGTTCACCAGCGTTAAGGACTCAAAGAAGCCCGTAGTAGTCCACATCGTCACCGAGAAGGGACGCGGATACGCTCCGGCGGTCAAGGACAAGGAGTCCTGGCACTGGCACATGCCATTCAACATTGAGACCGGCGAGATGACCATGCAGGGCGGCGGCGAGGATTACGGCGACCTCACCGGAAAGTACATGCTTGAAAAGATGAAGCGCGACCCGAAGGTCTGCATGATAACCTCCGGAACCCCCGCTGTCGGCGGATTCTGGAAGAGCCGCCGCGACGAGGCAGGCAGTCAGTTCATCGACGTTGGAATTGCCGAGGAGCACGCAGTAGCACTGGCTTCCGGCATTTCGGCCCGGGGAGGAAAGCCGGTCTACGGAGTTTACAGCACGTTTGTCCAGAGGACCTACGACCAGCTCCAGCAGGACCTCTGCATTAACAACAACCCCATAACTATTCTGACGTTTGCGGCATCCGTCTGGGGAATGAACGACGTTACTCACCTGGGAATTTACGATATCCCGATGATGTCGAACATTCCGAACTTGGTTTACCTTGCGCCGACCACCTACGAGGAGTACATCGCAATGCTCGACTGGAGCACGGAACAGCGCGAGCATCCGGTTGCCATCAGGGTTCCCGGAGCGGTTATCCACGGCGAGAAGCCCACTAAGGACTACGGAATACTGAATAAGTACGAGACAGTTCAGAAGGGAAGCGGCGCTGCAATTATTGCGCTTGGTACGTTCTTCGGCATGGGTAAGCAGGCTGCTGAGCTCATCGAGAAGAAGACCGGCGTAAAGCCTACGCTCATAAACCCTGTCTACATCACCGGAATCGACGAGGAGCTGCTGGAGTCCCTGAAGAAGGATCACAAGGCAGTCGTCACGCTTGAGGACGGCATTCTCGACGGCGGCTTCGGCGAGAAGATCGCGAGATTCTATGGAGATTCCGACATGCGCACCGTGAACTTCGGTCTGAAGAAGGAGTTCCTCGACCGCTACGACGCAAACGAGGTTCTGCGCCAGAACTGCATCACTCCCGAGCAGATCGCAGACAGAGCGGCTGAGCTTGTAAAGTAATTCCAGGATAGCGGCAAATTATTACTTTAAAGCATATCCTGCGATAAGAAACAGGTATTTGACATTGCGGGAAAACTGCGTTATAAACGTACCAGAGAATAAATTAAGGAGTGATCTTTATGGTAAAGCAGACAGCAGGTCATGACGCGCTGGGCGAGTTCGCACCGGAGTTCGCGCACCTTAACGACGATATTCTGTTCGGCGAGGTATGGTCGCGGGAGGATAAGCTGAGCCTCAAGCTGCGCTCAGTCGTGACGGTATCCGCGCTTATCGGCAAGGGAATCACCGACAGCTCCCTGACATACCACCTGAGCGAAGCCAGGAAGAACGGCGTAACACGCACAGAAATGGCTGAGATACTCACGCACATTGCGTTTTACGCAGGCTGGCCGAACGCCTGGGCGGCATTCCGTCAGGCGAAGGAGGTCTACGCCGACGACATCACAGAGCAGCACGGCGGATTCTTCGGTCAGGGCGAGCCCAATACAGCCTATGCTAAGTACTTCAAGGGGAATTCCTACCTGAAGCCGCTGACCGACCCGAAACAGACCGTTTTCATAGCAAACGTGACGTTCGAGCCTGGCTGCCGGAACAACTGGCACACTCACCATGCGGATAAGGGCGGCGGTCAGATACTGGTCTGCGTTGACGGCGAGGGCTGGTATCAGGAGTGGGGCAAGCCCGCACAGAAGCTGATTCCCGGCACTGTAGTGACGATCCCGGCGAATGTCAAGCACTGGCACGGAGCCGCGAAGGGAAGCTGGTTCTCTCACCTTGCGGTGGAGGTTCCGGGGGAGAATTGCTCCAACGAGTGGCAGGAGCCTGTCACCGACGAGCAGTATTACGCAGTTGAATAAGATACCGTACATATTTCATACTTCTGGAGCAGGGCGTTTTGTCCTGCTCCTTTTTTATTCTGACGAAACTATCCACATTGAGCAAATTATAGTTTTCGACAATCCTATCAAAACGTCCCCGCACTTCAATGTAATAATCCGGACATGCCGCGAATAGACTTGTACAAATGAAACGGGGAGGAATGGCACATGATAGCCGCTAAAAACATCAGGACAGTCCCGCTGCGGTTCGCCGCAGGGAAAATATCGCTTCCGCAGGGCAGTATCGCAGAAATACGCCTGCGGACAGGCAGGAGCGCCTGCGCGGTCATGACCGACGGAAGGCTCGTGAAATGCTCTGCGCCGTTCAGCCGTCAGGACATCGGCGAGTGCTTCCTTGAGCTGTGCGGGAATTCTGTGCACAGCTTCGCCCGGGAGATCTCCGAGGGCTACATAACTCTGCCGGGAGGCCACCGGGTGGGATTCTGCGGAACTGCCGTCGAACAGGGCGGCAGACTGTCCACGCTCAAGGACATCTCGTCGCTGAATATCCGGTTCGCAAGAGAGGTGCGCGGCTGCGCGGAGGAACTGTGCGCCAGGGCGTTCAGCGGCGGGCTTTGCTCGCTCATAGTTTGCGGGAAGCCTCTTTCCGGAAAAACCACCGTTCTGCGGGATATCGCGCGTATCCTCGGGGATACCCGCCGCGTGGCGGTCGTCGACACCCGCGGCGAGATAGCCGGAGTGTACGGTGGAGTTCCCGCGCTGGATATCGGCGAGAACACCGACGTTCTGAACGGGTACTCCAGAGGCGAGGGAATAATGTGCGCTCTGCGCTCCCTCAGCCCGGAGGTCATTATATGCG
>ULSV01025748.1_pt1 | contig 11957 bp, 8 predicted proteins | sample 1956991 | NCBI WGS metagenome assembly ULSV01 (sample SAMEA4835717, study PRJEB28245) | human gut metagenome | biome: gut microbiome; material: fecal sample | place: Denmark | collected 2008 | reverse complement strand
TAGGTAGCTCCATCTTGGAACTCTGACATATCCATATCTTCCAAAGAGAACTCAACCCGAATCTTTTTCGAGTCGACCTCACCCTTGGAAAGCAAGACAACCGTCTCCACATGCCCGGTCGCCGGAAACATATCCACCGGCCAGGCGCCTTCAGCCCAGTATCCCATCTTCTTAAACACACCAAGGTCTCGCGCCAGGGTATCTGGTCCGCAGGAGACATAGATCACGGTCTTTGCCTTCACTGCTGCCACTGCCTTGATAAATGCCTCTGTGCTTCCGGCTCTTGGCGGGTCCATCAGGACAACATCCACGCTGTCGCCGGATGCGGCCATCTGCATCATGAATTCGGTTGCGTCGTTGCAGAAGAAGCGGATGTTCTTGACATCGTTGCATTTTGCGTTCTGGATGGCGTCGCGCACGGCATCGGCGTTTAACTCGACACCGATGACTTCTTTTGCTTTGGATGCCGCGATGATTCCGATGGTGCCGATTCCGCAGTAAGCATCCAGCACGCGCTCGTTACCCGTCAGTCCAGCCAATTCAATGGCCTTGCCGTACAGGTACTCGGTCTGTACCGGGTTTATCTGGTAGAAGGATTTCGGGGAAATGCGGAATTTGCAGCCACACAGCTCGTCTTCAATAAATCCTTTGCCGTACAGTACATGCTCTTTGTCTCCCAGTACCATGCTGGTACCACGGTTGTTGATGTTCTGGACAATGGTGGTGATCTCTGGGTGTTTCTGGCGCAGGGCTTTGACAAAGTTATTCTTGGACGGGAATACCGGGGATGCGGTGACCAGAACGACCATAATCTGACCGCTGGTAAAGCCGCGGCGGATGAGCACGTGGCGCAGCAGGCCATAGCCGGTGTCTTCGTCGTATGTGTGAATCTTGAAGGATTTCAACATGCCGCGAATGGTGCCGATAATCTCGTCTGCCTTCTGGTCTTCGATCATGCAGGTTTCTACCGGCACAATGTTGTGGGTTTTCTCTTCGTAGACACCGGAAATGGCTTCTCCCTTGCGGTAACCGAATACTGCGTGGACTTTGTTGCGGTAATGGAATGGATCATCCATGCCTTTGATGCCGTGTACCTTGCAGTAGTTTCCGAGAAGCTTCTGCATCTGGCTCTGTTTCATCTGAAGCTGCTCTTTGTAAGGCATATCCAGATACTGGCATCCACCGCAGCGGTGGGCAACCGGGCACAGACCTTTTTTCTTTGCTGGCTGTGGCTTTTCTGCCACCCGCTTCTGCTCTGCCGGTGTCTGTGCCTGTGCTTTCACATTTTTCAGCGAAGCTCCTGATTTCTGTTTCGAATCTGCATCTCTTCCGAAACTTTTATCGTTCTTTCCAACAAATTTCCCAGTGTTTTTCTGAACATATTTGCGCTCAGATTTTCTATCATTTTCGCGGCCGAACTCCTGTACAGATTCCTGTCTTCCTTTTTTCCCAGGCTTTGCGCCTTTCTTCTCACCAGCACCTCTCGCCGGTTTCTCTCCTACCCACTCCTCAAATTTCTCATCCAGACTCCAGCTCTGCTTTCTGGCAGCTGGCTTTTTCTTCCCTGTTTCTTTTTTTATATTTCTATCCTGTTTCATACTATTCAAATCCTTGCCTTTTTCATCAATTTTTATATAATGATACCAGAGTCAAAAGGATTTTGAACCTTGAGACCCGCCAAAAACATGAATCATTACCTACATTACAACATACTTTCAGGAGGATACCCCATGGATAACACAGCTGATAACAACATACAAGCCGGTGCAGCTTGCACCGGCGAGGATTCTTTCTATATCGATCCGGTTCTCTACACCGGGTGCCCGGAAAACTGTTCTGGACGGCTGGAAAAGGAGATCCGCACTTATGACCTTCTGGATGAACTCCAGATTCCTTATTGGCGTCTTGACCACGATGCCACCGCCACGATCGATGCCTGCCATGACGTGGATGTCCGGCTGGATATCGAGATCTGCAAAAATCTGTTCCTGTGCAATGCCCAGAAGACCCAGTTTTATCTGCTCATGATGCCGGGGCACAAGAAGTTTAAAACAGCAAAGCTTTCCAAACAGATCGGAAGTGCCCGCCTTTCCTTTGCAACACCTGATTTCATGGAAGAATTTCTGGATATCACGCCGGGCTCCGTCAGTGTACTTGGCCTCATGAATGACCATGACAACCGGGTGCGTCTTCTCATTGATCAGGATGTGATCGATCACCACACCTTCATCGGGTGTCATCCGTGCATCAACACTTCGAGCCTGAAACTCTACACCAAGGACATTCTGGAGAAGTTTCTTCCAGCGGTCCACCACGACTACACTGTCGTTCATCTTCCCTGGGAGGATTGATTTGGAAGCATTCCTTTGATTCTTATTTCTTCAGCGGTCTGGTGACTTCTTTCAGCCAGGCCGCTTCTTCCTCGGTTAAATGCGGCGCGATCTTTTCATATACCTGTGCATGGTATTCATTCAGCCATGCTACATCCTGTTCTTCCATCAGAGAAACATCCACCGGCTCTAAGTCGATCGGTACATAAGTCAGATATTCAAAGCTTAAGAACTGACCATACTCGGTCTTTTCATCCTTCTTGCAGTATACCAGGTTCTCGGTGCGGATTCCGTGACTTCCTTCGATGTAAAGGCCCGGCTCATCGGAACATACCATGCCAGGCATAAACGGTGCGCTGTCCTGACGCTCCGGAACTACCCGGTAGCGGATGCCGATCGGGCGCTCATGCACGTTCAGCAAATAACCTACCCCGTGTCCGGTTCCGTGATTGAAATCCAGTCCACGTTTCCAGAGTGGCTCTCTCGCTACATAATCCAGACTCAGACCGCTGCAGCCCTGCATGAATTTCACATGTCCCAGGCGCAGCATACTCATCAGCACCAGCGTGTAATGCTCTTTTTCTTCTTCGGTTACCGGTCCTAATGCAATGGTCCGGGTGATGTCCGTGGTTCCCTCATAATACTGTCCGCCGGAATCCACCAGATACAAGCCTCTTGCCTGCAGGCTCGCGCAGTGTTCCGGAACCGCTTGGTAATGGCAAAGTGCCGCATTTTCCCCATACGCGGAGATGGTGGTAAAGCTGATATCCAGCGCTCCATGGTCCCGGCGCATCTGATCCAGATGATCGGCCACGCTGCACTCATCCATTGGAATCTTTCCGATATTTTTCTTTAACCAATAAATGTATTTGGTCATGACCACACCGTCGGTGATGTGGGCTTTTTTCATATTTTCAATTTCAGTCTCATTCTTCTGTGACTTGGCATAGACAGTCGGGTTCATCTGGTCGATGATCTGGTTCTGCCCCTGCACACTCTCGTAAATCGCATAGTTGACACGGCTCTTTTCCAACAGGATGCGGTGTCCCTTCAGTTCCTTTACATCTGCGTAAATGTCATTGTATGGGTGCACAGTAACACCCAGGGCTTTCAGATAGTCCTGTACCTCACCGGAAAGCACCTGCGCATTTACATAGAAGCTTAAGGTTTCCTCCGTCACCAGCAGGTAAGACAGTACAACCGGATTACACGGAATGTCATTTCCGCGGATGTTTAACAGCCAGACAATATCATCCAGCGTGGTAAGGATGTGCACATCTGCATATGCCTTCTTCATCGCTTTTCTTACCTGTGCAATCTTCCCAGATGCAGACTGGCCTGCGTATTTTTCTTTCAGGATCCAGACTGGATTTGCAGAAAGCTCCGGGCGGTCCTCCCAGATTTCGCCGATCAGGTCGTGATCCGGGCAAATCGTAACCTGCTTGCGGGCAAGACGCTCTTTTAAGCCTTCGCCAGTCTTACTGTTGATGACGCGGCCATCAAAGCCAAGCACACCGCGCTCCGGCATATGCTCCTCCAGATACTGTTCTACCGTCGGCACACCAGGCTGGCCCATCTTCATCAGCTCCACACCGCTGTCTTTTAACTCACCGGCTGCCTGCACAAAATAGCGGCCGTCCGTCCAGAGGCCTGCCCAGTCTTTCGTGATCAGTGCCACACCAGCGGAACCGGTAAATCCGGTGATATATTTTCTGCACGCGAAGTGCTCTCCCACGTACTCCGACTCGTGAAAATCTGCTGTCGGTACAAAATATGCATCCATATGATAGGTCTCCATCAAATTGCGGAGACATGCGATTCTGTTAATGATCCCGTTCATGCTACTATCCTCTTTTTCTTCTTTTTTATGCTCTTGGAATTGCTTCATCGCCTGCCGCAGCTTTGCCTCTTCTCTGATTTTTCCGGTTCTCTGCCGCGCCATAGCTTTCGCAATTTTCATTCTTAATTTTTCCGCATAGCATCCTCAATAGCCGCCGCAATGCCCTCACTGTAGGTCGGGTGGGCACGCATAGCCAGGGAAAGCTGCTCAGCTGTCAGTCCGTTAGCGATTGCCGTTGCCATCTCACCGATCATGTCCGTGGCACGCGGGCACATCATCTGCGCTCCCACAATGGTATTGGAGTACGCCTCAAATATCAGGCGGATAAAGCCGTGTTCTTCCCGCGTGATGATGGATTTTCCATTCTCTCCCATATCGTAAACGCCGCAGCGTACCTTCATGCCAAGCTCGCCGGCCCGCGCCTCGGTGATTCCGACCGTTGCAATTTCCGGCTCCGTATAAATGCAGCTCGGCACGATCGGAAGCGAAACAAACATGCCGTTTGGCACAGCCTCCAGACGGATGGTGTGCGGCTTTCCGGCCAGGTTTTCAATCACATAGGTTGCCTGCGCCATAGCTACGTGCGCCAGCTGGGTTTTTGCAGAAACATCGCCGATGGCATAAATGCCGGGCTCGCTCGTCTGGAAATCTGCATCGACTACTGGTCTTCCCTTCTCCATCTGCAGCGTCATGTCTTCGCCAAGAAGGCCATCCGTATACGGAGTTCTTCCTACCGCTACCACGACCTGGTTGGTCTTGATCTGGGTAATCTCATTCGTAGCAAGGTCACGCACCGTACAGACCAGGCTGTCTTCCTTGCGGATTTCCTCCACCATGGCATTGCAGTAAACGGTAATGCCCTTATCGGCCAGCTGCTCTTTCAATGCCTCGGAGACCTCTTCATCCATCGGTCCCAGCAGATGCGGACCCTTCTCTACGATGGTCACCTTTGAGCAGAGCGCCTGGAAGATCGTGGCAAACTCCACACCGATGACACCGCCGCCCATGATCACGATGCGGTCGTAGTTCCAGGTTGGCACAGCCAGCAGGCGGTCACTGTTGATGACGCCAGGAAGGTCGATTCCCGGAATTTTCGGCATTACCGGCTTTGCGCCGGTGGCAATGATGATGTTTTTCGCCCGGAGATATTCTTTTCCGTTCTCTCCCACCACCTCAATGGTCTTTTCGCGGCGGATGGTTGCTTTTCCCTTGATAAACGTAATATCATTTTTATCGAATAATTTCTGGATCTCGTCCCGGTAGCGGCGCACAGAGCGCTTCTTGTAATCCTGCATTTTTGCGAAATCAAAGGAAATAAAATCGGTCGACACCCCGAATTCATCGCTATGCTGCATCATGGAAAAAATATTAGACGCATGCAATAATGCCTTCGTCGGGATGCAGCCGCGGTTGATGCAGACACCACCAAGCTTATTTTCATCGATCACCGCTACCTTCATGCCAAAAGAGGCTCCCTTGATCGCAGCCGTATAGCCACCCGGTCCCGCCCCGATAATCACCAGATCGTAATATGATGCCATAATTTTAAATTCCTTTCGTCTGTATCGTTAGATTGTATATCATGGAATATTTGTTTTTTAGCAAAAAAAGTGAATGACTCATCCCTGTCTCATTCTCAAAAAAGATGCAGTGCCTCACATGCTTTATAGACTCCGTCTTTTGCAATATCGTCCGTGACATAATCTGCTGCCGCTTTCAGCTGCGGATGGGCATTGCCCATGGCTACACCGGTCCCGGCAGTCGTCACAATCTCATAATCATTCATGCTGTCGCCAAATGCGATGGTCTGCGCAAGCGGTATCTTCCACAGCTTGCAAAGACGCTTGAGTCCTTCTGCCTTAGAAGCATCCTTCTCGATGATATCTGCCCCCTCCCGGCTGGAAAACATGGGAAGCTTGAGCATTGGGAATGCCTCCTCCACTTCCTTTGTACCGGGTTCATGCCCGATATAAGCCAGAGTCCGCACCGGCATGTCCAGAAGCTTCCACGGGTCGCGGAATTTCCGGTCCGACATGTTCCAGCGCACCATATCGTGGCGGGTTACACACCAGGGATTGATAAAATAATCGGTATCTCCGACCGTCATTCCAATGGCATAGTCCTTATCCTCTGCAAAATGCAACAGTTCTTCCACCAACTCCCGCTTCATACAATGTTCATAGATCAGTTCCGCCCCGACCGTGATCTTGTTGCCATTTAGATGGATGATGGCATCCGGTTTCACCTGGTCAGCAAGTCCTTCACTGAACTTGGCATCCATGTCGCGTCCGGTAGCAATGACGATATAGTAGTGTTCATGCAGCCGGTCCAGCGCCTTAATGGCACTGTCCGGAATTTTATAATCTGCATGGTTCAAAAGCGTCATGTCCATGTCAAAGCTGACAATTCCCTTCATAGCAATTCTCCGTTTTCTTTCTATGATCGCAGCTCCTCTTTATTTGGGAAGCCACCCGTAATCCTAGTATCCATGATAGCAAAGTACGGGGGGACTGTAAAGTCCAGAGGGAAGAATTTCCTATAAACTAATCTGAATTTTTCAAAATTTCATACAAATCTCTTTTCAAATTATTGGTTATCTGATATACTATTATAGTTCAATCGGGGTATGGCGTAGCTTGGTAGCGCGCTCGGCTGGGGGCCGAGAGGTCGCAGGTTCAAATCCTGTTGCCCCGATTTTATGCCTTAAGATGAAGTATAAATTACTTAATTTGGGCAAAACAAATTCATACTTTACAAAAAGATGATTGCTGCGCAGAGTGGCAATCATCTTTTCATTTCTTATCGAAATATTACACCGTCTCTCCTCCAGTCACCCTCCTGATATGGATTGCCAGAAACCCCGTTTCTTCCCGCGCAAACTCCAGCTTTAATTTCTGTTCCAGCTTTCGCAGGATCTGCTCTGCCAGTTCGTATTCTTTCGGGAAATTTTCCCTGGCATAAGATTCCAGATCTAAGTCGGTGCGTTCGCCTTTGCGGGCACGGGCCAGCATATAACGGACATGACTCATCAGCCGGTTGTAACCAAGCGAGCTGTAAGGCAGTTTCTTTCCGGTGCTTTCCTCGATCATGGACATACAGGCATTGACAAGACGCGCTGTTTCCAGCGAATCCGCTACATTTTCCTGTGCCAGCCCGGCATGGATATGCAAAGCGATGTAACCGGCCTCATCTTCTCCAAGTTGGATTCCTGTCATCTTTTTTAAGATTACGCATCCTTTTTTCGCAGCCTCATACTCTTCCTCGAATAATGCTGCGATATCCGCTTTAAATGGATTTGGAATTTCCTTTTGTTCCTTCGCCCGCGCTGCTGCCATGGCGATATGATCCGCCATGGGGATCAGAATATCATGCTGCAAAACTCCCATCGCCTCTTCTGCAAGCTCTATGATTTTCCCCGCTGCTTCTATATAAACCGGGTCAATTCCATTTACCCTGGTCAGAGCAGATGATTTCTCATTGACCATTTCATAGCGCTTTGCCTGCGGAAGCGTCTGCATCCGCTCTCCCATCCGGTGTCCGAAGCCGACTCCGTTTCCAAGAAGAATCTGTTCCCGTCCGGTGGCATCGTCCAGAACCAGGATTCCGTTATTGTTTAATACTTTGATCACCCGATACATTCCCCTAACCTCCACGTTGCCTTTTCTTCCCTTATTATACACGACAAATCCCGATTACCAAACGCTTTTTTCATGCTGTCTGGCATTTTCAAACAGCACAAAGGACGCGCCCTTCACGCGTCCTCTGTCTATTCTATAAAAAATACTCCCTAAGTTTTATTGAATGATCATTCCTATCTGATCCAGCCGTTTCACCTGTTTTTCTCCCTCTAAGGTTAACTGCTGTCCCTCTGTCAAACCGGTAAAAATCACAATGCAGGCATCGCTCACAGCGTGCTCCCGGATATATACCGGATCGAACTCCATCAGTTTATCGCCTTTTGCAATTTTCTGTCCATCGCTCACGAAGACATGAAAGCCTTCCCCATTTAATTTTACGGTATCAACACCGATGTGAAGCAGATACTCTGTTCCGTCTGCCGCTTTCATGCCAATGGCATGCTTGCTTGGGAACACGAACATCACCTCACCGTCCTCCGGTGCCACAACCGTTCCATTCTCCGGCATGACCAGATATCCGTCTCCCATGGCTTTGCTGGCAAATGCTTCATCCGGAGCTTCTGTGATTGGCTTTAAGATGCCTTCAAACGGAGAATACAAAATATGATTCCCGCCAGACTCTGCAATTTCTTTCCCATGCTCATTCTCGCCAGACCCTGCAGTTGCCGTCTCAGCCTCTTCCTCATGTTCTTCTGCCAGATAAGACTCCAGCTCCGATTTGATCACGGTAACCTGCGGTCCGTAAATGATCTGAATTCCCTGACCTTTTACGATCACGCCTACCGCTCCGGTGCTCTTAAGCAGCTTTTCATTTACCAGAGACGGATCCTCAATGGAGCAGCGCAGTCTGGTTGCACAGCAGTCCACCGATGTGATATTCTTTCTGCCGCCCATGCCCTTTGCAATAGCTGCACTCCGGTTGTCGTTTCCTGCTGTCTGGCTCTGGCGTTCTCCCTCTTTCGCCTCGGCCTTGCGGGCATTCACATCTGCTTTCGTATAAAGCTTTGTTTCCTCGTCATCGTCCTCGCGGCCCGGGGTCTTTAAGTCAAACTTCTTGATGAGAAAGCTGAAAATGAAGTAATACAGCAGGAAATAGACGATTCCTGCCGGAATAATGCGCAGCCAGCTGGTCTTCGCATTGCCCTGCAGCACACCAAAGATCACCAGATCCAGAAGCCCTCCGGAGAAGGTAAGTCCCACCGCAATATTCAAAATGTGTGCGATCATATAGGCACTGCCCGCCAGGATCACCTGCACTGCAAACAGCATCGGTGCTACAAACAGGAAAGAAAATTCAATCGGCTCTGTAATACCGGTGAACATCGAAGCAAGTGCCGCACTTAACAGAAGACCTCCTGCTGCTTTCTTCTTTTCCGGCTTTGCACAGCGGTACATAGCAAGTGCTGCTCCCGGAAGTCCGAAGATCATAAAAATAAACTCACCGGAGAAATACCGGGTAGCATCTGCGCTGAAATGCGCCACGTTGGAGGATGCCAGCTGTGCAAAGAAAATGTTCTGGCCACCCTGGATCAGGTTTCCATCTACCATCATGGTACCGCCCACTGCCGTTTGCCAGAATGGCATGTAAAATACATGATGAAGGCCAAACGGAATGAGCGCACGCTTAATGATGCCGAAAATCAGGGTTCCGAAATATCCGGTTCCCGTAACCAGTCCGCCCAGTGCAAAGATGCCGTTCTGGACAGCCGGCCAGATAAAATACATCAGAATGCCGACTGCAACATAAGTAACCGTGGAAATGATCGGCACAAAGCGGGATCCGCCAAAAAACGATAATGCGCTTGGCAGCTGTATTTTATAATAACGGTTATGAAGCGCCGCAACGCCAAGTCCCACGATAATACCGCCAAATACACCCATCTGCAATGTCTGGATGCCGCAGACATTTGCAATGGTTCCATCTAACACGTCCGGTGCGATGGAACCGTCTGCCAGAACCTTTCCTGACAGTGAAAGCACCGCATTGATGGACGCGTGCATGACGAAAAAGGAAATCATAGCCGATAACGCGGCTACTTCCTTTTCCGCCTTTGCCATACCAATGGCAACTCCCACTGCGAAGATGATCGGCAGGTTGTCAAAAATCACATTTCCAGCCTTGCTCATGATCACAAGCAGTGCATGCAGGATCGTCCCATTTCCGAGAATTCCCTGCAGACCATAGGTTGCGATGGTCGTCTCGTTCGTAAAGGAACTTCCGATTCCCAGCAAAAGACCTGCGACCGGAAGCACCGCGATCGGAAGCATAAAGCTTCGCCCCACCCTCTGGAGCACTCCAAAAATCTTGTCCTTCATGTTTTTTCTCCTTTTTATTCCGAGTATTCAGATGCACATGGATGTTTCTTTCCGGAATTTTCTGCCGACAAGCTATAGAAAAATATAGCTGCATTATCTTAAGCATACCCCAAAATCCCGGATTCCACTCTGTTTCGCAGGAAATGATTGCTTTCAATTATTATGAAAAAATAGCCATGATTTTTCTGGAATTTTTCTGAAATGCTTGCTTTCTGTGAAACAAAAAGGCATGAATCGAAAGGACACCGTTTTGATGTCCCTTCGGTTCATGCCTGCTTTACCAGTAACACACCTGAATCTCTGATTGTGATATTAGTATAGTTGGGAATGTGGGATCTGTCAACTAGATTTTAACTATCTCCTATAATCTCAGCTGCTCTAATTACAATCCATACAATTCTGTCCAGGAGTATTCCCGACACCTGTAGGCTTATCAAAAGCCGGGTTGAACGCATAGAAATTTTTGCTGCTCAGCTGGTCCTGCACATGTCGCAGCGTCTCTCCAAACCGCTGGAAATGCACGATTTCCCTTGCACGCAGATAGCGGATCGGATCGCACACTTCCGGATCCTTTACGACGCGAAGAATGTTATCATAGGTGCTGCGTGCCTTTTGTTCCGCAGCAAGATCTTCAAACAGATCTGTGATTGGATCTCCTTTGGATTGAAATTCGCAGGAGTTAAATGGAATGCCACCTGCGGCCTGGGGCCAGATGCCGGTTGTATGGTCAATATAATAAGGTCCAAAACCAGACTCTTCGATTTTCTGCGGGGTCAGGTTCCTTGTAAGCTGATGAATGATCGCCGCTACGATTTCCAAATGGGCAAGCTCTTCTGTTCCGATATCTGTTAAAGAAGCTTTTGCTATATCATATGGCATGGCATATCTTTGGGATAGATAACGCATGGATGCACCCATCTCTCCATCTGGTCCACCGTATTGTAAAACCTCATAATAAAAATTTGGGTTCAAAATTAAAGAAAATTTCATCCTGCAGGCAATTGGTTTTGACATATCCAATGACAACTTCCCTGATACCTATCTTGCGGACCGAAATGCAAAAACCTATAATATTGGGGTAATACGAATAACAGAATATATTCACTTTTTGACAAGTTTCATCATTGTTTCTTATTACTGATAGTATATAATAAATGAAAAAGGAGTACAAGCCATGAATACTTTCCCAGAAGAAAATTTAAAGTCAATCAGAATCATCTCAGCTACACTCTCCCAGCCAATTGCCATAGCCTGCTACAGCCGGGAAGATGAAGAACTGGTATCCGGTCTGGAATCCATAATAAAGGAAAATGGATATACCAGCGCCGATGTAATGTCTTGGTGCAAGGATAAGGAGCTGCTGTTCAGTGCCTACAGAATGCCAGGCAACGGATCCAGAAAGTTCCAGTAGAGCTTTCGTAGACGTTTGAATGGTATATAGTAATATTGAATATGGTACATCTAAGATTGGTGTTGTATCTAATAAGCAGAGTATAAACAAAACTGTTAGTTTTCTGAAACAACATGCAAATTCACCACGCGCAGTTGTTTTATCGATCCATACATATGGTTATTTTTATGGTGTGGCTATTATAAACTCTTATAATAATTCAGAATTTTCATTTACTCTCACACCTGTAGAAATAGGAAACGGTAACGGACAATGGAATGTTCATTGGATTGCTTTGTGGTAGTTATTCTAATACTTACTATTTTCACTTGCTAACCATATCACCCAAACGGTATTATTCCGTCTATATACAGTTCCGCAACTATACACCAATAGGTGCAATGCCTGCATAATTAAAATCAAGATCCAGAAAACTTATACCA
>ULSV01009102.1_pt1 | contig 11967 bp, 8 predicted proteins | sample 1956991 | NCBI WGS metagenome assembly ULSV01 (sample SAMEA4835717, study PRJEB28245) | human gut metagenome | biome: gut microbiome; material: fecal sample | place: Denmark | collected 2008 | reverse complement strand
GTCGGTTCACCCATAAAGTGCATGACTACCTGATTCTCCGGGACTTCAAAGTACATGTAGATCTCCATCCGGCGCTCATGGGTATGGCACGGCATGCTGTTCCAGACACTTCCCGGCTCCAGAGCTGTCATTCCCATGGAAAGCTGGCATGTTTTCAGCACATCCGGATGAATGAACTGGTTGATGACTCTCTTATTGGAAGTATTGGCATCACCCAGCGGGCGCTTTGCGGCATCCTTCAAGGTGATCAGCTTTGTCTCGTAGGACGTGTGAGCCGGCGCACTCACCATGTAAAATTTTGCCGGTGCCTCCTCACTGTCACTGGAAAAGATCACTTCCTTTGTGCCTTTTGTGATGTACAGGCAGTCTTTATAGCCGAGACGGTACTCCACTCCGTCCGCTGTGATGGATCCGGCACCTCCAATATTGAAGATTCCGATCTCGCGACGCTCAAGGAAATAGTGGGTACCGAAGTTTTTCCAGCAGTCGATCCCCTTTTCGATGGAGACATGTTCTTTCACCGGCATGCAGCCCAGTGTCACCATGCGGTCCACATGGGAGTATACGGATACCACCTCATCCGGATGGTAGAGATCCTGAATCAGGAACTCATCTCGAAGTTCTTCGGTTGTGTAGCGTTTTACGTCTCTTTGATTTGCGGAATAACGAATATCCATATGTTTTTTACCCCTTATTTATATTCAGAACGGTTTTTATGCCGTCCCGGTTGACTTTTTTATCACACACTCACTTGTTCTCTTCTTATTTTTTCTGTATTGCAGTGTATCTCAGAGCACCGATTCCAAAGAGTGCCAGCAAAAGTGCATCCAGCACCAAAAACAGGATCGCTGCCCGGAATCCAAGCTTATCTGCAAGGACGCCAATGATCTGCGGGGTAAGGATCCCGCCGAGGGAACCGATCCCTGTAAACACCGACATTCCAAGTGGGGAATTCCCCATGAGATCTCCGGTAAATGCCGTCGTTGTCGGAAAGGCGCCTGCCATTCCAAGACCCAAGAGGACGAGGGCTGCCACCGCCATCGCCGTGTTATTCGCGAGGACGAGGATCAACACCGACACGAACTGCAGTGTGGAGATCGCCGCCAGGATCTTTGCCGGCGGCACCCTCTTTGAGACGTTTGCAATGACGATCCTTCCGATCATGATCATGATCCAGGTCACGGATACCATCACAGTCGCAAGGCTTGCAGACATAAAGCCTGTGCTCTTTAAATAGGTAACAAACCATCCGTTTACAGAGTTTTCGAGGCCCATATAGAAGAACAGCGTGCCGACTGCCAGAAGGAATCCCGCGTTCTTTAAGAACCAGAACTTTTCTTTTGGCTCTGCTGCCTGACTGTGCTCCTCTCCTGCTTCCTTCTTTTCCTCTTTTTCGATCTTTCTGTAATCCATTGTGGCGTAGGAAAGAACGATGAGAACCGTGAGGACTGCAAGGAGGCGCAGGATCGTCTTCCAGTTCATACCCGCTCCCATGAGAAGCATCGTAACGAACGGGGACAGGAAAGCGCCCACCGCATACCACATATGAAGCAGGTTCAGATATTGATTGGAGCTTCCCGTCACCTGACGGATCGCGTGATTGTTGATGATCGTGATCATGCCCTTCGTGATTCCGATCAGGAAGATCATCACATAGAGCACCGGGACCGGAAGTCCCAATGTAAACAGGAACAGGCACACCGGATAGGGAATCGCCAGTACGACTACCGCCGTCTTCTGGGACATCATCCCGCAGAATATCGGATAGACCAGGCTTGAACATAAATTTCCGATTGCCAGAAAGGAAAGCAGCCCGCCGGCCGCGGTAAAGCTTAAATTTCTCTCCTCGATCAGGTTTGGCAGAATGACACCGAAGATCAGGATGACCATTCCGCTGATAAAATAGGTCAGATAACAGTGATCGATCACCGACCGTTTATCTTCTTTTGTGATTTCCATTCAGCGTTCTCTCCCCATACACATATTTGTTAATTTTTCTCCATACTTTTTCCATCATATCATCTTTTATCCCTAAAGACAAGGTTGTTTTCGTTGACACCCTCACGGTCTTACTATACAATAGAAGGAACGCAGCTTGTTTTACTTTTAAGGAGGAAAAGGGAGTTATGAAAGACATAAAGAAGGTGACGTTGATCGGTCTCGGTGCGATGGGGGTATTTTTCGCGCCGCGTATCTCAGAAAAGCTGGGGGCTGATTTCCGGATCCTTGCAGACGGCGCAAGAAAAGAGCGTCTGGAGCGGAAAGGGGTAACGGTCAATACGATCAACTACCGTTTTCCGATCATCACACCTGATGTCGAGGGGGATCCGGCAGATCTCGTTATCATTGCAGTAAAGGGATATGATCTGGAGCAGGCGATCAGGGATATTAAAAATCAGGTTGGCAAAGATACGATCATCCTCTCCGTATTAAATGGTGTGGAGAGCGAAAAACAGATCGCCGCCGTCTACGGCAGCGAACATCTGCTGTACTCCTACATGCGGATCAGCATTGTCATGAAGGACGGAAAGACAGAATTCGATCCACATAAAGGACTGATCCACTTCGGTGACCTTAAAAACGATCCGGAACACTATTCCGGGAATATTCTCGCCGTAAAAAGTCTTTTTGATCTCTGCGGGATCGACTACAAGATCGATGCGGATATGTTAAAAGGGATCTGGTTCAAGTTCATGTGCAACGTGGCCGAAAATATGACATGCGCCATGTTCGGTGTTCCTTTCGGTGCATTCCAGAAAAACGATGATGCCAACTTCTTCCGCCACAAGGCCATGTGGGAAGTGATCCGTATTGCAAATAAGCTGGGCATTGATATCGGTCAGAATGAGATCGACCGTCAGGAGCACACTCTCGGACGTCTTCCTTATGAAAATAAGCCGTCAACGCTTCAGGATCTTGAGGTCGGAAAACGCACGGAAGTCGATATGTTCGCTGGAACGGTTGTCCGCCTCGGAAAAGAGCTTGGCGTTGAGACTCCGGTCTGCGAGTGTTTCCTTCACGGAATCCATCTGATCGAGGCGCGGATGTTTAAAGAAATCTAATATCTATATGTACATAGCCAAAGCTGCCTGCGGCATATCGCCAGGCAGCTTTTTCTGCTCTCCCACCTTATTTTCTTAATTCTTTTCCTAATATCAAAAAACAGTCTTGCATTTCCCATAGAGCTGTACTATATTTGTCATATGAACGATGGTTCATATGTTAATATGATAATTAAAAATTATAATTCTGAGGAGGTCTACTCTATGGAGGAATTAGAAAAATCCAAGCAGAAGTCAGCAGACCACAAGGACGAAGAGGTTTGCTGCTGCGGACACCATCACCATCACGGAGAGCATGATGACGAGCATGAAGAGCATTGCGGCTGTGGACATCATCACCATCACGATGAGCATGATGATGACGAGCATGAAGAGCATTGCGGCTGTGGACATCATCACCATCACGATGAGCATGATGATGACGAGCATGAAGAGCATTGCGGCTGTGGACATCATCACTATCATGAAGAACATGATGACGAACACGAAGATCACTGCTCCTGCGGGCACCATCACCATCATGAGGACGATGATAACGATGAGCACTGCGGCTGCGGACATCACCATCATCACGAGGACGATGACTGCTGCTCCGAACACGAGCATCATCATGAACATCACCACGAGCATGCCGAACACCACCACGGTCCGGCACCGAAATCCACCTGTGTGGTCTACGTGATGAAAAACATCGACTGCGCGAACTGCTCCGCAAAGATCGAGAAAAAGATCCAGGAGCTCCCGGAAGTCGATGACTGTATTTTGACTTTCGCGACGAGACAGCTCCGGGTCTACTCTTCCGAGGGAACAAAGCTGCTCCCGAAGATGCAGGAGATTGCTGATCAGATCGAGCCCGGCACTGTAATTGAAGTCCGCCCGAAAAATCCGAAAGCGATCTGCACCGTCTATGTAATGAAAAACATCGACTGCGCGAACTGCTCCGCAAAGATCGAGAAAAAAATCCAGGAGCTCCCGGAAGTCGATGACTGTATTTTAACTTTCGCGACGAGACAGCTCCGTGTCTACTCTTCTGAAGGAACAAAGCTGCTCCCGAAGATGCAGGAGATTGCTGACAAAATCGAACCAGGTACCATCATTGAGATCCGCGAGGAAGGAAAACCGGCAGATGCAAACAGTGACGACAAGCATGCCCACGATCTTCCGGAGCTGATCGCCGGAGGCTTGCTCTTCATCGTCGGAGAATTTCTCTCCCACTCCATGCCGCAGATCTCCGCCATATGCTTTGTGATCGCCTACCTGATCCTTGGACGGAAAGTTCTCTTAACAGCCCTGAAAAACATGAAGACCGGCCACGTGATGGACGAAAACTTTTTGATGAGCATCGCGACCATCGGCGCTTTCTGTGTCGGCCAGTTTGGGGAGGCGGTCGGAGTTATGCTCTTCTACCGGGTCGGTGAAGCATTCGAACACCGCGCAGTTGAAAAGAGCCGCAGTCAGATCATGGAAGCCGTTGATCTTCGTCCGGAGACCGTTCTTCTTGACGAAAACGGTACTGTCCGCGAGGTTCCGGCAAGTTCCGCTGTTGTCGGCAATATCGTAGAGATCCGTCCCGGTGACCGCATTCCGCTTGACGGTGTAGTCGTAGAGGGCGAGAGCCGAATCGATACGTCACCGATCACAGGTGAACCTGTCCCGGTATCGGTAAAGGTCGGAAGCCAGCTGACATCCGGCTGTGTCAATACTTCCGGTCTCTTAAAGATGAGAGTCGAGAAGGAACTTTCCGAGTCCATGGTCACAAGAATTCTCGATTCCGTGGAGAACGCCGCAGCCAGCAAGCCGCAGGCCGAGCGCTTCATCACGAAATTTGCACGAGTTTACACCCCGTTCGTCGTTGCCTTGGCGGCTGCGACAGCGATCATTCCGTCCTTAATTACAGGAAACTGGTCCCACTGGATCTACACAGCTCTTACCTTCCTCGTAATCAGCTGCCCGTGTGCCCTTGTTTTAAGCGTTCCGCTGGCATTCTTCTCCGGGATCGGCGCAGGTTCAAAGAAAGGAATCCTCTTTAAAGGCGGAATCGCACTTGAAAACCTGAAAGCTGTAAAAACCGTTGTCATGGATAAGACAGGAACCATCACAAAAGGAAACTTCGTGGTTCAGACGATCCTTCCGGCAGGCACAGCTTCCGAGCAGGAAATCCTTCAGATCGCGGCAACATGCGAGACCGCATCTACTCATCCGATCGGAGTCAGCATTGTCTCCGCTGCAAAAGATCAGAATCTTGTGATCGAAAAGCCCGCCGAGATCGAGGAGATCTCCGGCAAAGGCATCCATGCAAAGCTCTCCCAGGGCGAAGTGCTCTGCGGAAACAGAAAGCTTCTCACCGAGTTCAGCGTGGACTGCGGCACTTACGATGAGAACGGCGCTGTCACCACCGTCTATATATCGGTAAACGGAAAGCTTGCAGGAACGATCCAGATCGCCGATACGATCAAGCCGGAGGCAAAGGATGCCATCAAATCCTTAAAATCCATGGGGATCCGCTCCGCTATGCTCACCGGCGACGGCGAGGCAGCCGCTGAGGCGGTAGCCGCCGAGGTCGGAATCGACAATGTATACGCAAAGCTTCTCCCGGCTGATAAGCTCGAGATCTTGCAGAAGCTCCGCGCGGAGAACGGAAGCGCGATGTTCGTCGGTGACGGAATCAACGACGCACCGGTACTTGCAGGCGCTGATGTAGGCGCAGCTATGGGAAGTGGCGCTGACGCAGCCATCGAGGCCGCCGATGTTGTCTTCATGACATCCAGCATGGATGCCATTCCGGAAGCCATCCGAATCGCGAGAAGCACAGGCGCGATCTCCAACCAGAATGTGGTATTCGCCCTTGCGGTGAAAGCTCTTGTCATGATCTTAGGTCTCATGGGAATCGCCTCTATGTGGCTCGCGGTATTCGCCGACACCGGTGTTGCGATCCTCTGTGTGCTGAATTCCATCAGAATTCTTTATAAGAAATAAGACTCCTGCTGTAATTTTCCTCTTTAGGGAATCAGCAGACAAGACAAAGAAAAGCCCTGGAGAACCTTTCTCATATCGTTCTCCAGAGCTTTTTTGTTATCCACTTCGATAGTTTCAGTTTCTGGCATCAGGATCTTTTCCTGTCGTTGAACGTTTAGGCTGCGGCGGGCATGATCTCTGTCAGCGCTTCACTCTCTTACTTCAGCATCCCCATCACCACAACAGCCACAAACAATACGCACATGAACCCGATAAAGATATCAATGGTCCGCACCGACACATTGATCTTATCGTACATCCGCTCTTTTATGGATCTGTTCTTCAGGCGCTCATTTTCCTCCTGCAGCCGTTTATTCTCCTCCGTGAGTTCTTCTAAAGTCTTCTCGTCAAAGGCCTCCACAGCCTTTTCTGCGGCTTCAGTCACTGTTCCGATTCCGCTGACCTTCTCAATCTCTTCTTCCATTCCTTCACCTCCACTCTCCCGGTGTAGGTTTTATCAAACCGCTCCGTCTTTCTTTCCATGAACAGGTCTAAAACCAGCCGCCGGCATCTTCTTTCTGATACATGATGTACGCAAAAATGTGCCGCGGCACACTCGAGCGTCTCGCACGGTCGTTTCCAACAATCTGCATCTTCTCGCGAGTGCACAAAAAAGGGCGTTGGAACTCGTCCTCCGCCCGTTTTTTAACTGTATCGAAACAGTCAGTCTATTACTTCTTTGCAATGTACTTTCTGATATCGAGGGCGATCGCAACTACGATAACGATACCCTGCGCGATGTACTGGTAGTTTGTGTCAACACCAAGGTACTGTAAGCAGGTCTTTAAGATCTCGAATACCAGGACACCGATGAGAACACCGGAAATACGTCCGATACCACCGTTTACGGATACACCGCCGATGGTGCAGGCTGCGATGGCCTCAAGCTCCCAGCCCTGGCCCATGTTAACGGAGGAACCACCGGATTTTGCGCCCACAAGGAAGCCGCCCAGTGCGTAAAGAGCTGCCGCTGTCATGTAGATGATGATCTTTGTCTTCTTAGTGTTTACACCGGAAACCTCTGCGGACTGCTCGTTGCCGCCGATCGCATACATATATTTTCCATGAGGAGTCATGTTATAGATGAACCACATAACAAGACCAACCGCAAGGGCGATTAAGAACAGGAACGGGATAACGCCGAAGAGTTTTCCTTTTGCTACTGCTGTGTATGCACTGTGATATCCACCGATCGGAGTCGCATTCGTGTAAACAAGGCAGACACCGTAAACGATCAGCTGCATACCAAGTGTTCCGATGAAGGCCGGAACCTGTAAGTAGGAAATTACGATACCATTGATGAAACCAAAGATACAGCAAATTGCCACGCAGATCAGAAGAACTGCGAGAACCCATAAGCCCCAGGCATTTCCGAAATCCGGAAGGTTCTGGAAGAACTTGCCGCTGTAATCCGGCTTCTGAAGTAAGGTACCTGCCAGGCAGGCAGAAAGACCAACCATACGTCCTGCGGAAAGGTCTGTACCTTTTGTAATTAAGCATCCGGATACACCACAGGCGATGATGAATCGCGGAGCTACGTTCAGAGCGATATTAATGAAGTTACCGCCCGAGAAGAATGTCGGCTGTTTGATCGCAGTAAATACTGCAAGTAATAAAAGAACGACGATGATTCCATTATTGATAAGGAAATCTTTTGCACTTACTTTTTTCGCTGTCATGACTGAACCTCCCTGTAATCTACTTGTTTTCCTTGCCGCTTAAAGTGAATTTTGTGGCGAAGGACATGATCTTCTCCTGAGTTGCGTCTTCTCCTTCCACCTCACCTGTGATGTGACCGTTGCACATTACGATGATTCGGTTGGACATACCGATCAACTCCGGCATTTCCGACGAGATCATAATGATGGATTTGCCCTGTTTTACGAGATCGATCATGATCTGGTAGATCTCATATTTGGCACCGACGTCGATACCTCGGGTCGGTTCATCCATGATCAGGATATCAGGATTGTTCGCAAGCCATCTTGCGATAATTACCTTCTGCTGGTTACCACCGGAGAGAGACTGGATCAGCGTCTTTCCGCTCGGTGTTTTGATCTTTAATTTCGCGATGCTGTCTTTTACGACGTCATCGACTTCTTTCTTGTTGATCTTGCCCATATGGGTATAATGCTTATAGGAAGCGATCGCTGTATTATCATCAATGCTCAAGCATCCAAAGATACCGGTTCCACGACGATCCTCTGTGATCATTCCTACAGAGCTGTTGATCGCATCCTGCGGTCGTTTAATATGTGCCTCTTTTCCAAGGATCTCAACGGTACCGCTCTCAATGTGGCGCATTCCGAAGATTGCTTCCATAAGTTCTGTTCTCTGTGCTCCAACTAAGCCGCCGAAGCCTAAGATCTCGCCCCTCTTTAACTCAAAAGAGCAGTCTTTAAAGGAGTTCGGTAAGATACTTGTCAGGTGGCTGACCTTAAGGACAGTCTCATCCGTCCGGTAATCTCCCTTCGGCGGATAGACGTTATTTAACTCACGTCCAACCATCTGTTTTACGATCTCTTCATCAGAGATATCATCGATTGCCCAGGTTCCAACGTATGTACCGTCTCGCATGATGGTGATATCGTCGGAGATCTGGCGGATCTCAGCCATCTTGTGGCTGATATATATCATAGAAACACCTCTGGATTTCAGATCTCTGATGATCCGGAATAATGCTTCTACCTCGTTATCAGTCAGGGAGGACGTCGGCTCATCCAGAATTACAAGATTTGCACTCTGGCTGACCGCTTTCGCGATCTCTACTGACTGCATCTGTCCGATTGATAATGTGCCGAGCTTTGCTTTCGGGTCAAACTCCATCTTGACATCCCGAAGCCATTTCTCAGCTTCTTTGTTCATCGTCGCATGATCAACGACCTTGACCGGTCCGTAGTTTTTCATCGGATAACGTCCAAGATACATATTCTCAGCGATGGAGCGCTCAGGAATCGGCTGAAGCTCCTGATGAACCATGGCAAGTCCTTTGTGAAGCGCGTCGTCCGGGTTTGCGATTTCGGTCTTTACACCGTCAATATAAACTTCGCCTTCATCCATTTTGTAAATTCCGAAAAGACATTTCATCAGTGTCGATTTACCGGCACCGTTTTCTCCCATCAGTGCGTGGACCGTTCCGGGGCGGACCCGTAAATTTACTCCGTCAAGTGCCTTAACACCTGGGAAGGTTTTTTTGACTCCTCTCATTTCGAGTCTGTACTGTTCTGCCATCCCAAAACTCCTTTCAGATACACTCCCCCGCATCTCCGGGTGGCATATTTTTTAAGTTTTAAGTTCAGAGAACCGGGTGTGCCAGACACACCCGGTTCTCATTTGTTACAGTATCAATTACTTTAACATATCAAGGATTTCCTGAGCGTTATCCTGAGTAACCTTTTCGTAGTTGACCATGTTGACAGCATCAACCTTCTCGCCACTTAAGAACTTAACAGCGATATCGCTTGCAGCCTGAGCCTGTGCGAAGTGGTTGTTGAATACAGTACCTGTCTGCTTGCCGTCGATTACGTTCTGAACAGCCTCTGTCAGAGCGTCAACGCCTACAAGGTAGATATCCTCGTTAACTTTACGTCCTGCTGCCTCGATTGCCTGTAATGCACCAAGTGCCATAGCATCGTTGTTGCAGAAGATAACCTCGATCTTGTCGCCGTACTGGTTTAAAGCGTCCTGTGCGATCTGCTGAGCCTTAGCCTGATCCCAGTCACCACGCTGTTTTAAGAGTTCCTCAACTTCCATTCCTGCGTCTGTAAGAGCTTTAACAGAGAACTCTGTTCTGTACTGAGCATCTACGTTCTCCGGGTCACCCTGGATCATGATGTAGGAAACTTTGCCATCGCCGTTGATATCGCCCTTGTTTGCAGTTTCAAGGATCTCTTCGCCCTGATATGTACCGGACTGTCTTGCGTCACATCCTACGTATGTAGCGTTAAGACCTTCAGATTCCCATCTCTCTTCTTCTGTTGCGTCCGGCTCACGGTTGATGTAAACAACCGGGATACCAGCTTCTTTACACATATCTGTGATCTCCGGTGCGGAAGAAGCCTGTACAAGGTTTAAGATCAGAACGTCATATTTCTGTGTGATGAAGTTCTGGATCTGGTTTGTCTGCTCTGCCTGATCGCCCTTACCATCCTGAACGACTACGTTCTCAGCCTTGAATCCAAGGTCCTCTGTTAAGTAGCGAACTAACTCTGTTCTGTAAAGAGTCATGAAGTTATCATCGAACTTGTAGATGCTGATGCCGACTTTCTTGTCTGCTACATCTGTGGTTCCTGTTGCCTCTGCTGCTGTTGTTGCTGCTTCGGATGCTGCTGCAGCTGCAGTTGTCGCTGCCTCAGTAGCTGCTGCTGTTGTTGCTGTTGTGGAAGAGCTTCCTCCGCATCCTGCTAAAGACAGGGCCATCATGGAAGCCAGTGCCATTGCTGTTACTTTCTTTGTCATTCTCATGTTTTTGAATCCTCCCATTCAAAAAATAGTTTTGACCGTTTAGGCATTTTCCCTTAACGATGAATTTATTATAGCCTGCCTTTGTGCATTTTTCCATACTATTTTTTATGATAAATTATTAAAATTCTTTGATTCCTGTAAAAAAACCACAATTTTTTGTCATATCATGGCAGAAATCAGCTTAAATATAACAGTACAGGCATGTGCCGCCTCACACATGCCTGTAAAAAATGATGTCAGTTAGCGATGATATGCTGGGGACACCAGAAATATTTTTCCTGGGTCACCTCTTTTCCCATTGCGAGCTCCTCCGCCGTATCGAAGATTCTCTTCGCGTAGATATCCTTGCTGGACTCAACCGTCCCGAAGAGCTTTCCCTCGCGGAACGCCTCCTGACCGGCCGGTGTCCCGTCGATCCCGACAAGCTTGATCGTCCCGGCGACGATCCCCGCCCGCTCGATGGCATCGCTCGCACCGAGAGCCATGTCATCATTGTTGCAGAGCACAAGCTCGATCTTGTTCCCATAATCCGAAAGCCACTGTTCCATGAGGGCCGAGGCCTGGTTTCTCTCCCAGTTCGCGATCCCGCCTGTGATCTTCTCGATCGGAACACCGCTGTCCTTCAGGGTCTCGATGGACCACTCTGTACGGATCAGGGAATCCTGGTGGTTCGTCTCCCCCTCAAGGAGGACATACGAAACAACCCCGTCCCCGTTCCGGTCAAGGGTGGACGGATTCTTCCGGTAGGCGTCTACGAGGATCTGCCCCTCCAGAACCGCGGACTCCTTTGCGTCCGCTCCCACATAGTACAGTTTCTCCCAGCGGTTCATGTCCTCCGCGACCGGCTCCCGGTTGAAAAAGACAATGGGAATATCCGACTCCATGGCCTGATCAATCACGCCGGACGCGGCGGAACGGTCCACCATATTGACGCAGAGCACGTCGCAGCCAAGATCGATCATACGCTCCGCCTGGCTGTTCTGCGTGAGCTGATTTCTCTTCGCGTCCCGGACATCCAGCGTCACGCGGACCCCGGTCTCTTTTTCATATTCCTTCGCCGCCTGCTCCATGGAATTCCGGAGAGTGCCGATGAACGTGTCATCCCCGCGGTATAACAGGACACCGATCCGCAGGGACGTCTTTTTTTCCTCATGCCCTCCGATCTTTTTCGCGTACAGCCAGGCGCTTCCCCCGAGAAACGCCGTCGCCGCAATGGCAAGGATCAGAACATTTCCCTTTTTCATACCTGCCTCCCCCTATTCCATCGGATATAGCATCTTTTCGAAGATCCCACTCCTTAAGATCTCCCCGTCGATATACTCCGGTGTCAATGTGATCCGTTTTTCCTTCCACTCTCCCCCAGCTGCCTGAACCGCCTTTTCAACACTTAAATAACCCTCGTCGAACCGGTTCCATGCCATCAGAC
>ULSV01033680.1_pt1 | contig 12130 bp, 16 predicted proteins | sample 1956991 | NCBI WGS metagenome assembly ULSV01 (sample SAMEA4835717, study PRJEB28245) | human gut metagenome | biome: gut microbiome; material: fecal sample | place: Denmark | collected 2008 | reverse complement strand
GAAACAGTTGTAGATTTTGATGTTGATATTCATAAAGCGATACATCAAGTAATGAAAGAAAAAGGGTGGTTAGATGTTTGATTATATGGGCGATGATAAAATAATATGCAAAACTATAGAAAAAGCTATACCTAAAAAACCATTATTAGCTTTTGCTAATAGTATTTCTGTAAATGGTAAAGCTATTCAAAAAACAATACTAGTATGTCCAACATGTAGAACAAGTGATTTAAAATTTGGAAAAGCAATACAAAGTGGCAGTAAGCAATGTCCATTTTGCAAGCAACTGATAGATTGGAGTGATAGTAATGAATCTAGCTGATATGGAAGAACAAATAAAAACAAATATGAACACAGATGTTTACTGTGAAAAATGTGATTATGAATTTTCAATTGAAGATGTAGGACTTCACCAAGAAAAAATGGAAGTTGATGGCTTAAAATTTGATTTGATTTATTTTTATTGTCCAAAATGCAAAAAGATTTATCGTGTTTCAATTCAAGATAAAAAGTATTATCTTCTTGTTGAAGAACTTGAAAAAGTGAATAAACAAATTAGAAATAATTTTGGAACTTATAATACTGCTAGAGCTGAAAAACTTAGTAAAAGTGTTAAAAAGAAATCAAGAAATTTAAAAAATCATGTGTTAGAAATGAATAAAAGATTTGATGGTGAGTTTGCTTTCTTCATCGATAGCAAAGGAAATAAAACGATTGAATATATTAAAAATGAAAATTTTAATTAAAGGAGTAGCGTATGAAAGAATCTAAATATCAAGTGCTTAACTGGAAAAAATGGAAAGCAATTGCGATTTTATTAAAAGAAACAAAAAGAGATTTAGAAAATACAACGCAGGCTATATCATATTCAAACGAATTGCCGGGCAGTTCTCATAAAACAATATTTGAAAAATATAACAAGCTTATTGAAAATATCGAAGAATATGATAAGCATATCAAAATGTATGATACTGTTGTGAATCATTTAGAAAATTCAATTAGAAAGCTTCTAAATGAAAAACAAAGGGAAGTTATTACTATATATGCTAATTATCCGAACAAGGGAGATAGTAATAAAAGAACAAAAGAAGCTGCTAAAAAAGGCTATTCACAAGCGACATTTTACAGAATTGCAGATGAAGCATTTGATATTTTAGATGAAGTTTTAACTTTGAATTCCAAGGATATAGAGAAGATGCTACATATTGATAAGGAAAAATGATAATTATTTGATAATTATTTCAAGAAAAAATGTGTTATTATGTTAATGTGGTTTAAATGAAATCAACAATATTAACGCTTTGTCTTAAAGCTATGAAGAGATAGATGATGTCTATCTCTTTTTCTTTTATCAAAAAAGGAGGTAGATAAAATGTATCATGGAATTAAAAGAAAAATAGTTACAAATGAGTGGTTGATTAGAGAAACAGAAGCAAATGCAAATGGAAAAGATTATATTTATGGATATGAGTATAATGGAATCTTTTATCAATTGGATATGTTTCCAGAAGATATCAACCAAACATTAAAAGAATTAAAAAATAAAGGATACAACAATATCTATTTCAATAAGAAGAATGAAGAAAAGAAGAACGTTAGAAGAAGTAAAGCAGCTAGTGAATGATGGTGATGTTCATGCTTTCTATGTATCGCGTGAATGGAAAGATAAACGTATAGAGATACTTAATAGAGATCATTATGAATGTCAAAGATGCAAAGGTAATTTTATTGTTGAAGCAAAACCGATTAAAAGAATTAAAATTAAACATGCAAAGTATGTGCATCATATAATTCCAATGAAAGAACGCTTTGATTTAGCATTAGATGATGATAATCTTGTCAGTCTTTGCTTTGAATGTCATGAAATAGTTGAGGGCAGAGAAAGCAATTGGAAGAAGTTCAAACGCAAGAAGAAATTAACAGAAGAAAAATGGTAATCTGGCATACCCCCCCGTCAAATTCTCAAAGAATTTTAAAACGTGGAGAACGGGAATGTGGTACTAACTTTACAGAAAAATTCGCGCGCACACGATGACGGGTGGTTAAATAGAAAATATTGAAAGGGGTGTTGATATGACAAAGAAAGAAATCAAGGATGATTTGCTGGAACAATTAGAAGCGCAAGGTAAATATCAAAATTACTATCTTGATTTGATAGAAGATTATATGAAATATTATGATCTTAAAAGAAAATGTCAAAGAGACATTAAAGAAAAAGGATTGCGTTATACAGTAACATCCGGGAATGGCTTTAAAAGCGAAAAACCTAATGAATCCGTGCAAAATTTGATGAAAATCACAGCAACGATGTTAAAAATCCTTGATGAATTAGGGTTGAAAAATCCAACCGATACCTCTGAAAACTCGGATGATGATTACTATTGATTGAGTGTAGAGAAATCAATGAATACATTGATTATGTAGAAAAAAATCCAGATAAGATAAACAAAGAAAGAAAACTGCTGATAAAGAACATCGTTAAGCCAACATTGGCTAGAAATGATGTTTTTTTTGATAGGGAAACGTATGAAAAATGCTTAAAATATTGCGAAAAAAACTATTATTCTTTGTTTCCTTATCAAAAATTCATATATGCTTTTGTATTTATGTATGTCGATGATGTCCCACTTTTCACAACAATCATTATATTGATGGGACGTGGAAATGGGAAAGATGGTTTTATCATGCCACTGATGAATTTTTTTCAGACACCATTATACGGAATTAAAAATTATCACATTGATATCATCGCAAATAATGAACAGCAAGCAAAAGACAGTTTCAATGTTGTTTATGAAATGTTAGATGCTCAATGGAATAAATTTAGAAGTAAATTCTATAAAACAAAAGAGCTTATTAAAAATAGAAAAACAAGAGCTGAGTTACGTTATAATACTTCTAACGCTAAGACGAAGGATGGTAAGAAATCGGGAGCTATTCTTTTTAATGAATATCATGGGTATGAAAATTATGATCAGATAAAAGTATTTAATTCTCAATTAGGAAAAATAAAGCATGCAAGAAAATTTATTATTACTACAAATGGGAATGTTAGAGATGGTCCTTTGGATGATTTAATTCAACTATGCAATGATATATTAAAAACAGGAGAAAATGATTTAGGTTATTTTCCCTTTTTTTGTAAAATTAATTCAAAAGAGCAAGCTAATGATCCTAAATATTTTGTTTTAGCAAATCCATCGATGGAATTTCTTCCAGATTTAAAAATACAAATTTTAAGAGATTTTAAAGAAGCACAAAAATTACCATCGATGATGACAGAATTTTTAACTAAGAGAATGAATCTACCTGCGAGAAATGAAGAAATAACAGTAGCCAAATGGGAAGATATTTTAAGAGCTTGTTATAGTGATGTAGAAAATAAGATAGAAAGAGCGATTCCAGATGATATAAACTATCATCCTTGCATTATAGGAATTGACTATGCAGATATCCGAGATTTTGCATCTGCTGGCTTGCTTTTTAAAATAGATGGTGTTTATGTTTGGAGACAAAAGACATGGATTTGCAAGAACAGCCCATTTTTTGAATCAATTAAATTTCCTATAGAAAACAATATAGGATTAGAGGGATTCAATGATTATGAAATAGTCAACTCAGAAAGTTTAAGTATAAATGCGATTGTCGAATGGTGTATTGAGCAAATGCAAAAATACAATGTGGTTAAAATCATCATGGATACGTATAGATTTAAGTTGTTTAGAGAAGTATTTGAACGAAAAGGGATTATTATAGAAGATAAGAAAAATCCAGCTGGGCTTGTAAGAATGATTAGAAATCAAGGTGCAATCAATACATATGTAGCTCCTCTAATCGAAAAAGCATTTGTAGATGGAAATATTAACTTTGGGAATAGCGCCATCATGCGATGGTATACCAATAATACCGCTGTCAAAATGGACAAGTATGGAAATAAATCATATGGAAAAATAGAACCAAAATTAAGAAAAAATGATGGTTTTATGGCTTTTGTATGTAGTATTTCTGGAGAAGATATGTTAGATGAAACGATTATTTATATATAGAAAAAATGAGGAGGTGAATCAATGTTTCAATTTGTAAAGAAATTGTTTAATAAGGATGGTCAACTAGTTGATTACTATATCGATATGATGGCTGAAAAAAATAGACTTTCGCAGTTGGCATTAGAAATTGGATTTAATAAGATTGCTGATTTGATATCGAAATGTCCTATTGATGTTTACTCAACAGATAGTGATGCAATCAAAACGGAATATTGTTTAAATGTTAGACCTAACCCAAATGAATTTGCTACTGATTTTTGGAAACAAGTTGTTATAAAAATGTGTACAAGTAGTGATGGATGTTTAGTTGTACAAATGAGTGATGGAAATATTTATAGAGCTGAAAGCTTTGTGCAGTCGGATGATGTTCTATATCCTAGAACATTTTCAAATGTGGTTATTAGAAGCGGGGATAGAACTTATAAACTGGATAGGATATTTACATCAAATGATGCAGTCTTATTTAAGTATAAAAATGAAAAGTTGTTAGCTTATCTAAATGAAATCAATCAAGAAAATGCGATTGCTTGGAGTGCTGCTATAAAAGGAGTAAAGTCAAAACTTTCAAAATTTAAAATTCAAATGCCGGGGAATATACAAGTGTATAGTGAAAAAACCCGACAACCAATAACTGAAAATGAGTATACAGAAAAAATTAGAAAGGACCTTTCAAGTGATGATATAAGAGTTATCTTTTCTAGAAATGGACTCGACATAAGTGCGATTGACAGCAAGTCAACGATGACTGCTAGTGATGTCAAAGCATTAAAAGATGAAGTGTTAACAAATGTAGCGATTGCTTTAGGAATTCCAAAAAGTGTTTTTTATGGAGAAGTTACTGAAAAAAGTGATGCTAACAATGAATTTATTACGTATGCTGCCGATCCAATTATTCAAGAGTTGAATGATGGGATGAATGGTTGTTGGCTTTCTCAGCTCGAATGGGAAAGAGGGGATAGGATTTTAATCAATACGGATGCGATCAAGCATATTGATGTAATCGAGCAAGCATCTAATCTTGATAAATTATATTCTAATGGCTGGTCTCACAACGATATTTTAAAATTACGTGGTAAACCACCAATCGATGAAGATTGGGCAAATGCTAGAAGATTTACTAAAAACTATGCTACAGGCATGGATGAAAATATGAAAGGGGGTGATGAATAATGAAGAAAGGACATGAAAAGTTCTATGAATTCAAAAAATCAAATGAAGAAATGACAGATCTTTATATTTATGGAGACATCACCTCATACAAGTGGGATGAAAGTGATGTAGGTGCCTATGACTTTTTAAAAGAATTGAATGATGTCGATACAGATAACTTAACAGTTCATATCAATTCATATGGTGGTTCTGTAAGTGAAGGTCTTGCAATTCATAATATGATTAAAGAATTCAAAGGAAATGTAACTACTGTATGTGATTCTTTTGCATGTTCAATTGCAAGTGTCATTTTTATGGCAGGAAAGGAAAGAGTCATGCATAAAGGTTCATTGCTGATGATTCATCATGCGTGGACTTGGGCAAGCGGTAATGCTAAAGATTTAAGAAAGCAAGCGGATGATCTAGATAAAATCACAGAGCCATCGATTGTTATTTATGAAAATAATTCAAATCTTTCAAGAGATGAAATCATTGAACTGATGGACAATGAAACATGGATTACTGCAGAGGAAGCTTTAGAAATGGGATTTGCTACATCAATCAGAGAAGATGATGATGCACAGCAATCAATCAATGAAATGTACTTGAATCATCAAGTTATGTTGAATAAGGATTTAGAAAAAGAATTGAATGAGGTAAAAGAAGCATTGAAACTTGAAAAGGCTAAAAATGAAGAGCCATTAACAGGTTGGAATGCTTTTTTTAATACAAAAAAATAGAAAGGAAAGAGAAAAAAATGAAATTTAATAAAGTAGATAAAGCTACATTAGAAAAAGCAAAAGAGATTTTAGAAAAAGCAGAAGATAAATCTCAAGCAATTTTAGAAGCAGTAGAATTAATCAATGAAACTGCTAATAAGGATTTGATTGAACAAATCTTAAAAGAATCAGCAAATGCAAATGCAAAAGCTCAAAACTTCAATAAATTAGGATTAAGACAATTAAGCGATGAAGAAAATAAATTCTATGATGCTTTAAAAACAAATGTCAGACAAGCTATCGATGGAAAACAAATCGACTTGATCCCAACAACAATCATTGATAACACTTTAGCTGATGTAAAAAAAGCAAGTGATTTATTATCATTAGTATCTTTTGCTCCGGCTGACGTAAAAAAATGGTTATCAGCATCCAAAACTGGAACTTATGCTTGGGGAAAATTGACTGATGCTGTTAAAGGTGAATTAAGCGTTGCATTTGAAGCATTAAATATCGAATTAGGAAAAATCACAGCATATTTAGTTCTTCCTAAAGCAATTAGAGATTTATCAAATCCATTTGTTGATAAATACTTTACAGCAATTTTAGCTGAAACAATGAATGATGGTTTAGAATATGCATTCTTATTAGGAACTGGAGTTGAACAACCTATCGGTGTTTTCCGAAAAATAAATGAAGTCGAAACAAATGGAGAACATAAAATGAAAAATAAAAATTCAAAATTAACTGAATTTACACCTAAAGGTTTAGCTCCCGCAAAAACACAATTATCGCATGGTGGGAAAAGAGCAATTCCATCATTAGCGTTAGTATGTAATCCAAATGATGAAGCTGCTTATGTAGATCCTGCATTATATGTACAAGCACTAGCTGGAGGATATGTGCAAGTATCTAAAGATAAGATTAGAACAATTCCAACTGCAAATTGTCCTCAAGGACAAGCAGGATTATTTATTGATAAGCCTGATTATTACACAATGGGATTATCAGCAATTGAAGTTAAAGAATATGATCAAACAAAAGCAATGGATGATGCAGATGTCATTATTGCAAAAGCTTATGGAAATGGTAGAGCAGTAGATGATGATGTATGTTTCTACTTTGATCCAACAAAATTAGTTGAATATGTTCCAAAATATTTCCAAACAAATGCACAAACACAAGCAACTGAATAATTGAAAAAATGGATAAAAAAGTTATTGATAACTTGATAGATGAAATTAGAAAAGAGAAATTTATTCCTTTTTATTATGAAGATTCATCTATTAGAAATAATATCCGTGAGGGAAATTATCGCTTAACAAAACTAGTTGGAACTATTGATTATGATGAAGATTTGACTGCCAGAGCGCTATTAAAAAACTATGTGCTTTACGCATATAATAGTAGAACAGATGAATTCTTTGAAAATTACAGTGATGAGATTTTGTCGTGGCAAATGGACAAAGTTCCTTTGATTAAAAATGATGAAGAAAACTAGTAGAATTCATATGCCCATTTATAATGATGGGCTTTTTGAAGTTTTTGAAATCATAGAAGATGATAGCGTTCAAGCAAATACTTCGTTGCAATCAAAAGATATTTCTATGACATATCAAGAATTAGGAGTATCAGACAGATTAAGAAGTGATTTAGACTCTCACGATATTGATATTCAACTAAAAATTAGAGTTCCATACGTCAAAGGATTTATTGATTCAATGAGTGTTTTGAAAATTGATGAACATTTTTATAAGGTTTATAACATTTATCACTTTGTTGATAATAATGGATTTAAACAATCTGATATAACTCTTGTAAATTGGGAAGGAGAATATGATGAAGAAAACGGATTTTGTCAATGCATTAAGTGAGTTAGATATTCCAATCAACGAAGGTCAAAGCTCTGTCAATAATGCAAGTAAATATCCTAGAATCGTTTTTTGGGAAATTGCATGGGATGACAAACTAGCAAGTGATGATGTCTATATCACTATTGAAACGATTCAAGTATCATTCTTTTCTAAGACACCTAGACATGATAAATTGCTTGAATTGAGAGACATGATGCGAAAATTAGGATTGCATCCTACGATCTATCATGAATATGTAGAAGAAAAAAACAAAGATAGAAATTATTATCATTCTTACTTTTCGGTAGAGTTAGAAGTTGATAATGATGAGTGATACAAGTGAATTTGATGGACTTCTTGATTTTTCAAAAGCATTAGAAGAATATGCGAAAGTATCTGATAATGTAATGGAAGAGGAAGAAAAGATAGCACAAGATTTTGTCAAAGACTTATTGAAACTGCCCAGTCCTAAATCAAAGATTTCTAAAAGTGGATATACACATTTGATATCCACTTTTTCTTATAGAAAAAAAGCAAAAGAAATAGAGATAGGATGGGGTAAATATTATGGTCCTATGGTCGAAAGAGGAACTATCAAGATGAAAAGTAGTCATCCTCATTTAGTTCCTTTATGGGATAGAAATTCAAAAAGATATATAGAAAGTTTTAAAAAAAGAAATAACTTATAAAAATTAGGAGGTAGAAAGATGTCACAAAAAGAAAAAAGACCATCGATTAAAGAATCAGTCGGTGGATTGAGATATTGTTTTGCTACAACAAACGAAGTAGATCCTCAAATCTTTTCAGGTAAATATGAAGAAGAGGTCGCTGTTTCAAACGTTGTTAAAAGCATCAAACGTACTGAAAACGGAGATACGACACCGGTATACGCATCTGGAAGAGATTATGATACAGTTTCTGATACTTCATCCGTTGACAGTGAAGTAGAAGTGGTTGCATTTGATCCTACTGACCTTGCAAAAATGCGAGGAGATGAAATTACAGAAAGCGGATTGATTTTAAAAGGTGGTTCAAGCGAACGTCCATTCTTTGCTTTCGGTCAAACTGTTTTTTATCGTCAAGGCAGAAAAAAATTCAGATGGTATCCAAAATGCAAATTAACAGCTGATACTGATGATACGAACACTAAAGAAGAATCATTCAGTGAGCAAAATGATACAGTTACAATTAGAGCTTATCCATTTAATGATAAGGGACAAATTGCTATTGAATTTGATACTGCTGTAAAAACTGCAACTGGATTAACAGAAGAACAATTCTTTAATCAAGTTATCACATCCGATGAAGATCTAAAAAAAGTAATTGCAGGTGATTAGTGATGGATAAACAAGACATCAAGTTAACGGATGGCAGGGTCATAGAAATTCAAGTCAGCTTTTTAACTCTTTATTTGATTAAAAACAATAATCTTGATAAAGAAACAAAAGCTTTAAGAAGAATGACTGATAAATATGAAAAGATGGATGATAAATCATCTGTTGCTACTAAAAAACTGCATGAAAAAATAGAAGATAAACAATTCTATATGGCTGCAAAAATGATTTATGTAATTTTACGTTCTAATCGTGAAAAGGTTGAATTTGAAGATGCATTGGCATTATGCCCAATTGAACCAGATGCGATTGTAAATATAATCAAGCAATTTGAAAATAAAATGGAAATTCTCAAAAAAAAAGACAATATGAAGAATTTTGTGAAGAGCAAGAAATAGATTTCACGAAGAATCTTTATCTTGCTTTGACACAGCTTAATTTATCAGAAGATGATTTTTGGCACATGAGTCCAATTACTTTTGATGAATTATTAGAAACTCATGTTGAATTCGAAAGGAGTAAAATAGAACATGGCTGATGATCTAAAAAGAGTCGGTCTTGTGTTCAAGGCTGATGGAACAGCTGATTTTACAAAATCATTAAAAACAATCAACGCACTGACTAGGGAAAACTACAGTGCTTTTTCTTTGGCTAAAAGTCAATGGGATAAATCAACATCATCATTGACAAAGCTAAAAGATACACAGTCATATTTGACAAAGCAAACAGAAACTTATTCATCAAGAGTTTATGCATTAAAAAGTCAACTAGAAGAACTTGAAAATGCAGAAAACAAAGATGAAAAGGCTATTGCCAATAAAAAGCAACAATTGAATAACGCAGAGTCAAGTTTGAATAAATATAAGAAACAACTTTACGAAGTAAACGCTGCTTTAGAAAGTGGTCAAGCTCAAATAGAAGAGTATGCTAAAAAGGTTGAAGCTTTTGAAAATAAGACAAAAGAAATAGGAAATGGATTAACTAAAAATGTTACTGCTCCTATTGCTGGATTAGAAGTTGCAGCTGTAAAAGTAGGTAGTGACTTTTCAGCAGGAATGAGTGAAGTATCTGCTGTTTCTGGAGCAACTGGAAAAGATTTGGAAGCTTTAAAAGATAAAGCAAAGGAAATGGGGGCATCCACTAAATTTAGTGCAAGTGAAGCTGCCGAAGCTATGAATTATATGGCAATGGCAGGATGGAACACGCAACAGATGATAGATGGCTTGCCAGGTATCTTAAACCTTGCCGCAGCTTCTGGTGAAAGCTTAGCAAATACAAGTGATATCGTAACGGATGCATTAACTGCTTTTGGATTGAAAGCGGAAGATTCATCACACTTTGCTGATGTTCTCGCAAAAACATCATCAAGCGCAAATACGAATGTTTCATTGATGGGAGAAACATTTAAATATGTTGCACCATTAGCAGGAACATTAGGATTCAGTATTGAAGATACTGCTCTTGCAGTTGGTTTGATGGCAAATGCTGGTATCAAGGGGTCACAAGCAGGTACCGCTTTGAAAACAGCTATTGCTAATTTAGCAAGTCCAACCGATTCAATGAAAGAACAGATGAAAAAATTAGGCATCTCAATTACCGATACGAATGGATCAGTAAAACCATTGATTACAATCCTAGAAGAATTAAGAACTAAATTTGGAAAATTAAGCAGTGCACAACAGTCAGCCGCTGCAAGTACAATTTTTGGAAAAGAATCGATGTCTGGAATGCTTGCAATCATCAATGCAAGTGACAGTGATTTCAATTCTTTATATGAAAATATCAAGAATGCAGATGGTGCTGCTAAAGATATGGCTGATACGATGCAAGATAACTTGCAAGGTGATTTGACTACGCTATCTTCTGCATTAGAAGGTGTAGGAATCAAAGTATCAGAAGTATTAGAACCAGCATTACGTGATATTGTAGAAGCAATTACTGATTTGTTTTCTTGGCTTAATGGCTTGGATGATGAAATAACTAATATCATTGTAATCATTGGAACTGTTGTAGCTGCAATTGGACCATTATTGGTTGTTATTGGAACGCTTGCAGGACCAATATCCACCGCGATATCCTTGTTTGGAAAATTCAAATTGGCATTGTTTGGAACAACTGAATCAGCAGGAGCAATAGGTACAGTAGTCAGTGCATTGAGCGGACCAGTACTTGCAATCATTGCACTTGTTGTAGCAACAGTAGCTGCACTTGTTAACTTGTGGAATACAAACGAGGGATTTAGAAATGCAGTTGTCGATATTGTAACTCAAGTCATGTCGATACTACAAAATCTAGCGGTCGTTGTTCAACCGATACTTGATACATTGAAAATTGCACTTCTTGCAATCTGGCAAGAGGCATTAGTTCCCTTATGGGAAAATTTCCAAATTGTCATAGCGAACATCGTTACATTGATTTCATGGCTGTTCGATGGAATTAGTCCTATTATCAATGCAATTGTTTCATTGATAGAAATAATTGTTATTCCATTGATTCAAGGACTTTTGACAGTCATAGTTGGTTTTGTGACAAGTTCAGCGGGATTGTTAGGTTCATTTTTATCAAGTGTATCTGGAATAATCGATGCTGTAATTCAAGCTATTCGAGGATTGATATATTTCATTACTGGAATATTTACAGGAGACTGGAGAAAAGCATGGGAAGGTGTCATTGATATCTTTGGTGCGATTTTCAATACGATAAGAAACGTATGTAGGGCACCAATCAATGCAGTTATAGGATGCTTGAATGGAGCAATCAGCGGAATCAATAAAATGATTGATGGATTGAATACGCTTCATTTTGATATTCCCGATTGGGTTCCTGCACTCGGCGGTAAGAGCTTTGGATTGAGCTTAAGTCATTTAGGAAAGATTCCGGCGCTTGCTACTGGTGGTAACTTATTAAAAGGAAGTGCTATCGTAGGAGAACGAGGTGCAGAGTTGTTAACGCAAATGGGAACTCAAACAAGAGTAACTCCATTAACTGATTCTGGTGACTCTAATAAACAAGAATTGATTGATTATCAA
>ULSV01008388.1_pt1 | contig 12153 bp, 22 predicted proteins | sample 1956991 | NCBI WGS metagenome assembly ULSV01 (sample SAMEA4835717, study PRJEB28245) | human gut metagenome | biome: gut microbiome; material: fecal sample | place: Denmark | collected 2008 | reverse complement strand
TTCAAATCATCCTTGTACATATCATCTAAATTAGGAGTGATTGAAGCATCCTGACTGTAGTTGATTCCAGTTAATTCCTTTAGATTTTCTTTTCCAAAATATCCAGGAACAGCCTGATTAATTTTTATAGCACCATCACCAATAGATGAAAGAGTAGCGGCATCCGGTTCAAAAATAGGTGCCCATTTTAATGTGGTTGAATAAATTTGATTTCTTTCATATGGATAACCATCTCTTAGACAAGCAGCTAAATAACCTGCATTGATAAATCCACTCGTAAATGTTTTTTGAGCTTTTCTGGCTGCCAATCTTAAATTTTCATGTTGAGATTTAATTGCATCATTTGAACTAGGATTTTCACTTGGAAACCCTAAATCATCAAGTGTCAAACCGGTTTCTCCAGCAAATAGACTAGCGGACATTCTAAGTTGCTCAACAAATGGTGTCATAGATTGTTGCTGGAACTGTCCTACAGTTGGCTTTTCTCCATTTTCGCCTTCTGTTATCTGAATGAAAGATGAAATTGTGGCTTTCCATTTATCAAATTCAACATCATTTGCAAGCCCTAAGATATATTTTTGAGGAAACGAGTAGAATTCTCCTGCAACTTCTCCTCTTTTCAAAGTTCTCATTGCCCCCTGCTGAATAGACATACATGCTCTGGTTATTCTTGAATGACCAAATGGACGTTTTGCATCCGGACGATGAATTATAGGAACCAACAACGGGTAAGGTGCTATATTTCTTTGAGTATAAGGCTTTTTACCTTTTTCATAGAAATAAGTTACTCCTTTGATAAAATAAGCTTCTTTTGTTGGATTTTTATAGATATCTCTTTCTAAAACTGCATATCCTTCAATCAGCATATTTGTAATTGGATCAATAATTCCTGTTGCATTTGTCCCATCGATAACTTGTAAGCGTGGAAATTGCCCTGGAACTTGAGAAATATATATAAACGAACACGATGTGATCAGCGATGAAATAATAGCACTGTCAAATAATACATCTGGGTTGTTCATATTATAGATTTCTTGCATATTGAATAAATCATTACCAAATTCTACAACAGATAATCTATCAGCCATAGCATCAACTGTTTTTGTACACCATCCCAAACACTCGGTTAACCATCTGAATTCTTTTGGAATGACATTGCTGATGTCAATCATCCTGTTTTTCATTTCATAATATTTATATCTTTTATTGTTTCTTGATGCCTTGGTTGCTAATTTTCCTCTTAGATACCCCATCCCTCTATAGTTTGACATCACAATGCCCCTTTCTTTTGTGACTAACGTGTGAACTTTCAAAAATCGTGAGAAAATATTCACAGTACGCCATGAAGTTCTTATTCGCTCGTTTTAGGGGTGATATGCCCCCTAAACAATTTGCTGCGTTTTTGCAGCATTTGAGTCATTTTGCTGCGCTAGTCATTTATTAATATTTCGTTATTTTTGTGTACTCCTGTATGATTTCCAGTCAATTGTTAGTGGAAGCACACGATTTGATACGATTTTAGCTTTCTTTTGTCCTTTTTCAGCAAAAAGCTTGTCACTTTTACTTCTATTACAAGTCCAATGCGCTAATTGTAGGTTATCTAAGTCACTTGGATGTCCACCTTTAGCGACTGGAACGATATGATCAATACAAGGTGACAATGGATGAGGGTATTTATAGCTGAAATCAACTGGCTTTCCACAAATTCCACATACTGTTTGAGTTGCATATATTCTTTTCTTATTTCTTTCAAATTGTTTTCGATGCGCTCCATCTCTATCCAATCTCTTTGTTGCCATAAAAACCTCCAAAACAAAAAAGAAGATAGTGTTAGCTACCTTCTTTTCTTCTTGACAAAGCATTGATTCGTTATCTCTAAATAACTACTATACCATAATACCACCAAATGAGGGGAGAATCTTCCACATAGATGCACTTTTTTGCTATTTTTATAATAAATTTTTCAAAATATTGTCGGCTTTTCGATATAAGCTTTTGATGTTAGTTATATTGTAACGTTCCATAACTTGATGCTTTGGAAGATTAAAATAGAAGTCTTCAATGAACTTTCTGTCAAGCGCATCCATATGATCAAGATAATACTCAACAGTTTCAATACGCACATTCCAAAATTCAAGTTCTTCTTCAAAAGAATCATTGCCATATTCCTTGATGTAGTTATCAACTGCATTTTTCAACTCATCTTTTTTAGCAATCAGATGATTGTACTTATCAACACTATCCTGAACAAATCCACCTAGTCCATCACTTTTACCAGGAGACTTGATTTGACTTAATTTTTCCTCTACCTCTAAAAGCTCGTTTTTAAGCGATTTGAGAGGAGTTTCATACTCCTCGATTAATTTGTTGCGTTCTTTAATTAAACCCTTGTACGCACGAAATTCATTGCGCATAATTGATAATGTGTGTATTGGTATCATCTATTACCCTCCTTCTTAACATTTCTTAATCATAAAGTTTTCTTAAAATATCCGCATATTCAAAAGGCATCTTTTTTCCTAGTGACTTTGAAAGTAAGTACACCTTTTGATATTCAGCTTTTAAAGTATCAAAGTGATCATATATAAATGTACACTCTGATACTGTTAATTCATTATCTTTACATTGTGCTGGTGTTAACCTCAATGTTTTCTTGCAGTCAACCATTCGACAATATCGCATGAATAAATCAAACATTGCTAATCACAGCATCTTTCCCACGACAAATCAAACATGGGATTCTTTCTTTTCCCACTACAGTAGTCACTTACAGTCTGTCTAGAAATAAATAACTTCTTTGCTGCCTCTCTGGTCGACTTGTAATAGCAATCGTTTATTGCATCATAGATAATTGCCTTTCGGTTCCTGTTTCCATAATGAAGTCCTGTTTCTCTTGGTGTAGCTAATTGAAGATTTACAAGACTGTTGTCACTTCTAACCTTGTTTTTATGGATAATATTATATCCACTAGGGATAGGGCCAACAAACAACTCATAAACGATTTTTGAAACCGTATGTACTTGGCCATGTATTTTTAAAACTGTTTTTCCTGAAGTCTTGTGAACGTACGGACTTAACAAATATTCACTGCCATTTTTATAAACATGTTTTGCTCTTCCAAAGTTTGAAAAGAAATATCCATCTTTGTATTCTTTCCAGTATTCACCTTTTTTCTCATCAACTAATCTTTTGACTGTCATAACTAAAACCTGTTTCCAATGTAATCAAACAAACTCGGTTGGTCTTTGCACATTTTCAATGAGCAACGTTTCTTGTCTTGGTTGAAATATTTACATGATGGACATTTCTTACGATCTACTGGCTTTGCAATATCTTCTTTTCTCATTTGGAATCACCTTCATTCACTGAACTATGTTCTAAATTCCAGTCTGCAGGAATTTTGCTCATACATTTGCATACGGGGTCGATCGCACAGTTTTTGCAGTCATCTTCCCCATGAGAGTAACAGTAATTTTTAAGAACCTGTAATGAGATATAATCATTGATGTTAGTTGTTTTAATCATTTTGCATCAACTCCAAAAATATATTTCTTGATGTTATCTTCTCCTGCTTCATCAATAGCTTGTTCGCAATGATAATATGTTTCAAAATAAATAGTTCCTTGATTTTGATAAATTGTTTCATTCGCTATGGCAATCTCTTGTTCTTCGTGTTTATAAAACATACAAACATTATCTTTGCAATCTTTAAATTTCCTTCTACCATATTTCAATAAGATAGCTTCAACCTTACGTCTTTCGGCTTCAAATTCAGCTTCTTTTTCAGTTAAAAAACAATTTCCCATACTTCTTCGATAATTATCAACTACACAATTATCCCAAGTAAACCTAAAATTACCCTTATAATTGTTAATATACCAATATCTATCACCATATTTTAAATCCCACACCGTTCTTGGTTTTGGTGGTGTGAGAAACTCTTTTAGCTTCTCTTCATCCACTTCATAACCTTTGTATTTTTCAACAATTTCTTCTACTTTAATCATTTTGACTTTCCTCTAACTTTCCCTAAATATTTGTTTTGTTTTTAAGAATGTATAATTATCAAGTTCTCTTACTTCACCATTTCTATTTTTAGCAATTTCAATAGTTACTTCTTGATAGTATTTCTTTTGGTCTTCTGGTGTTTCTCTTTGTTTGCTTTCTTTTAGCAAAAGCACATGAGTAGAACTATTTTCTATTTCTCCTGATGATTTTAAAGAGGACATACTAATGTTGTTGGTTTTGATTGAAGCTCTATCAAATTGACTTGCAACAAAAATAATAAGATTGTTATCTAAAGCTAGATTTCTTAATTCCTTCATGCAATGAGTAACCTTGTCATACTCGTTTCTACTGAAATTCCTATCTTCAGTTTCTAATAATCCAATATGGTCCACAAACACAATATTGATTTTGTTTGGATCTAACGAATTAAGAGTAACTGCCTTTAGCTCTTCTATTGATATAGAACCACTTTTGATGTAGGAATCATTGTCCTGTATTTTATCCCTAGCTTTTATATAGAAGTCCTCATTGATGATACCTTTGTTAAATTCATCAACTTTATGATCTGATGTAATTGCCAGCAATCTCTTAATCATGATTTTAGGTGAAACCTCTAGGTTGAAGTAATGACATTTGTACAGGTTCTTGTATTGTGACAAGGATTTGTACAGGTTTAATAGAAATGCTGATTTACCAAAACCACTAGTACCTGCAACAGTTACTAAATCAGTGATATCAAGTTTGAGGAAAAGGCTTAAAATACCAAACCCATCTATAACAATCCCTTGGCTATCATCTGATATCATTTCGTCAATCATATCCTTGGATAGTGCTTCAACCTCTATTTCACAGTTTAGCTTTACAATCTCAGTCAGCTTCGAATAGTATTCATTCGTTGAGATTGTTCCACTTACTGCGCCTAATTTCATCAATTCATCCTTTTTGTAATCTTCTAAAATCAATTTAGCATATCCCAATGCCATGGACTCTTTATCACTATCAGCATACATGTTGTTGATATATACCTTTGTGACAAAATCCTTTGCTTCTTCAAGAGTCATGTAATCAAGCATACGCTCAATATCCATTTTGTTTTCGTTCTTCAGATAGCGATAAAACTTCTTGTAAAGATTGCTCTTGAAGTAGTCTTCACTAAATTTGATTTTGTCTACTAATCTTCTATCATTGGATAAGATGCTTAAGAATTGAAATTCATTGTCATATCTTTTTACGTTGTTATCATTCATAACCATCCTTCATCTTAAGCTTCTTCCTAATCTCATCCAGTTCTTCTTGTTCTTTTAAGTAGACTTTGTATTTTTTGAACTTATCTTGATAATCCAAATAAATCTCATTTTCTAAAAATGTTCTGGAATACATCATTGAAGTTCTATCACTTGCATTTTCTTTTGAATATTCTTTAGCAGCAAAAATAACTAGATCAATTTCTTCTTCATCAAATTCATGTTCCTTCCATACTTCATAAGTATCTTTCTTTGAACCTTTCTTTTGATATGCCTTCCAAAATCTCACAAAATCATCATCAAAAATTGTTGTAGTTGTAGGAGTATCGTCAGATACTACTACATTCTTTATATTCTTTTCATTCTTGTTAGTGGTTAGTTGTTGGTTAGGCGTTGGTTGATTATTGGTTAAAGGGTTGGTTACTGTTTGATATTCATCATAATTATTTACTGATATAACAGTACCTTTGGGACTTGTTGAGATGGTTAACTCGTTGGTTAATTTTAAGTGTTTTAATGCAGTCCTTACGCTTTGCTCTGTTAAGCCTGTTTCTTCAGCAATAATCTTTCTACTGGTAAAGAAGCTACCTCTTTTAACTACATCGCCTTTGTATCTCTGATCTTTGTGATTTGCTTTTAACAAGCAATAGATAAAGACGTGTAGCGTGCTTGAATCCTTGAACCATTCCCAATTTATCATTGACCTATACAATTTGAAAAATCCTAACTTTTTGTTTTCTTTAAACGACATACTAACCACCATTTTCTTTCAATAATTCTACAATTCTATAACCTGTTTCCTCTTTCTTACAAAAGTGAAACTCAACACCATATCTTTCTATTTGCGTGTTCATCCCTTTGTACAGCATTTCACCAGTCATAAAACGTTGATGAAACATACTGTTTGGATTCCACCACTTTTTAACATCTTCAATAGATTTTATTTTGTCATCTTCAATCAGGAAGATAAGCTTTATTCCGTTTTCATTTGCTCTTATCATTTCTCGTTTGAAACGTGCGTGATCAGCACCCATATTAACAGCATATTCTCCTATGGATTGTTTTCTATCAATTGCACATTTGATATTTGAAAATGACATATAATCACCAACATCAAGCTTTTTGATAAGGTATTGAACACCTTGATTAGCAAAGTGTTCAAATATCCTTTCAGTTTGACTTGGTTTTTCTCTTGTATCTACTTGAATCAGCATTAAAATTGAATATCATCTGGAACTAAATCAGTTGGAAGATTTGGTTTTTCCATTGAAGTTGCAGGTTCTTTAGATTGTTTTGTTGGTTCAATAGAATATTTATGTTCAGCAATGCTTTTAACAGTTGTAAATGAAGGAAAATCAGTTCCCTCTTTTTCATCACCGAATTTATCAATGTAGACATTCTTCTTATAAACAACACCAACCAAATGATTTTTTAAATCGTTTGTATCATTGTTCCATTTGAATGTTTGATTTGATTCTTCTAAATAATTTAATAGATCCGCAAATGCATATTTAGCACCAGTATATTGGAAATTAAAATTAACGACTGCTTTCTTATTCCATTTAGTTGAATCGAATGTTTTTTCTCCACCAGCTTGTTGGTATTCCTTTAAATAAATATCTTTGAATTCTCCTTGTGCGATATCGAAGAAAACTTTTACAGTTTCTCCTTCGATACCAGTAGCAACGATTTTTCCTACATACCCTCCTGGTTGTAAGAACTTTCTTTCATATTCTTTTCTGTTGAAATTTAATTGCATTTCTTTTGTCTCCTTTTATTTCTTTATTGTTATAATTCCTCATAGGAGGTGATTAATATGCTTGTAAAATGTCGCATATACTTAAATGATGTTAAGAGTACTGAATTATCTATTTGTGATGACGTAACCATCAACAATGAGAAATTTACTGATTCAAAATTTAACAATGTTTATGATTTTCTTGTCAGTTTTCTAAATAGTTCTTTGCAATTCATTGATATTCATACTCTTGGTAAAAAATATGCTGTTAACAAGAATATGATTTCAAGAATTGAACAAATCAATTAATACTCATCATTAAATTTATAAAGGATTTCAACCAACTCTAAAAAAATTTTTATATCAGTTGGACTGAGGTCCTTTTTTATTAAATCAACTACTTTTTTAGCTAACTCAATTTTTTCTTCCATATGTCAACCTCACTATTTTATTTGGATGTTTTGTTTTTCTTCTAAATGACAATAATTACTCATATTGTCTTTAAGCCATGTGTTAATAGCTTTTTTGTTCAATGATTCAGTTACTTTGATTGTGTATAAATCAGTTAAACCTTTTTCTTTGAAATCATTTAGTAAAGATACTGCATCATCAACTGCAACTGATGTTGACTTTCTAAAACTGATAACAACTCTTGGTGTTTCAATCTTCTTAATACCATTTTCTAACATGAAGCTAGATAAGAAAGCTTTGGTATTGCTTACCTTGTTTTCTAAAACCTTTTTTCTTTCAGTTAGAACTTTGATTTCATCATCTAAGGCTCTCACATCACTCTCACGGTTTTTATTCATTAGAGCTAAATATGAGAGTTTTTGCTCCATGTTTTCATTTAATTGAGTGAAGAGAACTGGATCAGTAATTTCTCCAGTTTCTTCATTAACAAGATTTTCAATTTCTTGTGGAATTTCATATAACTTCATTTATTCATCCTCCTCAGTGTTTTTAACAACTTCAACTGCTTTATTTATGTGCATGCAGCTACCTGTAATTAGTAAGCCATCAACCATGCGATAATATCTACCACATCCCCAATCAAAAGGAATGTAATCTCCTACTTCATGTCTAGAATAAAGGTATTGATTGGCACCTTTTTCTTGTTGTGTTAAGGGTTTTTCAAATTTAAGTAAACTAATATGAGAATTAAGTTTTAACTCTAGAACCCTAATTTTTAGGCTTTCTATGACATCAATTTGTTTCCAATTACTGTCATTTAGAATAAATTCTCTTCTTAAATCATTATTCTTGAGCATTTCCTTCAACTCCTAACCCATAATATTCTCTGATAACTTCATCTACTTTTTTTAGATCATTATCAATTTCTTGTTCTTCAAACATTCCCATTGATGTTTTAGCAGTGGTAGTTCCGTCACTATTTGTTACAAATACATGATTGCCATCAACGATTTTTGCAAATAGCACATTTTCAAATAAAGCTTCAAATGTTCCTAATTGTGTATCAATCAATTTACCTGCAGTGATTGCTCTTGATTTTCCTGTATTTGTATCAACTTCAACATGATTTAAAAAGTAAACAATGACATCGTCATTTAATGTTTCAATATAGTTTTTTAAATCAATCATGTGACCTGCAATTTCATTGTATTTAGAATAGCCACCTTCTTTTGCTCTTTGTTGTTGCTCAAAGAACATTAAGTAATCACTATCATCAATAACAAAGGTTTTAACCTTATCTTGGAATTTTTTCATGTATTGTTTGATGACATCATATCTTTCGCTGTAAGCCATGTTTGTCATCTTGATTACATTAATATCCGTTTTAAAAGGAAGTCTTGATTTGTGTAAGCTAAACACTAAAACTTCACTCTTATTGAAATTTCTTAAAGAAGCTGATTTTCCAGCTCCACTCTCACCGTTAATTAAAACTGCTAAACCCATTAAAATTTCCCCATTTCTTTATCTATTTCTTTGATGATTTCCTCTTGTTCATAAAGAGCATCATCCAATTTATCTTCAATTTCTAACAGAACACTTTCAAAAGGTTTGATTGTAATTCCTGCTCCAACATCATAATTAAGCAGTTCTTCTACACCTTTTAAAAAGTTATCTATTCCACTAACATCCACTTGCCATGATTTAAGTTCCTTCATAGCGTTTTTTAATTTGATAACTGTGCTATTGATACTTTTCCTAGACTTTATTAAATCTTTCTCAGTCATATCGTCCATCTTTCAACTTCCTTTCATATTCAGAAAGCTCTTGATTTAATGAACTGCTTAAACTGAAATCAGCACTATCCCAATGATCTTTCATATCCAATAGAAATATCTCATGTTTAAGATGATCTATTTTTTCTTCAAGTTGTTTCTTTGTCACTAAATTCACTCCCTCTTGATGTATATTTCTTTGTACTTGACACCAAAACTATTGCTTTGATGTTCTACCCATACGTCAATTACGTTATTTTTAACTGCTCCACCACAATCTTCGGCCACGTAAATTTGTCCATCAATCATGATTTCACTTCCATATGGGATTATTTTAGGGTCTACAGCGATTGTATGATTGACTTGAGCTCTAACTCCTGTAGCGGTTAGATCTCCATACTCATCTTCTCCGTACCAATACGCGGTAATTCTAAAGACCCCTAATGATCTTCATTTTTGAAGTTCTTCAACTTGTTTTTCAAGTTGTTGCTTTTCAATTTGAATACACTCATATTTTGCTTTGTATGATGTATTCTCTTGTATTAAAGATTGAGCTTCATCTAATTCTTGTTTATAAAGCTCAAGTTGTTTTGTTTGTTCTTCATACTTTGCTTCTACTGATTTTGCTTGAGCATAACCAGCTCCACCAAAGATTAGACCTGCAACACAAATTCCAAATAATGTTACTTGCGCTTTTTGACTTAATCTCACCATATTTGCAATTCCTCCTGAATTCGTTTATAATTTATGTGCTATGTTGTGCGCTCGTTTGTTTTGACGAGTGCTTTTTTTCATTTAAAGAATTAAGTAATGCAATGATCAATTGCTCACTAGGACTTTTACTGAACTTATTCATATAATCCTCAAACGCTTTCCTTGGAATGTGTACGTTTCTTCTGGTACCAGATATTGCAACACTTCCAGGAAAACATCCTTGTTGAATTGCATTGATAATAAATTCTCTGCTCTTGTGAGTAATCTTCATGACTTCTTCAACTGAAATGTTGTTTTCATCCATGAGTTATTCCTCCTTTCATAAAGCTCTAACTAAAATTGCAAGACAGTTACCAATAAAACAAGATACTGCAATAACTGTAACTAATCCTCTTGCTGTCATTTTGCATTCCTCCTTGGTTTTTTAGATAAATAATTAGCTAGTTCATAATATGATTTCACAAACCAATCACGATCTTTTTTTAAATAAATCAGCATGATTATTAACAGCACATTAAGTAGAAATGACATGTATAACCACCACTTCATAATTCCACATCCTTCCTATTTAAAAACTTTCTCAAGTGCTTGTTCACGTAACGCGTCATATTCATCTCTTGAAATAAGACCCAATTCGTAAGCAACAGAAAGAACACCACGTAAATACATGTGTTGCGCATTTACAGCTGTACAGCATGTATCAAGCTTTGATTGCTTTTTTTGATATTCTTCAACTGAACAATCTTCAAATCCTTTTGTCGCTTCTTCTTTGCGTTTGATTAGTTCATCAAGATATCTTTGTTCAAATTCAATCTTGTTTTTGATAACTTTTACTTGTTCTGTTTTAGTCATAACTTTTTTCTCCTTCCTACTACTGACCACCAAGGAACCAATCTCTATTACAAAATGAAAACTTCACGTATTGTATTAAAAAGAAATTTGTTATTAATTTGGTGTTTCTATGATCATCAACTTTAGGAATCTAATAAAATAGGCTTTACTAGAGATTGGCTCCTTGATGATCAGTAATTTATTTAATTGTTTTCGACTTCTTTCATCTCTTTCTTTATAATTAAGTTATCGGTACGGCAATATCGAAATTTAATTAGAAAGTGAGGTGAAAATAATGCGTTTAAATAATGACTGTGTACGTGATTTACTTTTAGCTATTGAAGAAAATGTAGGTCTTAAAGAATACATGTCCATTGATAGTCTTCAATTAAAAAGCTATTCTCAAGACGATTTGCAATATACCGCATTAAAACTAGAAGAAGCTGGATATATAAATGCAAAAGTTTCAAAATATCTTGATGGATCAATGGATATTTACATTTTTTCTTTAACTTGGAACGGCCATAAATTTTTAGATAACATCCGTGATAATAACGTTTGGAGTAAAACTAAAGGAATTGTCTCTAAATTTGCATCCGTTTCACTTGATGTACTTGAAAAAGTAGCAGCACAAGTAATCACAAACATGATTTCCCAACAAATTGGACAGTAGTTTCTACTGTTCTTTTGTTTTGATATCACAAAAAAATGATAATGTAACCTTTGAAGCACAATCGATTGATTTCTCAATTTTTAGATTAGCTATTGCTTTAATCTCAACACCATCAACAAAGACACGATACTTATCATTGTCGATTTCAACTCGAACACTATTAATTTCTTTCATCCTATGCCTCCTATTTTTGAAAAATCACATTGTGTCTTTTAGGACACTTTATCATCAAAAAAAATATATAATATTTCAGCTTTAGACAATTGCAAAATAGAAATCAAAACTTTAAGTTCACTTTGAGAAAATTGTGTCTTACCAGATAGCTTTCTTTGCATAGCACTTCTACTAATTCCTAGCTCAAAAGCTAACTCTTTATTTGATTTATTTTTTTCAATCATCTTTTGCCTTAATGCTATCAAGTTCATTCCACCACTCCTTCCGTGTCATTTAGGACACTTATATATTACCACATTATAATAATTTGTAAAGCACTTTAAGACACTTTTTATTCTTTTTGTATTTCAATGTTGCAAAAAAGACACATAAGTATTAATATAATTATAGATAATAAGGAAGTGATAAATAATGAATATTGGTAATTTAATAAAAAATAAACGAAAAGAACTTAATTTAACTCTTGAAGATTTAGGAAATCTTGTTGGTGTTGGAAAAAGTACAGTTAGAAAATGGGAAAATGGAATGATTGAAAATATGGGTAGAGATAAGATTGCTTTACTTTCCAAAGCACTAAATATTAGCCCT
>ULSV01033682.1_pt1 | contig 12154 bp, 10 predicted proteins | sample 1956991 | NCBI WGS metagenome assembly ULSV01 (sample SAMEA4835717, study PRJEB28245) | human gut metagenome | biome: gut microbiome; material: fecal sample | place: Denmark | collected 2008 | reverse complement strand
GGTATCGAGCCGGATCTGCTGGTAGCAAGAGTAAATGCATTTGTTGAAAGCAAACAGGCATAAACAGACAGCAAAAGTGGATTGTGAATATCCATTAAAAAATAAAAAGCGTTTCCACCAGGATTTCCCAGGCGGAGACGCTTTTTCTACACTCTATTTCCGTTTGCAGCGAATCGGTTCAGAAACTCTGACTATCGATTTCATATCAATCAGATCAATGCAAGCTTCTGCAGAGCCTCATCCGCAACGATACATTCCAGATGCTCTTCAAAGAACGCTTCGTTGCCCGGTGTGTATTTCAGGCTGGAAGCATACTCAGAAAGGGTATTGCAGACTTTATTAAACTCTTCTGGTGTGTGTGCAGATTTGCTGAGTGTCAGCAGATACTCACGGCCTTCCGGATTCTTATAGAGCGTGTTGTAACCCTGGTAAGAATTTTGCAGAATGTGTGCTGCACGGATCACAGTGTCCAGATCGCGGAAACGGTAAAGTTTCGTCAGATGAAAGGATTCCGGATTGATCTCCGGTTTTGCAGGAGTCTTTTCTTTCTTTTCAGAAGTTTTTGCTGCTGCATTTTCAGCCATCTTTCTTGCCTCGTGGATCTTATTGAAAAGATTCAGGATATCATCGGCTCCTTCAAGAGGTGCCGGTGCCGGCGGAGTGATGTTGTTGTTCTCTTCGCCGTTTGACGGTGAAAATTTTGCAAAACGTGTATCAAGTTCTTCCGGATCTTCCACCTTGGTAACGATCAGAATTACAGAGTCGGAAGAAATCGGGATCGCTTCTATCATCAAAGGAATGTCATTTGCTTCAAAACCAAATTCGTATGCGGCCTGCTGCATCATATCACGAAACAGCAGCTTTGCTTTTTCTGTGCCGTAAGCAAGTTCACTGAGCTTGATCTCACGGTCTGCCAGATCCTGACGTGTAAGCGTGCAGCGAATCTGATTATCGTTGATTTTTTCTATCTTCATATTATCACATCCTATCTATGATATGTTAACCTTTTATTGGAATTACTATGATTATGATATTGATTAAGGTTAAAAGATGCCATAAAACTACTCCTGTGCAAGCACATTGTGTCTTCAGACTTTTGACCCTAGCATCTTATTATCTTATAATTATATCTGCATACTATCAAAAAGTAAAGTAGATTGCCAGTGTAAAATTATAAAAAGAGTGTAAAAACATCTTGCATTTTTCAAACATAAAGTATATAATAATCAATGTGAGGATGAAACAATGCTTTAAGCAACATCAAAAATCAAAATGAATAAGAAAGCGAATTCTGTCGCTTTTTATTATCTTATGCGGGATTCTCCGCAATATTCCAAAAAAATGATTGTACCTCCATAAAGCAATATTGAGCTTAAAAGATGCCATGTAAACTCTTTGGTACTTTGCATTCGTACAATGAATGTTATCTGGTATCCTGAAGTACTGTTGATCGGAACAAAAAAGAACGTACTGCACTTTGCAAAAGAATAGAAAAAGGCTTGAATGTTTCTGATTTACAGATTTCGTATACGGTGTTGTTTTCGTGTCAGCAATGCTGACCGGAATTGCATGTCAGGCAGCAGCCTTATGTGTATTCGATTTAAATTCTCACGATAATGTCAGCAGAATCTTTAAGTTTAACAGGAGGGGGTGGAACTATAGGCAGCAGAAAAAAACGGAAACATCGACTGCAAAAAGAATTAAATGCATATGCCAGAGCAGGCATGAAGCTGTGGTTGAATGGAAAGCCAAGTACACCTTCGGATATCATGCACCAGTGCATGATCCGGGAAGAAGAGGAGTATATGAGAGATTTTGTAAGCGATGATGACGATCACATTATAGGAATCGGATTCGACTATATAAAAAAGAAAGAGGTCTGATGACAAATCCCCATAGTACAGAAGACAACCATACAGGTCGAAGGATTATAAAAAATGTAGACTTAAGTCATCTTTCGTTCATAAATCTATGATACACTGAATCAAAACGATGTATTCCGTTGGAAAAACGATGTTGCAGTATGCGAATACTGAGGCGGATTGTGGGAGTGCACCGCACGGAACAATCCGCAGGCATCATAGTATGGAGGTACAATGAATGAAGAAAAAGAAAAGTCCTGTGAAGGTCGTAGTGCCGCTGATCCTGGCGGTGGCTGCGGCAGGCGTAGGATATAAAGTTGTAAATCGATATATCCCATCCAAAGAAGTGATGGATGGCAATGAATATTTTGGCACTTCCGGAGGGGAAGATGCAGCAGTCGTACTTCCGGATCGTCTGGAGCAGGGGAAAGCACTTGTGAAGGATGGCACGGCATATGTAGAATATGCGACTGCAAAAGAAAACCTGAACGATCATCTTTATAAAAGCGATGAAGAACAGCAGATCATACTGACAACGGCAGTGGATATTATCAAACTTCCGTATGACAGCAATGAATACACGACACTTACCGGAAATGGAAGTATGCCGTACCAGATTGTTGTTTCCCAGGATGGAAATGTCTATATTGCACTGGATTATCTGGCACAGTATACAGCACTTCAGTATTCGGTGCAGCAGGAACCGCTTCATATTATTATAAACAATCAGTGGGGAACGAAAACCTTTGCGGATGTGACAAAAGAAGAAAGTGTACGTCTGGATGCAGATATCAAAAGTCCGATCCTGAAAAAAGAAGCAGCCGGAGACAAAGTGACGGTTCTGGAACAGGAAGAAGAGTGGACAAAAGTTCTGACTGCGGATGGATATATTGGTTATATGAAGAGCAAAAAGCTTTCCGACAGCTATGAAGAGCATGTCACCAGTGATTTCCAGGCGGCAGAGTACACCAGCATACATAAAGATTATGACATCAATCTTCTGTGGCATCAGGTGACGAGCCAGGATTCAAACGATGCACTTGCAGCGGATATTCAGGATGTAAAAGGTGTCAATGTTATTTCACCGACCTGGTTTTCAATCAGCAGCAACGATGGAGATATTTCTTCTCTTGCCAGCAGTGACTATGTAGATACCGCACATCAGAATGATATGGAAGTCTGGGGACTGATGGACAATTTCAGTACGGATATTGATACCGACACCGTGCTTGGCAGTACCACATCCAGAGAGAACCTGGAAGGACAGCTGATCACTGAAGCACTCAATTATCAGCTGGATGGCATTAATATCGATATCGAATCATTACCGGAAGAGACTTCCGAAAGTTATGTGCAGTTTATGAGAGAACTCTCTGTGAAGTGCAGGAATAACAATCTTGTACTTTCCGTAGATGTGCCGCCTCCATACAGTTTTAACGAACATTACAGTCAGAAAGAGCTTGGCGAAGTCGTAGATTATGTGGTCATCATGGGATATGACGAGCATTATGTCGGCTCAGATGCCGGTTCCGTAGCATCTCTTTCCTATGAAAGAGACGGTATCACCGGAACGCTGGAAAATGTTTCGAAAGAGAAGATTATCAGCGGTATTCCGTTCTACACGAGATTGTGGAGAACCAATGTTTCCGGTGAAGTGAGCAGTGAGGCGATCGGCATGGACAGGGCAGACCAGATCTTGTCCGATTACAAGGTGACTGCCGGATGGAGCAGCGAGACATCACAGGATTATGCAGAGTTCACGGATGAAGACGGCAATTTCTGCCAGATCTGGCTGGAAAACGAAGCATCGATCGAAGAGAAGATGAAACTTGTGCAGGAATATGACCTGGCCGGAGTGGCAGAGTGGAAGCTTGGATTTGAAAGATCATCCATATGGGATGTGATAGCGAAATATGTGAATTAGATAACAATTCCGCTTCAAAGTCAGGTTTGACTGCGAGGCGGAATTACTGCAAAAAATAAGAAAAAATACTTGCCTGTCTTGCGAAAATGTGATAAAATCAAAAATTGTGAGTGGCTGCAAACAAGCAGCCATTTTGAAACATTGAATTCCTTGCTCACGAAGGTAATAGTGGGCCAGAGACCATAAGGAGGTGCGAAGAGCATGAACAAATACGAATTAACCGTTGTTGTTAACGCAAAAATTGAGGATGACGTAAGAGTAGCAACTGTAGAAAAAGTAAAAGAATACATTGCACGTTACGGCGGAACAGTGACAAATGTTGACGAATGGGGTAAAAAGAGATTAGCTTACGAAATCCAGAAGATGAAAGAAGGATTCTACTATTTCATCCAGTTCGAAGCTGATGCTACAGCTCCGGCAGAAATCGAAAGACATGTCCGTATCATGGAAAATGTTATCAGATATTTATGCGTAAGACAGGAAGCATAAATAAGGAGATTTAGAATGAATAAAGTTATTTTAATGGGACGTTTGACCAGAGATCCGGATGTTCGTTATTCCGCAGGGGAGAGCGGCACATCAGTTGCAAGATATACATTGGCTGTAGATCGCAGATTCGGCAGACGCGATGGCGAAGCAACCGCTGATTTTATCAGCTGTGTAGCGTTCGGACGCAGTGCAGAGTTTGCGGAGAAGTATTTCCATCAGGGACTGAAGGTAGTCGTTACAGGTCGTATCCAGACAGGAAGCTATACCAACAGAGATGGCAACAAGGTTTACACTACAGATGTAGTAGTCGAGGATCAGGAGTTTGCTGAAAGCAAAGCTGCGTCTCAGGCAAATGGAAATAACTATACACCTGCAAGACCGGAACCGAGTGCAGCCAGCGGTGATGGATTTATGAATATCCCGGACGGTATTGACGAAGAATTACCGTTTAACTAGACATTAAAGGAGGTTTACAGCAATGGCTTACAATAAATCTGAAAGACCAGATTCTCCGATGAAGAGAAGAGGCGGACGCAGAAGAAAAAAAGTCTGCGTTTTCTGCGGTAAAGAAAACAACGAAATCGATTACAAGGACGTAAACAAACTGAAGAGATATGTCTCTGAAAGAGGAAAAATCCTTCCGAGAAGAATCACAGGAAACTGTGCAAAACATCAGAGAGCTCTGACAGTAGCTATCAAGAGAGCACGTCACATCGCTCTTATGCCATACGTTCAGGACTAATCGGAATTTGAGAATATAAAGATTATAAAAAGAACGACGAACCTTTCTATAGCACGTAAGTGTTATAGGAAGGTTTTTTTGATGGACAAAACAGTAAAAATATAGTAAATTTGAATAGTCACAGGAGGAAGAATAAGGAGGAAACTATGAAAAAGAACAAAAAAAGAAAACTGTGGAAACAGGGGCTTGGAACAGCTCTTGTTTGTGGCCTGGCAGTCGCTGTATTTCCTGCAGCGAAAGCAGATGCAGCAGACTTGCTGAAAGCAGGTCCGATCAACACGACAGCAGATCATGTAACACAAAACCAGCCGTTTGCAGAGGGAACAGCCGGAAGTCAGTATTTCCGTATCCCGGCATTTATCGTTACGCAGAAGGGAAATCTTCTGGCAGCAGCGGATGCGAGATATTCTACAACCGGTGACGGCGGCGGACTGGATACGATCGCTTCCGTATCAACCGATAACGGCAAGACCTGGAATTATTCATTCCCGCTGTATTTTCCGGACAGCAATGGTTATATCGGCAATACGGCAACAACGATCATTGACCCGGCACTTGTTCAGGGAAAAGACGGAGCTATTTATTGTATCGCAGATGTAAACCCGACGGGTGTAACGACGATGGGCGGCTATACATCACCAGGAGAAGGAACCGGTTACATCAAAGTAAACGGAAAAGATTATCTGGCGGTAACCGATAATTATGACAATGTAAACACACAGCCGACCGACAGCGATACCACAACGTATGCGTATTATGTCGGCGACTGGGATGAGAACGGATATGCAAAAATTTTAAAGAGATCCGATAATTCCGAAACCGAATATGGCGTAGATAAATGGTACAACCTTTATAAAGTAGAAAACGGAGAATACAAAGATTCTCTGACTCAGAAACAGGTTAATTCCAATACCGATATCCAGCAGAATATTTTCTACAAAGGATCTGCACTGCATGTATACAATACCGGCTATATGATGTATGCAAAAACATACGATGATGGATTTACCTGGACTGATCCGGAAATCCTGAATCCGCAGATCAAACGTCCGACAACAGAGACAGCACTGCTGGTATCTCCGGGACAGGGCATGCTGACTTCCGACGGTACGATCGTGATCCCGTTCTACGATCATGGTGACGGAGAAGAAAATGCAAGCATTATCTGGTCTGATGATAACGGAGAGACATGGAAGAGATCCAATGATGTACCTGGAGCTGCTGACGGCGGTTACTGGTCATCCGAAAGTGAAGTCGTAGAACTGAAAGACGGAACACTGCGTATGTTTTTCCGAAGCGGACAGGGTGTGATCTGCTATGCAGACGCGACAAGAAATGCATCCGGCGATTATGTATTTGCAAAACCGGTAAAAACCGGCGTATCCTGCACATCAACCTGTAACGTAACAGCTATCAGCTATTCCAGAACCATTGACGGAAAACAGGCGATCCTGGTAGCAGCACCGGGAGCCGGCGGAAGCAACAGAAGTTCCGGAAAAGTGTTCACATTCCTGGTAGAAGAAGACAAGACATTAACCTTAAAGAACAGCTATCCGGTAAATAACAGTACTTATCAGTATTCCTGTCTGTCAGAACTGAAAAACGGAACCGTAGGACTCCTCTGGGAAAACGGCGGAGGAAGCATGCGATATGATAACTATGATATCGGACAGCTCGCAGCAGATGGTTATGTAGATGATCTGGAACTTGGCGTAGAACTGGCAAAAAATGAGACTTATACCAGAACGTACCAGATTAAAGCAGAAAATCAGACAGGCATTACAACAGAAGCAGATAAAGAGGTTGCTTCCGTAACTTATGATAAGGTAGATGGAGTAGAGCAGGACAGAGTAACCATGTATTCTCACGTCGCAAACAATGCTTCTGCTCTGAACAGTTTCTCAGAGGCAGACGATACGACACTGGATCTGACGGATGCAGAATTTACCTTTACTTCAACCGGAACAGCAAATGTATATCAAGTATACAATGAAAGTAAAAAAGTATACCTCACTAATGAAACTTACGCAGGTACCTTTTTCAGCTCAACCGCAGTCAACAATATGCTGGTAACACCAACCGATGGCAGTGATACTTTCCGTATATGTAAAGCAAACGGTGAACGATATGTCATTTTCTACAGCACAAATATGGACTTCAACTCAAACGGTACTTATAATGCAAGCTTTACAGCAGGAAGTTATGAGCTGGCTCTGTTAGAGAAAAAAGACAGCGTAGAAGCAGGAGACATTGTTCCGGGATATAAGAGAGTATCTTCGATCACTTCCGGTAAAAAATATCTGATTTCCTATATTTTCAGTAAAGACAATAAAGATCATATGATTGTTCTTTATCCGACAAATGGAACAGCAAATCAGACAAAACTTCTTGGTGATGTTAAGAAGATTGTAACACCGACACAGGCGACGGTAACGATCAAAGCAAACGAGATCGGAAAAACCACAGCGGTGATCGACGGTGTGATATACAACATCGTATGCGATGAGCCTGCAGCAGTGAACGATAAAGCGACCTTAAGCACCGATGCACAGGTTGCAGAGAGAACCTATCTCGAAAAAGATTATCCGGAAGGAACTTTTGCTGAGTCCGGCATCGCAGAAGCAATCGCAAAAGCAAAAGAAGTTGCACAGAAAGAAGAAGTAACCAAGCTGGAGATCAAAGAAGCAACCGATGCTTTAAAGAAAGCACTGGGCAAACTCGATGAAGTAAAAGCCTCCGGCAAAACGGAAGTACAGACCAAGATTGCACAGGCGGCAGAAAAGAAAGAAGCAGATTACACAGCAGAGAGCTGGGCAAAATTTGCAAAAGCCAAAAGTGATGCGGAAAACATATTGGCTTCTGAAACAGCAACTGCAAAACAGCTGAAAGATGCCGCAGATGCACTGGAAGCAGCAATGAAAGCACTGGAAGTAAAGAAACCGGACAATAATAATAACGGCAATAACAACAACGGTAATAATGGAAATAACAACAGCCAGACACCGGCGATCGGCAGCGTGATCGCAGATGCATCCGGCATCTTTAACTACAAAGTTACCGGAAATGATACCGTTGCAGTGAAAAACATGACTGCAAAAGGCAAAGCAAAAAGCAGCGTGAAAATCGTAAAAACCATCAAAGCAAACGGTAAAACTTATAAAGTAACCGCGATTGCAGCCAATGCCCTGAAAGGTAATAGAAAAGTAACTTCCGTAAGCATTGGCAGCAACGTAGAAAAGATTGGAAACAAAGCATTTGCAAACTGCACGAAACTGAAAACCGTTACCGTAAGCGGCAACAAGCTGAAAACCATCGGACAGAGTGCTTTCTCAGGCGATAAGAACTTAAAGACCGTAAACCTGAAGAAAGTAAAAACACTGAAAACTGTTGGAAAATCAGCCTTCAAGGGTGTTTCAAAGAAGATAACGGTTAGAGTGCCAAAGAACAAAAAAGCAGCTTATGTAAGAATCTTCAAAAAAGGCGGGATCGCAGCAAGTAAGATCAAATGATGATGGTATACCCTGCCGCTTCAAAAGAGCAGGCTTTAGAGAAATTGTGGGATGCTCTTCCGAAATCAACTACATTACAGCGACGGTTGGCAGAGCTTGACTGGAAATAATTTGTCTTGTAATAGAGGAGCAGAAATTAGAAGAAGCTTTTCTGTAAAAGGCAAATAAGCAACAGACAGAAAGCAGAAAAACGTAAGCGGGAGGAAGCATAAAAATGTGCAGGCAGAGGAAAACTCAAAGCCTGCACATTTTTTGAAATTTAACCAAATCAAGGAAGTCCCCAGCTTCAATTGCGAAAAGCAATAAGCAGTGGGTGGGGACTTGCTTGTATCAGGAGGAGTGCAAGCTCTTTCTGATAAACTGCGGAGCAGTTATTTGGTTATGAGGAAGTAGCAAAGCGGATTGCGAATATCCGCTTGACTTGATAAAAATAATTGGTTTCAGAATTCAGGTTAAAAATTGAAGACTAATTGAAACTGCGTGGATCCGGATATTTATCAGGAGAAGTACTATATCCATTCTGATATTTAACGGTCATGTAAATTGTTTCATCGCCGTTTTCGATTTTGACATAGCAGACATTGTCCTTGTCGAATTTGTCGGTGATCTCGATTTTCTGATTTTTATAATAAACCCATACGCTGTCATCATCGAGATATTCTACGTCCGGTGCGTTCAGTTCCTCCATAATTTCGTCTTCGGTCAGAGGACGTTCGTTTCCGTCTGCATCGAAGGCAACACCGCCTCCGCCCTGAGTGACGGTGTTTCCGTCGGTATCTTTGTATTCAAGAGAATAAGAACCGTCGTCGGTATTTAAATCAAGAGTGGCACTTGTCTGGTCGCCATGCATCCAAAGCTGGATAGTTCGCTGGATTCCGCCGACATTTGCTGCGTAAGCCGTTCCTGTTCCGCCAACGATCACGCAGACTGCGATTGCAGCCGCCGCAAGTTTCATTTTCTGCTGTTTTTTTAATTTTGCCATATATTTGACCTCCCCTTCAGAAATATCGGAGGCATGCAAAACCGAAAAGGCCTGTTTGTATTTTTCTTTATTCGTCATTTTCCCATTCCTCCTTCAGTGCTGTTTTCAGAAGAGAGCGTCCGCGTGACAGGCGTGTTTTTACGTTGCTTTCCGAGAGCTTTAAAATATCGGCGATTTCCCTGACGGAATAATCTTCATAATAAAATAAATGAATAACGATGCGATATTTTTCGGGAAGTTTCAGAACTTCCTCGAATAAATTCTCAGATTCCGGATTTTCAAAAGTTAACGTTTCTATATAATCCTCCAGCGAACGTCTGTTACGCCGCCAGAAAGCAAGCGTTGTATTTTTCGCTTTATTGATCACGATACGGATCAGCCACGCACGGATATGCTGCTCATCTTCAAAATCTTTGCTTGTCGTGTAATATTGGATCAATGTATCCTGAACAACATCTTCTGCATCTGCCTGATTTTTACAGATGTTAAAGGCGATGGCGTAGAGATTGTTCTGATAGCGTTCGATCAGTTCCTGTACAGGTTGTCTCATGAGTACTCCTAAAATATAAAATTTGATGTAACTGTTCAGAGCCAACCTCCAAAATGCTACGCATTTCGTCGGTGTGGCGTATCCGCCAAATAAAATTTCAAAAACAGTTTTAAAAATGCAAGCATTTTATACCTGTTTTTTGAAATTTTGCTTGCCTCTGAACAGTTACAATTTGATAACAATTCATTGCAGATTGAAGTATTTGCTGCCTGAATCGTAAAAATTGCAAGTCCTTGATCAAGGTGCTTTCAATTATAATACAAATCAGCAGGGAAAAAGGTTACAAAAAAGTATTTTCGTTTTTCAGAGAAAACGATATAATAGAAACAGTATCTTTTTCATGTGTGAATGAAGGGGATAAATCTGTAAAAGAAAAGAGCCGGTGTACACGTTATGCCGGGTGTTACGATCGGAAACAATGTTGTGATCGGCGGCGGAAGTGTTGTCGTGAAAGATATTCCGGATAATGTGGTAGCAGTTGGAAATCCGGCGAAGGTGATCAAGACACTGGATGCAGAGAAGTTCAGAAAAGAACCTTCTGATTTACAGAAATAAGAATTTTTGATAAGATTAAGTCAGCAGAGAAAAGGGGATTTTCGGGGGAATTGATATGGGAATGTTTTTAAACAGTGTTGAGCCATATGATAAATACAAAACAATTACGAAAGGTCTTTATTTTGTAGACAAAACAGAGCTGCTGGAAGAATTAATACCGGCTCTGGAACAGGAACAGAGATTTTTCTGTATCACAAGACCAAGGCGTTTTGGAAAAACGGTTATGGCGAATATGATAGCATCTTTTTTTGAAAAATCGGAGGGCGGTTCTGATATTTTTGACAGACTTAAAATTTCAGAATATCCAAAATATAAAGAGCATTTAAATAAACATGATGTGGTATATATTGATTTCAGTGAAATGCCGAAAGAATGTGATAGCTATAAAAAATATATTTCTCGCATTGAAGAGGGAATATATTATGATTTAAGAGAAAAATATTCGGATTTGTATTTAAAGCAGGAAGATGCTATATGGGATATTTTTTCGAAAATATTCAATGAAACAAAAAAGAAATTTATTTTTGTTATGGATGAATGGGATGCGGTATTTCACATGTCATTTATGACAGAAAAGAACAGAGAAGACTATCTGCTTTTTTTGAAATTATTATTAAAAGGACAGAGTTATGTTGAGCTTGCCTATATGACAGGGGTGTTGCCGATTGCAAAATATTCCGACGGATCGGAATTGAATATGTTTCTGGAATATAATATGGCAACACGTATTCGTTTCAGTGAGTATTTTGGATTTTCAGATGAAGAAGTAGATAAGTTGTATGAAAAATATCTTCAGAATACAAAAAAGCCTCAAATTGACCGAGAGGGCTTGAGGGAATGGTATGACGGTTATCACACAGCATCCGGTCAGAGATTGTATAATCCGCGTTCGGTTGTATGTGCATTGTCCGATAATCAGCTGTCAAATTACTGGGTCAGCTCAGGAAAATATGATTCCGTATTCAGCTATGTTAAAAACAATATAGATGACGTACAGGAAGATCTGGTTCTCATGTTTGCAGGAGAAAAAATACCATCGGGTATTGAGGAATATGCAGCAACGGCACAGCAGCTCGATACAAAGGAAGAAATATATTCGGCGATGGTTGTTTATGGGTTATTGACGTATGATAATGGCTGCGTGTTTATTCCAAATAAAGAGTTACAGGGAAGCTATGCATCTATGATGAAAAAGGAAAAATCCCTGGGATATATATACAGACTTGCAAATATTTCTAATAAAATGTTACAGGCGACTTTAAATAAAGATACAGATACTATGGCTGAAATTTTGCAATATGCACATAATACGGAAACGCCAATCTTATCTTATAATAATGAGGTGGAATTATCGGCGATTGTAAATCTGGTTTATCTTTCTGCAAGAGATTTTTATAGGATAGAAAGAGAAGATAAAGCTGGAAAAGGATTTGTGGACTTTATTTTTTATCCTGTCAGATATGAAGATAAGGGCATCATATTGGAATTAAAAGTGGATCAGACACCAGAAGAAGCTATCAAACAGATTAAAGAAAAAGATT
>ULSV01015237.1_pt1 | contig 12516 bp, 10 predicted proteins | sample 1956991 | NCBI WGS metagenome assembly ULSV01 (sample SAMEA4835717, study PRJEB28245) | human gut metagenome | biome: gut microbiome; material: fecal sample | place: Denmark | collected 2008 | reverse complement strand
TATCTTTACGATGACCGGCTTCTTCCAGTCGGTGGCTTCCTTCAGCGAGAGAACAAGCTGGCGGAGATCCTCGATGGAATAGATATCGTGGTGCGGAGCGGGGGAAATAGCGTCCGTGCCCTTGGGTATCATACGGGTCCTGGATATTTCTTCGTTTATCTTCATACCCGGGAGGTGTCCGCCGATACCCGGCTTAGCGCCCTGACCCATCTTTATCTCAATAGCGGCGCCGGTGTCGAGGTACTCCTTGAACACGCCGAAACGTCCGGAAGCTACCTGGCATATCGTGTTGGGGCCGTACTTGTAGAAATCCTTGTGCAGACCGCCTTCGCCGGTGTTGTAGTAGGTTCCCAGCTCCTGAGCCGCTCTTGCGAGGGACTCGTGCGCGTTCTTCGAAATGGAGCCGAAGGACATCGCGGAGAACATCACCGGAACGTCCAGCTCGAGGTACGGATTGTGCTTGAACTCAGCCCTGCCGTTCTCGTCGTAGTGAATATCCTGCTCCTTCTTGCCGAGGAAGGTCTTGGTCTCCATCGGCTCGCGCAGCGGGTCGATAGGCGGGTTTGTTACCTGGGAAGCGTTCAGCAGTATCTTGTCCCAGTAAACCGGGTACTCGCGGGGGTTGCCCATCGCAGAGAGGAGCACTCCGCCGGAGCCTGCCTGTTTGTAGACCTCGTCCATAACCTGCTGGCTCCAGTTGCCGTTCTCGCGGAACTCGTTCTCGTTCTTCCTTATTTTGAGCGCTCTTGTCGGGCAGAGCGTCACACAGCGCTGGCAGTCAACGCAGTTCGTTTCATCGGATACCATTCTGTCGAGGTCGGGGTCGTAATGATGCACCTCGTTGGCGCACTGGCGCTCACAGACGCGGCACTTTATGCAGCGGTCAGGGTTGCGGACCACCTCAAACAGAGGATTCATATAGTTAATAGCCACTTGTGATCTTCCTTTCAATTCTGCTCTATCGCTTATTTATCAAGTGTTACGATTATCGGTTCGCCGCCGCGGGGGCTCCAGATCCTGTCGACGTCCGGAGACATCGTTCTGATGGAGCATTCCTCGCTGGATACATAGACCGTATCGCCCTTTTCAGCAGCGACCATCGAACGGAGCTTAAGTCTGTCGTTGAGCGCCATGATTCCGTTGTTGAATCCGAGGATTATTGAAAAGGGTCCTGTGATGAGCAGGCTGGAATAAACGTTTCTGAAATGGCGTATCTTCGCCGTTTCCTCCGGGCTAAACCTGCCGGATTCAAGCTCGCTCCAGAACGGAGCCGCGATGACCTTCGCAACGTCGTCAAGGGGCATTCCGAGGCGGCGGTGGAGGTAGTCGATGATGTAGGTGATGACCTCGGTATCGGTCAGCAGGTTGCACTTGTAGCCGAACATTTCGATGAAACGTCTGTTCGCGTCATAGGAGGAGATCTCGCCGTTATGTACTATCGTGTAGTCGAGCAGGGCGAAGGGGTGAGCGCCGCCCCACCAGCCGGGGGTGTTCGTCGGGTAGCGGCCGTGTACCGTCCACGCCCAGCCGTCATACTCGTCAAGGCGGTAGAATTCGCCGACGTCCTCAGGGTAGCCGACCGCCTTGAATACGCCCATGTTCTTGCCGCTGGAGAAAACGTAAGCGCCGTCGATCTTGTCGTTTATCTTGATGACGCAGCGGGCAACGTAGGTGCGCTCGTCGAGCTGGCTCTCCTGGAGCTTTGTGGGAAGAGGGTTAACGAAGTAGCGCCAGATAAGCGGCTCGTCGGTGATGTTCGGGTGCTTTCTGGTGGGAATACGCGAGAGGTTGATGACGTCGAAATGACGGTCGATGAACGCCTCGGTCTTTATTCTCGCCTCGTTGGAATCGTAGAAAACATGGAACGCGTACTGATCCTTGTACTCCGGATAAATGCCGTATCCGGCGTAGCCGCCGCCCAGACCGTTCGAGCGGTCGTGCATACAGGCAATGGAATTCACGATCACGCTGCCGTTTGTCCTTCTGCCGCTCCTGTTGATAAAGCCTGAGATCGCGCAGCCCGCAGGGATCCTTGTTTCTCCCTCTTTCATTAACATAAGCTCACTCCTTAATAAGTACTGAAAAAAACCGGATCCGGCAGAAGATCCGCCGGACGCCGCGATATTCGGCGCAGCGCTGAGCCGGTTTGATCATACGTTATATCCGCGGTGGAATGTGCTGAGGTGAAATTTCTGCCATCGTCAAGTTGCAGATACTTCACTGCCGCGGCAACGCTGCCTGCGGCTTTGTTCTCCGGCACAATTCGTTTTGTCCGCTTGAATTTACGTTCATATTATATCACCATATCGCTGGTTTGTCAAGAGGTTTTTGCAAGTTTCTTTCCGGTAATCTTTCATTTTATTGTATATTAGATTCCATTATTGCTTTATATTTCCGATTAGCCTAGACTATCCATTGCATTTAGCTCCGCTGTACGGTGCGTTTTGAAGCCTGAAATGTTATTTTTGCAAGAATAGGAGATTTCATATTTCAAAATTTCTGGTGAATATGCCAAAATGCAAAAATTCAACGATTTCCTGCACAATTTTTAAATAACACTTGAAAAATCTGCTGAAATGGAGTATAATAGTACAGTATTATTAATTATAGTATCATCTTCATAAAGAAAGGAACGCTATATCATGGCAGTAGAACTCAAGACGATCCAGCACCTGTGCGAGCTGTCCAAGCTCAACTACGACGAAGCCGGACTTGAAAAGGTCATGGGCGAGATGGGCGACATCATCGACCTGATGGATACAATCAAGACCTTCGACCTTACCTACGACGATACCAAGGACAACAACAGCATTTCCCTGAGCGATGTAAGAGAGGACGTACCGCAGCCCTCGTTTCCGACGGAGAAGCTGCTCTCCAACGCGGAAAACCGCGATAACTGCTACGTCGTACCCAAGGTAGTTGAATAAACAGGAGGTAATTATGGATATCACCCGCGCAAAGATACGCGATCTCCGCAAGGCGCTGGATTCAAAGCAGATCAGCGCCGCAGAACTCTGCGGAGAATATTTCAGAAATATAGAAGCCGGCGACGGCAAGGTACAGTCCTTCATCACCGTTACCAAGGAAAAGGCGCTCGAGATGGCTGAAAACGCACAGAAGCGCATTGATTCCGGCGATGTGAGCCCGCTGACCGGTATCCCGCTCGCCATCAAGGACAACATCTGCACCGACGGTATCAAGACCACCTGTGCAAGTAAGATGCTTGAGAATTTCATACCGCCGTACAATGCGACCGTTATCGAGAAGCTCAACGCAGAGGGCTACGTGCTCCTCGGCAAGACCAGCATGGACGAATTCGCGATGGGAGGCTCCACTCAGACCTCCGCGTTTGCAAAGACCAAGAACCCCTACGACCTTGAGAGAGTTCCCGGCGGTTCCTCCGGCGGAAGCGCTGCGGCTGTGTCTGCTTCCTTCGCTCCCGCTGCGCTCGGAAGCGACACCGGCGGCTCCATCAGACAGCCCGCGTCCTTCTGCGGCGTGACCGGAATCAAGCCCACCTACGGCAGAGTTTCCCGCTATGGTCTTGTCGCATTCGCAAGCTCCCTCGACCAGATAGGCCCCATCTGCTCCGACTCCCGGGACTGCGCGGTCATGCTCAACGCCATCTGCGCGCACGACCCCCACGACGCGACCAGCTCCCGCCAACCGGTTCCGGATTTCACCGGGAAGCTGGGACAGTCCGTCAGCGGAATGAAGATCGCAATGCCCAGGGAGTTCTACTCCGACGACATCGACGACGAAGTAAAGACCCATGTAATGAACGCCGCAAAGACGCTCGAAGCCCAGGGCGCAAAGCTCGTTGAGTGCTCCATTCCCGGGCTGAAGTACGCTATCCCTGCTTACTACCTCATCGCCTGCGCCGAGGCTGCCTCCAACCTGTCGAGATTCGACGGTATCAAGTACGGTTTCCGCGGCGAGGGACGCACCTTCGAGGAGCTTATCCGCGACAGCCGCAGCAAGGGCTTCGGCGAGGAAGTAAAGCGCCGTATCCTGCTCGGAAACTACGCGCTTTCCTCCGGCTACTACGACGCTTACTACAAGAAGGCGCTCGCCCTCAAGCAGCAGATAATCAAGGAATACAACGCGGTATTCGACCTTGCCGACGTTATCCTCACCCCGACCGCGCCGACTCCGGCGTACAAGATAGGCGCGCAGGACAACGACCCGGTCAAGATGTACCTCGCGGATATCTGCACCGTTACCGTCAATATTGCTTCTCTGCCGGGTATCTCCACGACCTGCGGCTACACCGCCGAGGGTCTCCCCGTGGGCATGTCCGTCATCGGCAGACGTTTCGACGAGCAGACTATTCTTCAGTGCGCCGACGCATTCGAGCAGACCTTCGCTCCGACTGCGCCCGCCAAGCTTTAAGGAGGTACAGGAATGAGCGCATATTTTCCTACGATAGGACTTGAGACACACGCAGAGCTTTCCACAAATTCCAAGGTATTCTGCACCTGCTCCGCTGAATTCGGCGGAACTCCGAACTCCCGCTGCTGCCCCGTGTGCAGCGGACTTCCCGGAACCCTCCCGGTGCTGAACAGGAAAGCCGTTGAATACATCATCAAGGCTGGCTACGTGATGAACTGCGACATTTCGCGCTTCACCAAGTGGGACAGAAAGAACTACTTCTACCCCGATCTGCCGAAGGCTTACCAGATCTCCCAGATGCCGCGCCCGGTGTGCCTCGCAGGCAAGGTAAAGATAAACGTCAAGGGCGAAGAGAAGGAGATACGCATTAATCGTATCCATCTCGAGGAGGATGCGGGCAAGCTCGTCCACGACGATGTTAACCGCATTTCCCTCGCGGACTACAACCGCTGCGGCGTTCCGCTCATCGAGATAGTCACCGAGCCGGATTTCCACTCCGCTGACGAGGTCGTGGCTTACCTGGAGAAGATCATGCTGCTGTTACAGTACGCTGGTATCTGCGACTGCAAGATGGAGCAGGGCTCTATACGCTGCGATGTAAACATCTCCATCGCGCCGAAGGGCAGCAATGAGCTCGGCACCAGAACGGAGCTGAAGAACCTGAACTCCCTGAAGGCTATCGCGAAGGCGATAGAAGTTGAGATCGAGCGCCAGGAGGAGCTCCTCGACAACGGCGAGCGCGTAATTCAGCAGACTCGCCGCTTTAACGAGGCTCTGGGCGAGACCACCGCGATGAGAAGCAAGGAGGACGCCCACGACTACCGCTACTTCCCAGACCCGGATATCCCTCCGATAATCCTCACCGAGGAGGAGCTTGACGAGATACGCAGCTCCATTCCGGAGCTTCCCGAGCAGCGCGTTGCACGCTACGTCGAGCAGTGCGGCATCAAGAAGCAGGACGCGGATCTCATCGTATCCGACAAGAAAATCTGTGATTTCTACGAGGAAGCAATCCAGGCGTACGACAATCCGAAGGCGGTCGCAAACTACGTGACCGGCGAGCTGCTCCGCAGAAAGAACCTCGGGGAAGTCGACATGGACGACCTGAAGTTCAGCGGCAGGGAGTTCGCACAGCTTGTTGAGTTCCTCCAGACGGACAAGATCTCACAGTCCAATGCGAAGGCTATCCTTGGCGAGATGATCGCAAACGGCGGCAATCCGAAGGATATCGCGGACGCGCAGGATCTGTGGATAAAGGAGGACAGCGACCTCCTCGCAAAGACCGTAGACGAGATAATCGCGAACAACCCGAAAGCAGCCGAGCAGTACCGCAGCGGCGACCAGAAGGTATTTGGGTTCTTCATGGGTCAGGCGAACAAGGCGCTAAAGGGTCTTGCATCACCGAAGGCTATTCAGGAATATATCAAGAAGAAGCTGTCCGAATAATTTCAAAACAAAAATCACACGGCTCCTGCCGGGTGATTTACAATTTAAAACCGCCCACAAAAATGGGCGGTCGTTTTTTATTCAGCAATCTCAGCGGACGAAGATGCCGGAAGCTCCACCGGCTCGGTCTGCTCGGTGGGAATCAGGTCGTCGCTTGACTTCGGCGGAACTGCCGAATCCGCAGTTCCGGAAGGTGCCGTAGTCTCAGCCGGCTTGGTATCCTGCGTTGCTGCCTCTACCGGAGTTTCCTCTACTGGTATTTCCTTGGTGGTTGAAGACTTCGTGGTTTTATCGGGCTTAGCAGGCTTGGTCGGCTTAGTTGTCTTTGCCGGTTTGGAAGTCTTGGCGGTCGTTTCGGCTGTCGTGTAAACCGGCGGAACCTCGTCAGCGGGCTGGAAACTCTCCGCCTCAAATGTGCCTGTTGCAGAATCGCCGTCCCACAGACCTGCTTCGGTCAGGGCACGGTGCATTTCCCACAGGGCAATACGGTAGGCGTACGGACCAAGGTGTACGCCGTCGCCGGAGTGCAGGCACTCGCGAAGCTCGTTCTTCTCATTCTTGATGTATCGCCCGAAGTCGAAGTAGTGTACGCGCTCCGGGAAATTCTCCTCGAGATACTTTTTCATGGTATTGTTGAAGCTGTCGATAACGCTGTTTCCGCAGAACTTGCTGCACACAGGAGTTATCGCCGCAACGAAAATGTCGGCGCGGCATCCTTCGAGCGTGGCTTCAATGACCTTGCGGTAATTCTCGCAGTATGTAGCTTCGTCCACCATGTTGACGTCGTTCATGCCCATCGAGAGGAACACGTACCGCGGATTAGCGGACTTCAGCACCTGATCGTAGGTTCTGCTCTCCCAGCCGCGGAACTTGAACGTATAGTCAAAAAAGCTGCGGGAACCGAGGTTCCCCTTTGCGGCAACATGCTCGTGCGGAACTATCCCATACTCGGAAAAGCCGCTGCAAATGCTGTCGCCTACGAACAGCGAGTAATCAACGAAGCTCAGCTCCTCGCCGGTAAGCTCGAATTTATCGTGAACCGCCTCATAGAACATATCAAAGTCGTTGTTCATGTCCCGAACCTCGGCGGTTTCCTCCGTGGAGCCGCTCACGCCGATCTCGGGCAGCGAGCCCGACGGTATCTCCGGAGTCTGCGCGCCGTCCGGAACGTCCGTGGCTGTCTTATCGTTCTGTTCCGTCTGGGAAGTCACCGAGGAATTCCCGCCGGAAACGAGGTCAGCCATCAGATCAAGGCTGTTCGGATCGCTGAGGTTGTTGGGGTCGTTCTGTATATCAGTCGAAGCGCAGCCGCTCAGCAGCATTATAGCCGCAAGAGCCGCGCAGGAAAATCTGTATCTCATCTATATTCAAATCCTTCCGGATACGATTCGTCAGTACCGCGTATTCCGCAAAATTCGGCAATTGAATGGTATATTCGCGGTAAAAAACACAAACAGACGCCCGGGAGTAACACACGGGCGCCTGGATAATTCAACAATAAATTACTTGCCGTGCTTCTTGCTGCCGGTGTGCTTTTTAGCAGCAGGCTTTGCAGCAGGTGCCGGAGCCTTGGTCTCAGCGGGCTTAACGGCGGGTGCGGCAGCCTTGGTCTCGGCGGGCTTAGCAGCAGCGGGAGAGGGCTTGGTCTCAGCCTTCTTCTCTGCGGGCGCAGCGGGCTTTGCAGCAGGAGCGGCCTTCTTCTCTGCAGCAGGCTTCTCAGCCTTTTTAGCGGGAACAAGAGCCTCAAGAGCCTTGAACTTTGCAACATCGCCATCGACCTTTACAAGTCCGTCGGTGAGCGCACCGTCAAAGGAAACATCGCCGCTGAAAAGCTTCTCGATGTTCTCAGCAGCGCCGGTAACGTTAGCCTGGAGGTCATCGTAATGATAAGGAGCAACGTCAAGAACGCCCTCTCTTACTGCAACATAGAAGTCGTCCATATCGTCGATGAATGTAAAGTTTACAGCAACGGAATCCTCGTACTTCTTAGCCTTTGCCTTGCTTCCCTTCAGATAACCCTTGATCTTTTCAGCAAACTCGATATTAGTCATAACAAATTCCTCCTGTGGTATGCTTCAGACGGAGCGCCCGAAGCCAGGTAAAATTACCTGCCGATTTATTCCAAACAGCGAACCTGCCGCCGTTTTATTCATCTATTGTAGTATACCATAACTCCGCCTTTAATTCAATAGTCATTTTCTATAAATTTACAAGAAAAACAACTTGATTTTCAGATGAAAATATAAATATCAACAATCAGATGAACGATCAGACTCTTCTCTGGGGTATCTCCCTGCCATTTTTATCTATGAAAAGGCGCGGGTGCTCCTTGACTTCCTGAACCGGGGGTCTGTATGTCAGCATATCAAGGCGGACTCTGTCGCGGTACTCGGGCTTTACAAGATAATATACGTAGCTTTCGATTACGTTAGGCTTTGAGAGTACGCGACCCTCTATCTTGAAATTATTAAAGCCCATGTCAAGGTATCTTCCGTAGACATCGTTGTTGGAAACAAACGTGCTGTAATGTGTTATCTGATAGAAATTGTATCTGGTATTGGGGCAGTTGAAATTATTTGCGTCCTCCATCGGATCTTTAACGCTCCTTACTGCTCCAAGCTGCTCATACATAGTCTGCTTGCTGCACTTGCGCTGGCTCTCGCCGAGCACCTCGTAGTGCTGCTTTCTACGCTTGCAGTGAGGAGTGCAGTACGGATTTATAAGGATCTCGACTCTTGAGCGAAGCTCCTGCGGGATCTTGTCCAGCTTCTCGAAATCATTGTTCCAGTTGTAGTCAAGAACAACCAGCTTGTAATCCTTCTTGAACTCCTCCATAAGCTGATCGTAATCTTCGATCTGCTTTACCGTCGAAGAAATCAGCGGGAACTTGGGGTAATTCCTGCGCACGTAATCTTCAAGGAAGGGCTTGTTCACGATGAGCTCATTAAAGCCGTTCTCGGCAATGGCGCAGAGGTGATTGCAGAACTTGTCCTTCAGATCCTTCTCGGTAAGAGTCGGGTTTGTAAAGGTGTATCTTATAGGGACGTTTCTGTCATTAAACGCCTTTATCGTGCTTTGAATCTGCGTCTCAAGCGCCAGGCCGCCAAGGGCGCGCCCACCGTTCCAGAGCGCAGACGGGAAGCAGCCGTAGCAGGAAGCGATCTCTATGTCATCATAAAAATACTCCGGGTGCTCCTTGATCATATCAATGAGATACAGGTTCAGATCCTTATGTACCCATATATCTGGAATGTGAAACTTTGCTTTCATTTTAAATGCTCCTTGTTTATTATTTATTGTTGAATACTTCTTTAATTATAACTCAATGTTCCCCTATTGTCAACACATTTCAGCAAATTCTAATGAATAAAACCGGGATAAGGCGGCAAAATATCAACATCAACCGAAAGGAGATAAAAAATGGCAGTAGTACTGATCAGAGCCACTATATTGTACATTATAATCACCTTCTCACTGAGACTGATGGGAAAACGCCAGTTAGGCGAACTCCAGCCGTCGGAACTGGTGGTGACGATACTCATATCCAACATCGCGGCAATACCCGTGGAGGATTCTTCGGTGCCGATGATACTGGGGATAGTTCCGATATTCACGCTGGTCTGCCTTGACGTGATCGTATCGGCGGTAATGCTGAAGTTCCCGAAGTTCCGCAAGCTGATGATAGGCAGCCCGCGGGTGATAATGTCCGAGGGAGTCATCATGCAGAAGGAAATGAAGCGCCTGCGCTACACCGTCGACGACCTCGTCGAGGCAATGCGCGAGGAGCAGATATTCGACATAACCGAGATATGGTACGCCATCGTAGAGACAACCGGAAAGATACACTTTCTGAAAAAGAAGGACTGCCAGAACGCGGAAAAGGCGGACGTAAACTGCGGCGGCTCCTCAAGCGACCCGCCTGCGGTGATAATCCGCGACGGCAGGGAGGACGAGGAGCAGCTCCAAAGCATGGGGCTGGGAATGGGCTGGCTGAAAGAGCAGCTCCGGGAACGGAAGCTCTCGGTAAAGGACGTGTTCCTGATGACCGCGGACAGGAACGGTCAGCACACGATAATCGAACGTCAGAGGGGGCTTTGAATGAACCGTCTTGTTGTAAGCATACTGCTGCTGGCGGTAATGTCGGCGGGGTGTTTCTGGTCGGTGTTCATCACCATTGATAAAACCAACGAGCTTTCCGGCTACATTGACCAGGTGGAGCAGGCGCACTCCGAAGGGGACAGCGAAGCCGCCGTGAAATACGCCAATCAGCTCCACGACGCGTGGGATTCGGTGCTGCACTACAGTATTCTCGTCAACGACCTCGGACACGCGATGGAGATAACGTCCTGCATAGCCGAAATATCCTCCTTCGCCGAGGAGGGCGACGATGAGCTGTACGCCGCATGCGATCGTGCACAGGCGCAGCTTGAGCTTTTCCGCGAAATGCAGACTCCCACGCTCTGGAAAATACTCTGACAGTTTCGGAGCGCATTCGGCGGATAAAATTGCTGGCTGGCTGTGAGCCAGCCAGCATGACTAAAAAGTCTGCACGAAAAAAGCGTTGGCGGAACATTCGCCTTTAAATTATAGTTTACCTGTATAATTTCTTCTTGAATCTTGTTGGAGAAACCTCCTTAACATCATAATCACAAAAAAATAATAAAAAATTGTTGCAAATTGTTTAGGTTTGTGTTATACTAACTTTGACTGCATAAAGTCAGAGTGCAGCAACTTTATTTTATCGAAAGGTCGTGATGTTAGGGTTGGAGAAAAAGGCAGAAGCAGTTCCTGGCGGCGGCAGCTCCAGACTGGCTTTATATGGCTTTAACAACCTCACAAAAACACTTAGCTTCAACATTTATGATGTGTGCTATGCAAAAAGTGAGAGGGAGCAGAAGGATTATATCGCGTACATAGACGAACAGTATAACTCCGAAAGGCTCACAAAAATTCTCTGCGACGTCACCGAGAAGATCGGCGCGACCGTCCTGAATATTTCAAAGCAGGACTACGATCCGCAGGGTGCCTCTGTCAATGTCCTCTTCGCCGAGGGTTACATTGACCCCGACCACGTAGACGAGTCCTGCAACAAGGGCGCCGGCTACTTCAACAGGAGCGGTATCCAGCCAAATACCGTTCACGCACATCTTGACAAAAGTCATATCACGGTGCACACTTTCCCGGAATATCACCCGGACAAGGCTATTTCTACCTTCCGCGTGGATATCGACGTCGCCACCTGCGGCGAGATCTCCCCGCTGAACACGCTGGATTACCTCATAGGCAGCTTCGACTCGGATATCATCACGATTGATTACCGCGTCCGCGGCTTCACTAGGGACGTCTCCGGCAAGAAATGTTTCATGGATCATAAAATGACCTCCATTCAGGACTTCATCGATCCCCAGACCCTGACGAAGTACGACGCTATAGACGTCAATGTGTACCAGTCGAATATATTCCATACAAAAATGCTGATCAAGGAGATAGAGCTTCAGAACTATCTCTTCAATTCCGATGTCTACGAGATCCACCCCCAGCAGCGCCTTGAGATCACCAACAACCTGCGCCGCGAGATGATCGAGATATTCAGCGGAATGAACATCTATTGAGGTGAGCGTAATGCAGCTTGATCACACCCGTGCGCCTCTTTACGAGGCAATGAAGGAATATCAGCTTGACCGCGTTGTCAAGTTTGATGTCCCCGGGCACAAGGGAGGCCGCGGCAACAAGGCGCTGAGGGACTTCCTGGGCGAGGCGTGCATGAGGAACGACGTGAACTCTATGAAGCCACTCGACAACCTCTGCCACCCCGTTTCCGTCATAAAGGAGGCTCAGCAGTACGCTGCGGACGCCTTCGGAGCGGAAAACTCCATCTTCATCGTCAACGGAGCCACCGGAGCAGTTCAGGCGATGGTGATGTCGGTATGCAAGGCGGGGGATAAGATAATCCTCCCGCGAAACGTCCACCGGAGCGCAATCAACGCGCTGGTGGTCTGCGGAGCGATACCGGTCTACGTGAACCCCGGCGTCAACAACGACCTCGGCATACCGCTCGGAATGACCCCGGAGGAAGTCGAGGCGGCTATCCTCGCAAATCCTGACGCGAAAGCCGTGCTGGTCAACAACCCGACCTACTACGGCATATGCTCCGACCTGCGGAAGATCGTCGAGATAGTACACAGGCACGGCATGAAGGTGCTGGTTGACGAAGCGCACGGAACGCACTTCTATTTTGGCGATGGACTTCCGCCCAGCGCCATGAGCTGCGGCGCGGACATGGCTTCGGTATCGGTGCACAAAACCGGAGGAAGCCTCACCCAGAGCGCGATACTGCTCCTGGGGAAGGGAATAGACCCGAACTACGTCCGGCAGATAATCAACCTCACACAGACCACCAGCGCAAGCTACCTGCTGATGGTGTCCCTCGACCTGGCGCGGCAGAACCTCGCGCTCCACGGCAGGGAGTTCTACGCGAAAACGGTGGAGTTCGCGGATTATGCGCGAAAAGAGATAAACGCCATCGGCGGCTACTACGCCTTCGGCGAGGAGCTTTGCGACGGCAAGGCGTTCTACGCGTTCGACAAGACCAAGCTTTCGGTGCATACCAGGGCGATGGGTCTTGCGGGCATAGAGGTCTACGACCTGCTCCGGGACGAGTACGACATACAGATAGAG
>ULSV01014488.1_pt1 | contig 12582 bp, 10 predicted proteins | sample 1956991 | NCBI WGS metagenome assembly ULSV01 (sample SAMEA4835717, study PRJEB28245) | human gut metagenome | biome: gut microbiome; material: fecal sample | place: Denmark | collected 2008 | reverse complement strand
GTGAATACGGCAGCGGCGGACGTGAGATCGCAGAAAAGCTTGCAGAAAAGCTAGGCGTTCCTTATTACGATAAACTGCTCATCCGGAAAGCCGCAGAGGAAAGCGGATACACGGAACACTTTTTAAGCCAGAATGAGGAGCAGCCTTTCTCGATTGGCAGTCTGCTCACCGGAAATCCATTTGCAGATACCGTCAGCATGGCTCATGCATTCTACCCGGAAAGCCAGATGGCGTTTGACGCAGAGCGTCATGCGATCCAGGATATTGCCCAAAAGGGTGGAGGTGTTTTCGTAGGACGCTGTGCTTCTTCCATTCTGGATGGCCGAAACGACATGCTGTCCGTTTTCATCTACGCCAAAGAAGATGACAAACTCAAACGTGTCATGAAACGAAACCAGATGGATGAAATGACCGCAAAAAAACGTCTCCAGAAGGTTGACCGGATGCGGAAACGCTACTTTGACTTTTATGCCGACACCCACTGGGGTGAATCCGAAAGCTATGACATGATGTTAAGCAGCAGCCAGTTCGGCATCGACGGATGCGTAGAGCTGATCCTGCAGTGCTTAAAGCTGCGTGAGCAGCACGCAGAAGCATAGGCCGAAACGCTATAGCCAGTGCCCCGAAACATAAGCAACGCTCTGGCAAATCCGTTTTTAAACATAAACAATTAGCATAAAAAGGGAAGGAAGGTACAAAACCCATGAACAAGGATCTGACCGTGGGAGAACCCCAGAAAGTATTGTGGCAGTTCTGTCTGCCCCTGTTCGGAAGCATCATCTTCCAACAGCTTTATAACATTGCCGACAGCCTGGTAGCCGGAAAATTCGTCGGCGAAAACGCACTGGCTGCTGTCGGAAACAGCTACGAGATCACCCTGATCTTCATTGCATTCGCATTCGGATGCAACATTGGATGCTCCGTCATCGTATCCCAGCTCTTCGGTGCCAAACAATACAGCGAAATGAAGACCGCCGTTTACACCACACTGATTGCAGGTGCAGTGCTCTGCGCGGTACTGATGGCAGGCGGACTGGCACTCTGCCGCTCACTTCTGGAGCTGATCAACACCCCGGCAGAAATCCTCGATGACTCCATGCTCTACTTAAATATCTATATTTTAGGACTGCCATTTTTGTTCTTTTATAATATTGCAACCGGAATTTTCTCCGCACTGGGCGACTCCAAAACCCCGTTCATTTTCCTGGCCGCATCCTCAACCTCCAACATCGCAGTGGATATTCTGTTTGTCACTGCCTTCAAGATGGGCGTAGCCGGTGTTGCATGGGCAACCTTCCTTTGTCAGGGTGTCAGCTGTATCCTCGCAATCCTGGTTGTTTTGCGCAGACTGGCTGGTGTCAAGACCGAACGCCGTGCCGCCATCTTCTCCTGGCGGCTGCTCGGCAAGATCTCTGTCATCGCCATTCCTAGCATCCTGCAGCAGAGCTTCATTTCAGTCGGAAACATCATCATCCAGAGTGTCATCAACAGCTTTGGTGCCAGCGTCATTGCCGGTTACTCCGCATCGGTAAAATTGAACAATCTGGTCATCACATCCTTCACAACACTGGGAAACGGTATCTCCAACTACACCGCACAGAACATCGGTGCACAGAAAATGGACCGTGTCAAGGAAGGCTTCCTCGCCGGTTTAAAGCTGGTATGGCTTCTCTGCCTGCCGCTCTTCCTCGCCTACTTCTTCGCCGGACGTTACCTGGTATTCCTCTTCATGGATAACTCCACCGGCCCGGCTATCGATACCGGAATCCAGTTCTTGCGGATCCTCTCTCCGTTCTACTTTGTAGTCTCCGCAAAGCTGGTAGCTGACGGAATCTTAAGAGGTGCCGGACTCATGAGAAACTTCATGATTGCCACCTTCACTGACCTGATCCTGCGTGTGGCACTTGCCATTGGACTTGCAAAAGTCTTTGGATCTATCGGAATCTGGTGTGCATGGCCAATCGGATGGACCGTCGCCATGTGCATGTCCGTTTGGTTCTATAAACGCGGACCGTGGAATCGGAAGTAACAATTTAACATTGTAAATCAAAGGGGCGAAAGTTCCCACAGCCTTTTTTGACGCTGGTCAGACGACGTTGTCGTTCACGCATGCGTGCCAGCAATGAGATTTTTCTTTCTGCTTTACAAAATCCGCTGACCGGCAGCATATTTGGATAAAACCTCCCGTTCATCCCCCAGATAAACGATCCGTTCCAGACGCTGCCTGATACTGAGCGGCTGCGGATGTTCAAGTCTTGCATCGTCCAGCACTACCGCATCCAATTCATACCCCGGTTCAAAGCTTCCCACCTGACCAAAGAAGGAACCTCCTCCCTTCGTCGCCAGATAAAATACTTCCTCCAGCGTCAGTGGCTTTAACGTCTGGTCGGTCAGGCGCCAGCGCAGCTTGCTATCCTGAATCGCATGGCGCATGGCCACAAACATATTTTCCGTACTGCCTCCCGCCACATCGCTGCCAAGTCCCACCGGAATCTGCTCCTCCAGGTAGCGGCGTACCGGCGCGATCCCGGAAGAAAGGTTGGTATTCGACTCCGGACAATGTGCAATAAACACACCATTTGCCTTCATCCGCTGAATTTCTTCTTCACCAGAGTGAACACAATGCGCCATGATCGTGCGGCACGCTCCGCCAAACATGCCAAAATGTTCGTAGGCATCCCCATAAAACTTTGACCAGGGGCAAAGCCTCTGTACCCAGGCAATTTCTTCCTGGTTCTCAGACAAATGCGACTGCACCGGAAGTCCGCTCTCTTTCTGGATGCCATGTAAAAGTTCCATCAGTTCGTCACTGCAGCTTGGAATAAAACGGGGAGTCAGAATCGGCTGCACATGGCGGTAATGCCTCTCTGCCACCGCCCGAAGCCATGCCTTTGTCGCCTCAGCCGCTTCCTTTGCAGATGCTTCACGCAAGTAATCCGGACTATTGCGGTCCATATTCACCTTGCCCACCATAGCTGCAATCCCGGCCTCCTCGAGCTGATCCATCAGAAGCAGGGTTGCCTCGTTGTGGATCGTGGCAAATGCGCAGACTCTTGTAGTGGCACTGCGCCTTATATGGTCTGTAAAAATGCGGTAGGATTTCTCTGCATATTCCAGATCCTGGTACTTGCTCTCCTCCGGGAAGGTGTTCGTCTCCAGCCATTCCAAAAGTTCCAGATCCATGCTCATTCCCCGAAATGAGTACTGGGGTGCATGAACATGCAGATCGGTAAGACCGGGGATGATCAGCCTTTCACCAAAGTCCTCTACTGGTATTTCCCGGAATTTTTCCGGTAGAGCTGCGTAGATTCCCTCAACCTTTCCGTCTTCGCAGACCAGATAATGCTGCATGGCAATCTCTATCGTGCCGATCTCTTTTGTGTAAATGAGATTTCCTTTCAGGGCGAATATTCGTTTTTCATTCATAGCATTCTTCCTCCCTCTTGCCTCTTCGCCGAGTGCACATCTCCACGGAGCAGTTTTTGTTTCATAGGACGCAATTTCCTATCATATAAAAAGAGCTCCGCTCACGCGGAACTCTCATCGATCTTCAAAAGCAATACACAGCCGCATGGACGCACCGGCTTCGCCGGTTCATGTAACTATGTAGTCAACTCTTTACGGTAGTTGGTAGAGACTCTGGACCCATCTCCAGGATATACAATCACGTTACCCGTTTATGAAATTGTTATGATCTGTTTTGTATGTATTACAGTACAACCTGAACATATCCTGTGTATAAAGTCAATCTGCATTCCAGATTCGGCAAAATCCCGTTGCTGGGCACGCATGCATGAACAGTAACAAATCTGCTGCCAGCGTTAATCCTGCTTTTCTTCTGCCGTCCGCAAAAGTCCGGTCTGAATGGTTACGCAAGCTGCGATCACCAAAAAGAACGGATACACGGAATACGGGAAAATGGAAAGCGGGGAGATCTTCGCCATTTCCGATGTGATCAGCATACCGCCGTCGTGCGGCATAACCGCCAGAAACGCGCAGGCAAAAATATCAACCAGACTCGCCAGGCGCTTCGGCGCAATCTTAAATTTGGAACCAATCTCCTTCGCGATCGGACAGCTGACGATAATCGCGATCGTGTTATTGACCAGTGCCGCAGAAAGAATACCGGACAAGAGGCCAATGCCATATTCCGCCTGTTTGCGGTTTTTCATGTGTTTGGTAATGGTATCGATCATCCACTCGATGCCGCCGTAGTAACGCACCAGCGCAATGATTCCGGATACTAAAATTGCCACGATGCTGATGCTGAACATATCGGACATGCCATCGCCTACTGCCATGGCAATGTCAAAAAATCCTGCAGTTCCCTGAAGCAGACCAACCACAAAGGTCATAAGGATTCCAATAAATAACACGATTACAACGTTGATTCCCATCAGTGCGGAAGCAAGCACCACCAGATACGGCAAGATCTGGAAAATGTCGTAAGCACCGGCTTCGATATTTCCGCTTCCCACACCACCTGCCACTGCATAAAAGATGATCGAAGCAATTGCAGCAGGCAATGCAATAAAGAAGTTCATGCGGAACTTATCCTTCATCTGGGAACCGCAGCCTTCTGCTGCTGCAATCGTCGTGTCAGAGATCATGGAAAGGTTATCTCCGAAGTAAGAACCGCCGATGACTGCCGCACAGACGATTGCCGGGTTCAGTCCTGCTCCTTCTGCAACACCAATGGCAACCGGTGCCATGGCTGCAATGGTTCCCATGGATGTTCCGATCGAGGTGGAGATAAAGCAGCACATCAGAAACACGCCCGGAACCAGAAAGCGCACCGGAATGTAATGTAGGCACAGATTGATGACGGAAGATTTTCCGCCAATGGCTGCTGCCCCGCCCTGGAAGCCGCCTGCCATCAGATAGATCAGCACGATCATCATAACGCCGCTTCTTCCCATTCCTTCGGTCAGAATGTCAATCTTTTCTGATACCTTCACATCACGCGCCAGAAGAAGTGCAGACGCGATTCCGACAAACAATGCCACATGGCGCGGGAAATAGCCAAACGGACTCTCCCATCCTAAAATGGAAAACGTAATTCCACATCCAATGTAAGTGGCTAAAAACAGCACAAGCGGAAGAAACGCCGCCGCGCCAAGATTCTTTTTCTTCTGTTCCATAACTAGTCTCTCTTTCTGTTTCTTTTATTACCACTTCACATGCGCATCCATAGCGGCTTTCAGCTGCTCCATGGCCTTCACGATCGTGGCACGCGGACATGCCAGGTTAAAGCGCTCAAACTGCGCAGTAGCTGGTCCGAAGACCTTGCCGCAGTCCAGCCAGAGCTTCGCTTCGTCTACCATCAGATGCTCCAGCTCCTCGTCGGTAAATCCATACCCGGAAAAGTCCACCCAGGTCAGATAGGTGCCCTCTGGCTCTACAAAGTGTGCTTTCGGAAAGTTTGTCTTCACAAAATCCCGCATATATTCCATGTTTCCGGTAATGTACGCAAGCAGCTCATCGACCCACTGTGCGCCCTTTGTATACACAGATTTTACGGCAACCTGGCCCATGATATTGCCCTGACTGTAACCGGCTGCCGCATTGGCTTTCCGGTAAGCGGCGCGAAGCTCCGGGTTTTTGATGATGATGTTAGCTGGCTGGAATCCTGCCACGTTGAAGGTTTTGCTTGGTGAGGTGTAAAGCACCAGATTGTCCTGATACTTCTCATCCAGCGTCATAAAACTGGTAAAATGATGTCCCGGATAAACAAAATCACAGTGGATCTCATCGTCCATCATGATGACATGGTGGCGCAGACAGATATCGCCCATGCGCTCCAGTTCTTCCCGGCTCCACACTCTTCCTACCGGGTTATGCGGGTTGCACAGGAGAAATACCTTTGCTCCATGCTCCACGATCTGCCGCTCAAAATCTTCAAAGTCAATGGTGTATCTTCCATTTTCATAATGAAGCTGGTTGTTCACAAAAATTCTGCCATTGTCCACGATCACCTCGCGGAACGGGTAGTACACCGGCTGCTGGATCAGAATTGCATCGCCCTCTTTGGTAAATGCCTTGACGCCCGTTGCAAGTCCATACACCACGCCGCAGCCCACGGTAACCATTGCCGGGTCTACATGATATCCATGACGGGTAAAAAACCAGTGATCCAGTGCATCATAATATTCCTGATCCGGATTGGTATAACCAAAAATCCCGTGACCGATCCGCGCATGGAAATCTGCCAGAATCTCCTCCGGAAGCTTAAAATCCATATCTGCGACCCAGAGCGGGAGAAGGTCTGTGCGCCCTTTTCTCTGCATGCCAAAATCATATTTTAAGCAGCTGGTCCCGGTCCGGTCAACCACTTCATCGAAATTGTATTTATTTCCCATGTTCTTATCCTCCTACTACGCCTTCCCGTTCCAGTCGCTCAGCTTATTTAATCCGTCCTTGCTTCCGGAAATGTAAGCGATATCGCCCTTCTTAAATGTGTAATCCGGCGTGATGGTCTCGATCAGCTTTCCCTCGCTCTCCACCGCAATGATGTTAACGCCAAAGCGTCCTCGCAGATTCGCCTCAAGAACAGTTTTCCCTACGATCCGCTCCGGCATGATCATCTTGGAGATGTTTAGTTTTTCACTTAACTGGATAAAGTCCAGCATACGGACTGCTTCCAGCCGATGCGCCAGACGCACTGCCATATCGCGCTCCGGATACACCACCTGGGCTCCGATCTTTTCCAGGATTTCACCATGCTCTGCACTGGCTGCCTTGGAAATAACGGTCGGCACACCAAGGCTGACCAGATTCAGCGTAGTCAGAATGGAAATATCCAGCTGCTCACCGATGCAGACTACCGCAACGTCACAGTTCTGGATTCCGGTTTCCGAAAGTGTTTTCTTATCCAGCGCGTGAACGACATACGCATTCTCTGTATACTCCCGCAGCTCCCGCACCTTTTCTTCTTCGCGGTCTAACACGACCAGGTCTGCCCCGGCTGCTGCCAGCTCCAGCGCCAGCGCATGTCCAAACCGGCCAAGACCAATGATGCCATAGGTGTTTTTCCCATTACTCTTCTTTTTAAACATAGCTTCTTGCACCCTTTCTTCTGACAGGCGCACCGTTTCGTGCCACCTGTCCTTCCATATTTCCATTCCACAACATCAGGACAGCAGAATCAATAACCCGTTTGCCCAACATCGCCAAATTCCGCTCTGGTTATCCGATCGCGATATTTCCTTCCGGATAGCTGACCCGCTCGCCCTTCGTAAAATACCATAACGATGCGATCGTCAGCGGTCCCAGTCTTCCGATAAACATGATCAGGATCGTTAAGATTTTTGCCGCGTCACAAAGTCCCGGCGAGATTCCGGTAGAAAGTCCTGCCGTTCCAAACGCACTGCTGATTTCAAACAGCGCATCCATAAATGGGACCCCCGGCTCCAGAATCACCAGGATATAGGTTCCAGTCAGCACAATGCCAAGCGCCAGCAGCGTAATGACTGCTGCCTTGCGGAACGCATCGGCCGGAACCGCATAGCGGAACGCCTTCTCTGATGTGTTGGTTGCCGAGGATTTTATGCCCTGAAACAGCACAAACGCTGTGGTTGTCTTGATTCCGCCTCCCGTGGATCCCGGAGATGCACCGATCACCATCAGCACAATCACCGTCAGCAGTCCGGCATTCGAAAATGAGCCCAGCGGAAACGTTGAAAAGCCGGCCGTTCTTGCAGAAACACTCGTGAAGAACGCGCCCATCCAGGTGATGTCCTCAGTCAGCTTCAAAAGCACCGTTCCTGCTACAGTCAAAAACAGGCTCATACTTAAGACCACCTTGGTATGCATGGAAAACTTTTTCCAGCGGAACCGCTTGTCGATCACCTCGCGGATCACCAAAAAGCCGATTCCGCCAAATATGATCAGCGCACAGGTCACCAGGTTTAAAAATACGTCATCCTGATATGGGATCAGGTTCTGCATGTTTCCCAGAATGTCAAAGCCGGAGTTGTTAAACGCCGCCACCGAATGAAACAGGCTGATCCCTGCTGCATGAAACGGGGAATAGCTTCTGGAAAACACCAGAAAGCTTAGAGCCGCCCCAATCAGCTCAAAGGTCACTGTCGTAAACAGCACCATCCGCACAAACCGGACCACACCTTTTCCGGAATCCAGGTTCGAAGCCTCCCGGATCAGGTTTCTGGCCTTTAAATTGATTTTCTTTCCCATCGCCAGGATCACACCGGTTCCCACAGCGGTAACCCCCAGTCCGCCGATCTGGATCAAAAGTCCAAGAAAGAACTGTCCCAACGGCGTAAATGTATCTCCCGCATCCACGGTCAGAAGTCCGGTCACACAAACCGCACTCGTTGACATATAAAGTGCGTCAATGTAACGCACCGTAACCCCATCCTGAATGCTGCAGGGCAGACTTAACAGGATAGAGCCGATCAGGATCACCAGGGCAAAGCCCATGGAGATGATCCGCACCGGGGACTGCTTTTTTAGAAAATTCATGATTTTACTCACCTCACTTCCGCGCGTTTTCTTAGGCATTATATCATACTCTATCGAAACCGTGGGCAAAATTTATCACAGTTCTTCCGATGCAAACGCAATAAACGCCTCCATTTCCCGGGTTCTAAATTTATTTTTGTGATAAAAGATCTGCCGGTACATGGAAATTTCTACCTGCTCTACCTCAATCACGGCCAGCTTTCCGTCCCGGATCTGCTGCTGCACGGCAAACAGCGGAAGAAACGAAAGCCCGTGTCCCTGTTCCAGCATCTGAATGATAAATGCCGTGTCACTGATCTCTAAAACCGGGGACAGTGCGCGGTGGCAGCCCGCTAAGTGCTGATCCAGCGCCTGGCGGTAGTTGGCATTTTTCTCGGTCAGGAAAAACGGTTCCTGCAAAACATCATCCAGATTTTTTCTTCCCAAAAGTCCATGACTCTCTAAAAATCCCGGCGATGCCACAAACACAACCGGCTCTGCCTGCTCCATGGCCTTCACCCAGTTTTCATTCCATCTGGGTGCGTCCAGAATGTAGATCATATCCAGAAGATCCTGCTCCATCATGCGGATCAGTTCCTCCGGAGTCCCAACGGTGATCTGGAATCGCACCTGCGGATGCAGTTTCCGGAACTGACTGACGATTGCCGGAAATTTAGCCGTGCAGATGGACTCGATCGTCCCGATATGCAGTGGATTCTTTAATTCTTCATCTTCATGCATGGAAAGCCGGGTACGGCTCACCTCGTACAAAACCCGGTTCGCATGCTCCAGAAATTTTCTTCCCTGTGCAGTCAGGATCACCTGCTTTCCCATCCGGTCAAAGAGCCTGGTCCCCAGCTCCTTCTCCAGCAGGCGGATCTGGACCGTCACTGCCGACTGGGAATAGCCAAGCTGCTGCGCAGCCCTGGAAAAGCTCTGCAGCTGCGCCGCCTGCACAAAGGTCTGAAACTGACGCAATTCCATACTTCACACCTCTTTTCTTTTGTTTTATCAAAAATTTCACGAACTCTCTGCATTTTTGCAGTATAATCGTTGCGAAAAGCACATTATTTTGCAGCTTCTTTCACAATCTGTGATTGAAAAATTTTCAATACCATTATGAAAACTATGAATTTGATTCATTCATATTACCATGATATAATGCCCCTGCGAAGACGTCAATCGCCATTTTTCTGAAATCTGCACCAAGCGCAGTTGTCTGCCCAGCACGCAGACAGCCACAAACAGCAGATTTCCAAACGATTCACATTTTTGTTTTTGGAGGGAATTTACAAATGGAAAAAAAGAAATTTAAAATGGGGCTGGTACCGAAGCTGATCCTGGCAATCATCATCGGTATCTTATTCGGACAGTTTCTGCCGGAGGGCTTCTGCCGCCTGGTCGTAACACTGTCTGGCTTTTTCAGTAACTTCTTAAAATTTATCATCCCGCTCATGATCCTGGCTTATGTAACCATGGGTATCGCAGACCTGTCACAGGGCGCCGGAAAACTGCTTCTGATCACCGTTGCCCTTGCATACAGCTCTACCCTGATCGCAGGCTCCGCATCCTTCCTGGTTGCAGAAAACCTGTTTCCGAGCTTTATGAGCGCAGATGCATTAGACCAGATCGCTGCTACCGCAGAAGTATCCCTGTCTCCGTACTTTACCATCACCATCCAGCCAGTCATGGACACTCTGTCCGCAGTTGTGCTTGCCTTTGTTTTAGGACTCTGCCTGTCTTCCATGCGCGGCAAGGAGATCGGAGATACCCTTTACAATGCGATCAAGGATTTTTCTTCTATTATTGATAAAGTCCTTCACAATGTCATCATCCCGCTGCTGCCGCTCTACATCTGCGGTACCTTCACGGATATGACCATTTCCGGAAAAACCTTTGCAATCCTCGGCATCCTCTGGAAGGTATTCCTGGTTGTCATTGCCATGCATTTGATCTGCATTACCATCCAGTTTATCATTGCAGGAACCATCAGCAAGAAGAACCCGCTGACCCTGATTAAAAACCAGTTTCCGGGTTATGCAACTGCACTGGGAACCCAGTCTTCCGCAGCGACCATTCCGGTTAACTTACAGTGCGCAGCCAACGATGGCGTCTGCGAGCAGATCCGTAACTTTGTCGTTCCGCTTTGCGCAAACATCCATATGGCCGGTTCCATGATCACCATCACAGCCTGCGCTACCGCAGTCTGCCTGATGAACCAGCTGCCGATCAGCCTTGCTACCGTTGTTCCGTTCATCATGACCCTGGGCGTTGCCATGGTTGCTTCCCCGGGTGCACCGGGCGGCTCCATCATGACCGCACTGCCGTTCCTCTACATGGTATTCGGCACCACAGCCGGAGACCCGAACGGCCCGATCTGCGCGATCATGGTTGCGCTTTACATCACACAGGATTCCTTCGGAACTGCCTGCAATGTTTCCGGTGACAATGCCATCGGCGTAATTGTAGATACAATTTATCGCAAATTTATCATAAAAGAAACTCAGGAGGCTTAACATGTCATTTATCAGTGTTTTCGATGTACTTGGACCGAACATGATCGGTCCCTCCAGTTCTCACACGGCAGGCGCTGCCCGCATCGGTTTCCTCGCCCAGAAAATGATCGGTGGAAACGTCATCAGGGCTGATTTCACCCTGTACGGCTCCTTCGCCAAGACCTATCACGGACATGGAACCGACCGTGCGCTCCTCGGCGGCATCATGGGCTTTTCCACCGACGATATGCGCATCCGCAATTCGTTTGAGATTGCGCAGGAAAGTGGTCTGGCCTACACCTTCACCCCGAATGAGACGGAAACCGAGATCCATCCGAACACTGTGGACATCTCCATGACAAACAAAAACGGACAGACCATGACAATCCGCGGAGAGTCTCTTGGCGGCGGCAAGGTGCGCATTGTCCGCATCAACGGTGTTTCGGTAGACTTTACCGGCGAATACAGCGCTGTCATTGTTGTCCAGCAGGATAAACCGGGAGTAGTTGCCCACATCACCAAAGTCTTAAGCGACCGCGGTGTCAACATTGCTTTCATGCGCCTGTTCCGTGAAGCAAAGGGGCACACTGCCTACACCATCGTAGAATCCGACGGAACACTTCCGGAAGATGTAGCAGAAAGCTTAAAAGAAAATGCAAACGTACACGATGTTATGATCGTACAGATTTAAGGAAGGGAGAGTGACAAGATCATGGATTTTAAAAACGCAAAAGAACTTTTAGAATTATGTCAGAAACAGAACCTTCCGATTTCCAGGATCATGCTGAACCGGGAAATAACCGAAGGCGAGATGCCAGAAGAAGAGGCGCTTAGCCGTATGGCCCGCGCCCTGGAAATCATGAAAGAATCTGCCCGCACCCCGATCAAGACACCGGTGCGCTCCATGGGCGGCCTTATCGGCGGCGAAGCAGGAAAGCTTGCCGCACACCAGGCTGCAAGCCGCAACATCCTGGGTGAAGTGCTGGAAAAAGCCATCACCTGCGCGGTAGCTGTTCTGGAAACCAATGCTTCCATGGGTCTGATCGTAGCTGCCCCAACCGCAGGTTCTGCCGGAGTAGTTCCGGGCATGCTGTTATCACTTCAGGAATGTCATCACTTTTCCGATGAAGACCTGGTCAAAGCACTGTTCAATGCCGGTGCGATCGGTTATCTGGCGATGCGTAACGCAACCGTAGCCGGAGCAGTCGGCGGCTGTCAGGCCGAGGTCGGCATTGCATCCGCCATGGCTGCTTCCGCTGCCGTAGAGCTGTTCGGCGGTAGTCCGAAGCAGTGCCTCGATGCTGCTACCATCGTTCTGATGAATATGCTGGGACTTGTCTGTGACCCGGTCGGCGGTCTGGTCGAATACCCGTGCCAGAACCGCAACGCAGCCGGTGTGGCAAACGCCCTGATTGCAGCCGAGATGTCCCTAGCCGGACTCTCCCAGCTCATCCCGTTCGATGAAATGTTAGAAACCATGTACACCGTAGGCAAACGCCTTCCGGCAGAACTGCGCGAAACTGCCATGGGCGGATGCGCGACGGCACCGTCCGCATGCGCGGCATGCCATATGTGCAGCTAAAAATAACAATTTATTTCACTTTAATAGGGCCGTGTGAGTTGCCTT
>ULSV01019272.1_pt1 | contig 12849 bp, 12 predicted proteins | sample 1956991 | NCBI WGS metagenome assembly ULSV01 (sample SAMEA4835717, study PRJEB28245) | human gut metagenome | biome: gut microbiome; material: fecal sample | place: Denmark | collected 2008 | reverse complement strand
TGATCCTTCGCCTGCCGATTTATTTAGACAGTATCGGAACCATTTTAACCGGTCTCTGGATGGGACCGTTCTGCGGCATGCTGCCGAATCTCTTAAGCGGCATCATTCTTGGTATGACAACCGATATTTATTCTTTGTATTTTGCACCGGTCGGTATGATCACCGGACTGATGGCGGGCATCGCCGGAATGGTTATGAAGAGTCTGCTCAGTGAGCGGAATGTCCGAAAACGCCAGATTCTGACCGGAGCTTTTCTGATCACAGTTCCAGGAACGCTGGTAAGTTCTGTGATCAATGCCGTATTGTTTGGCGGTGTGACTTCTTCCGGGTCTTCCATTCTGGTGCAATTGCTTGCCAAAACTCCGCTTGGCATGACCGGAAGTATTTTTGCAGTGCAGATTTTAACGGATTATCTGGACCGGGTGATCGCGCTTGCGTTGGCTGTGGCAGTTCTGCAGGTGCTTCCGCAGGATCTGCGTACACTTTGGAAACGGAATAAAAAGGAAAGAGTGAAAGAGGAAAGTTATGGGAATTCCAACCGAACGATACAGTAAGATAACCAATAAGAACCAGAGAGAAATCTGTCTTTTACAGGGATTTCCCTGCGCCTGGGGAAAGTGTGCATTTTGCGATTATATCGCAGACAACAGCCGGGATGAAGCGTCTATGGTGGAGCTGAATCACCGCGTACTGGATCTGGTAACCGGGGAATTCGGTGTGCTGGAGGTCATTGATTCGGCGAGCTGTTTTGAACTGCCGGAGCAGACGTTAGACCGGATTGCACAGGTAATAAAAGAAAAGAACATCCAGAAGCTGTTTTTTGAAGCGCACTGGATTTACCGGCATAAGCTGGATGAGATGCGAAAGCGGATGCCGGTGCCGATCGTCTTTAAGATCGGCGTGGAGACGTTTGATCACGATTTCCGGGAAAAAGTATTGAACAAGCATGCCGATTTTTCCGGTCCGGAGGAAGTGGCGCGATACTTCGATTCGCCCTGTCTGATGGTAGGAATCAAAGGGCAGACGAAAGAGATGATCGCCCGGGATATCGAGTACTTAAAACGGTATTTCAAGCTGGGCACCGTGAATGTCTACAATAACAATACTACTCCGATCCGACGGGATGAGGAACTAGTGCGATGGTTTATGAAGGAATACCAGTGGCTCCTGGATGATCCGGCTGTGGAGGTGCTGTATGAGATCACGGATTTCGGCGTGGGTTGAGTGCGGTTATTGTTCACAGGCAGAGATTTTGCCAATTGTATAAAATTGACAAAGAAAAAACAAAAACAGGTTGACGTGTTGTAGATAATGTGGTAGAGTTAAGACAACATGATTTGAATATAACAATTTTGGATTGTTACTGGGAAGCAGGCAAAACCAATTTTGAACAGTATTTGATAGTTTGTGATGCAGATATTTGTTCAGAATTGGTTTTTTATTTTAAATAGATCAGGACAATGTGAGAGGGAGTGTTGCTGGACGCGCATGTGTGAACGGCAGAGCGTGTACTGGTCTATGTGGGGTTATGGGTATGACAGTAGAGAAAGTGATCAACAACAATGTGATCAGTGCTTTGGAAAATGGCAGAGAAGTTGTTGTGATGGGACGCGGAATCGGATTTCAGATCCGTGCCGGTATGGAAATTCCAAAAGATCAGATTGAGAAAGTGTTCCGGCTGGAGAATCCGGACGTCATGGATCAGTTCAAAAATCTGGTACAGAAGCTGCCGCCGGAGCGTCTGCAGATTTCTGCCGAAGTGATCCAGTACGCGAAAGGCGTTATGGACAAAAAATTAAATCATAATATTTATCTGACATTGACGGATCATATCAATTTTGCCATTGAGCGCTATCAGAAAAAGATGATGTTTGCCAATCCGCTGCTGGGTGAGATCCGGACATTTTACCGGGAGGAATATGTCATTGGCATGTTCGCCATTGACCTGATTGAGCGCAGACTGGGAATTTCATTTCCGGTTGATGAGGCGGCGTCCATTGCGCTTCATATTGTAAATGCGGAGTATAACACCCGGATGCGGGACACCATCGATATGACGAAAATTATTCACGATGTACTGCAGATGGTAGAGGAATATTTTCAGATAGAAATGGACCCGAACTCAGCAAGTTATGGTCGCATGGTGACCCATCTGCGTTTCCTGGCGCACCGGATCTACAGTGGAGAGTCGCTGGAGGAAGGGGCCGGGCTGGAAGAATTCCATGCCATGATCCGGCAGATGTATCCGGAAGAATATGCCTGCGGCAGAAAAATCCAGGAATTTATCCTGCAGACTTATGGGCATCGGGTGTCAGCGGAAGAAATTTCGTATTTGTCTGTTCATATTAGAAGGATACGGTTTAGCGGCAGCGAAGATAAAATCTGAAATACAGAATCATGTGATCTCATCAGAAAAAACTGGGATCATGTTTCATAAAGAAGGGGGACTTGTTATGTTTCAGGCATTAAAAAAGATGTTTGGAGGAAAGAAAGAACAGGCAGAAGTGTTATCTCCGGCAGCGGGAAAGGTGATTCCGTTAAGCGAAGTAGCGGATCCTGCTTTTGCACAGGGAATTCTGGGAAAAGGCGTTGCACTGATTCCGTCAGAAGGAGCATTCCGTGCACCGGTATCCGGTGAGGTAACGGTGCTGTTTGAAACAGGGCATGCAGTCAGCATCAAAGCAGATAACGGTGCAGAACTGATCGTTCATATTGGTCTGGATACGGTTCAGTTAAAGGGTCAGTATTTCCAGACGCACGTAAAGCAGGGAGACCGGGTACAGGTGGGCGATCTTCTGATCACGGCAGACCTGGAACAGATCCGTACAGCCGGGTATGATGTGGTGACGCCTGTGATCGTCTGCAATACGCCGGATTTCCCGGATATGGTATGCAGCACCGGAATGGTAGTAAAAGCAGGAGATCCGGTTATTTCTTTATAAAAAGCAAGAATCAGATGTTCCATGCACAAATGCGGGTAACGAAAGGAAGACTGTTTTAGTATGAAATACACAACGGTACAGGTGGAAGATCCGGAGGGACTTCATGTACGGAACTGTGCACGCATTATGGCGGCGGCGACCAGGCTTGACGCGGATTTGTCGCTTATTTATGGGGAGAAAATGGCGCGTGCAGACCGTATCCTGGAGCTTATGGCATTAGAAGCGCCGTCCGGCAGTGTGATTGAAATTCATGCGGAGGGAAAAGAAGCGAAAACGGCGGTTGATACGATTGCTCAGATTCTGCGCACGTGATACAGCTGTGCAGATTGCTGTCTGCTTTCGCAAGCAAAAGATGATTTGCAGCCATTGGGGAGTGGTTCAAATACAAAAAGAAAAAAGCCGAAAGGCGAAAAAGAAAGGGGTTTTACATTATGATGAAGTTTTTCCAGAGACTGGGCAAAGCTTTGATGCTTCCGGTAGCATGTCTTCCGGTATGTGGTATCCTGATGGGAATCGGATACATTCTGGCACCTGCGGCAATGGCAGGTGAAGTTCAGGGGTTTACTGCGGGTGGCCTTGGCTATTCCATCGGTCTGTTCCTCATTAAGGCAGGCGGTGCCCTGATCGACAACATGTCCTGGCTGTTTGCCATCGGTGTGGCAGTTGGGATGGCAGATGATGCGGACGGTACAGCTGGTCTGGCAGGTCTTGTTTCCATGTACATGATCACCACGCTCTTAAGCAGCGGTTCCGTGGCTGGTATTACCGGGCATGAGGCAGCACCGGCGTTTGGCAAGATCGTGAACCAGTTCGTTGGTATCGTATCCGGTCTGATCGGTGCAACCTGCTATAACAAATACAAAAACGTGAAGCTTCCGGATGCACTGGCATTCTTCAGCGGCAAGCGTGCCGTTGCAATCTTCACCGCGCTGTATTCCATTGTTGCAGCGCTGGTTCTGTTCTTTGTATGGCCGCTGGTTTACGGTACACTGGTTACCATGGGTGAGGCCTTCATTGGCATGGGCGCTCTGGGCGCGGGCATTTATGCATTCCTCAACCGTCTGCTCATTCCGTTCGGTCTGCATCATGCACTGAATTCCGTATTCTGGTTTGATGTAGCCGGAATCAATGATTTAAGTAATTTCTGGGGCAACACCGGTGTTTACGGACAGACGGGTATGTACATGACCGGATTCTTCCCGTTCATGATGTTTGGTCTTCCGGCAGCATGTATCGCGATGTACCAGACTGCAAAGCCGGGCAAAAAGAAAATGGTTTACGGACTGCTTGCATCTGCAGCATTCTGTTCGTTCTTTACCGGCGTTACCGAGCCGATCGAGTTTTCCTTCATGTTTCTGGCTCCTGGCCTTTACGTCGTACATGCGCTGTTAGCAGGTATCACTGCCGGCATTACCGTTGCACTTCCGATCCGTGCAGGCTTCTCATTCTCAGGCGGTGCAGTTGATATGGTGCTCAGCTCCTTCACTCCGCTGGCAGAGAATCCGTGGATGCTGATCCCGGTTGGTCTGGCGGTTGGTGTTCTCTATTATGTTGTGTTCCGCTTTGTAATTACTAGATTTGATTTAAAGACTCCGGGACGTGAGGATGATGAAACAGAGGAAGCGAAAGTAACCCTGTCCAACAACAACTACACGGAAGTCGCAAAGATTGTTCTGGAAGGTGTTGGCGGTCCGGAGAATGTGACATCCATCGACAACTGCATTACCAGACTCCGCCTGGAAGTCAAAGACTACACAAAGGTAAATGAAAAAGTCATCAAATCTGCCGGTGTGGCAGGTGTGATGCGTCCGAGCAAGACCTCTGTTCAGGTCATCATTGGAACCCAGGTACAGTTTGTGGCAGATGAATTCAAGAAACTTTGCAAGTAAGCAGATCCTCCAGGTTTCAGAAAAGATGGCGATCCAGAAACGACTGCTTTCTGAAAAAAATCGCTTTTGGAAGACAGATACGCGAAAGGGCTTTCCTCTTTATGGGGAAGGCTCTTTTTCTTTCCGGAAAATAAAAAATGCAGCGATCTTTCACAGAAAGGTCATATTTGTCTGTTAGAATCAGGTACAGTGAAAGAAGAAAGATCCAGTTAGATGCCTGGGAAATCATAAAAAGTGAAATGGAAATCAGCACCTGAAACAGAATTGAGAAGGAAATTGAGAAGAGAATTGAAACCAGAAATCATTGCGGCCACGACAGAGAGAAAGAAGAGGGCGATCATTATGAAATTGAAACAGAAAGAATTGAAAAAGACCATGAGAGGAATTTTTGCAGGAGCATGTTTGCTGGCAATCGGAAGTGCAGTTGTTTTTGCAGTGGGTACGGAAACCGAGATGAAAGCTTATGCGGCAGAGTGGCAGCAGGCTGAAAACGGGGACTGGACCTACGCAGAGGACGATGGAAGTCATGCGACAGGCTGGCAGAAGATTGACGGCGTCTGGTATTATCTGGAGCCGGAGACCGGTGTCTGGAACAGTCATCCGGCGCTGGATCAGACTTCGGTCTGCTATCTGATAGAGAATGCAGTAAACAAGAAGGGCTGGTTTAACCGGGAAATTTCAGAAGATGAGATCTTACATTATAACGTAGACAGCTCCAGCCAGTATAAATATACGGTAGTGATCCAGAAGGAAGACCGTCCGGATGAGATCGGAAGCACATTAAAAACCTTCGAGGTAGATAAGCGGACTGGGACAGCGAAGGATGTCTCTACAAAAATCGTACTGAACTTATATGAATAAGCAACTGAAAACTTACAAAAACTAAGCTTTTCAAAAAAAGAATTAATTTTACTTATGACATTTCCTGTATTATAATGGGATTATCAACAAGGAGTTAAAGCGCTGGATGTCACGGATGCACAACACAAAAACCGAAATTCTGTACCGTGTGCCAGCGTGAAACGAAGAAGGAGGAAATGTATGGGACGTTTGTATGTCAAGATCAAAGACCAGGATAACGTTGTTGTAGCCGTTCAGGATCTGAAGGCTGGAACCGAAGTTATGGAAGGCCTTGTGACCAATCAGGACATCCCGCAGGCTCACAAGATTGCCCTGTGCGATATTCCGGCAGGCGGCGAGATCATCCGTTACGGTGTTGTTCTCGGCTATGCCATCAACGATATCAAGAAAGGTGACTGGATCAACGAGCATATGCTGGATCTCCCGCAGAGCCCGTCTGTAGACGATATGGAGTACGGCACTAACCTGGTTCCGATGGAGGAGCTTCCGATGCCGACCAGAACCACCTGGATGGGTTATCGTAATGCCGAGGGTCCGGCAGGTACGAGAAACCTTCTGGGAATCGTAACCACCGTTCAGTGTGCGGCTGGCGTATTAAAGGTCGCAGTAGAGCGCATCAAGAAAGAGCTGCTTCCGAAGTATCCGAATGTAGATGGTGTTGTAGCAGTTACCCATCCGTATGGCTGTGGTGTTGCGATCAACGCACCGTTAGCTTACATCCCGATCCGTGCGATCACCAATGTCATCCGGCATCCGAACTTTGGCGGTGAGATCATGGTAGTAGGCCTTGGCTGCGAGAAGCTGACCTATGACCGCGTACTTCCGCCGGAGGATATCACCCCGGAGAACGTTCTGACTCTTCAGGACTATGCTGGTCATGACGCTATGATGAACGCAATCCTTGAAATGGCAGAGAAGAAACTGCAGAAGCTGAACAAGAGAACCCGTGAGGAGCTTCCGCTTAGCGATCTGTTAATTGGTATGCAGTGCGGCGGCAGTGATGCATTCTCCGGTATTTCCGCTAACCCGAGTGCCGGTTATGCAGCAGATATGCTGGTTCGCGGTGGCGCAACCGTAATGTTCAGTGAGGTTACCGAGGTTCGTGACGGCGTACATATGCTTGCAGCACGCTGCCCGGATGCCCATACTCGTGACCGTCTGGCAGAAGAGATGAAATGGTACGACAAGTACCTTGCAGAGGGCGGCGTAGGCCGAGACGCAAACCCGACTCCTGGTAACAAGGCAGGCGGACTTGCAAATATCGTAGAGAAAGCAATGGGAAGTATCGCAAAGAGCGGCACCAGCCAGATCGTGGAAGTACTTTCCCCGGCTCAGAAGCCGACCAAGCACGGCCTGATCTATGCAGCAACACCGGCCAGCGACATCGTTTGCGGACCGAGCCAGGTTGCAAGTGGTATCGGCCTTCAGGTATTTATGACCGGACGCGGAACCCCGTATGGTCTGGATATCAGCCCGGTTATCAAAGTCTGCAGCCGTAACGAGTTAAAGAACCACTGGTTCGACCTGATCGATATCTCTGCAGGTGACGTAGCTACCGGCGAAAAGACCATCGCAGATGTTGGACAGGAAATCTTCGACATGATCCTGGATGTGGCAAGCGGAATCAAGCAGCCATACAGCGACCAGTACGGATTCCACAACGACATGTGCATCTTCAACCCGGCACCGATAACCTGATCCTGCCGTCAAAACAGAATCTGTATCAAATTCAGAGAGAACTGCTCCATCGTGGGCAGTTCTTTTTTTTTCTAATTTATTTAAAAATCAAATAAATCATGGAGATATATTGATAGATACAATTTCTCATTCCGGGAAATTTATGTTACATTTTATTGAGAATGAATGAGAAAACAGGGGTAAAAAGGTATGGGGTATCATCTTCCAGAGCAGTTTCAGGAGTTTGGGGAGGCCAGACGAGCCGGATTTCTGCGGGTAAAAGAATTAAAAGAGAGCGGAAAGCGGGTGGCAGGTATTTTTTGTACCTTTACACCAGTGGAAATTCTGGATGCGGCTGGATTTACTTCCGTCAGTCTCTGTGGTATGAGTGCGGAAACCATTCCGGTTGCGGAAACAAGGCTTCCGAAAAACTTATGTCCGCTGATCAAGTCCAGTTACGGGTTCGCGTTGTCTGATAAATGCCCGTACACCTATTTTTCAGACCTGATCGTAGGAGAGACGACCTGCGATGGAAAAAAGAAGATGTATGAGTTGTTAAATGAGAAGCGCCCGACTTACGTGCTTCATCTTCCACAGGGCCATGACGGAGATCCGCTGACAGCCTGGACAAAAGAACTGCACCGCTTTCTTGCATATCTGGAGGAAAACTTCGGGATCACCATTACGGAAGAAGCGCTGCGGGAAGCTGCACGTGTGAGAAATGAAGAACGTCGGGAGCGGCTGAAGCTGATGGAACTTCAGAAGCAGACTCCGCCGCCTATGAGTGGGCTGCAGCTTTACCAGACCCTGGAAGGTGCCGGATTTTTATTTGATTCCGACCAGAAGATCAGGCGGATGCGGGAATTGAGAGAGGCTGTACAGCAGGAGGCAGAGCAGAAAAAGGCGAATCAGAACTGTGCAGGGCAGAAGCAGACAGGCCAGGGAGAAACAGAGCCGGATACAAAAGATCAGGATCAGCAGAAGCCAGAGCAGTTTGCGGGAAAAAAGAGAATTCTGGTCACAGGCTGTCCCATTGGCGGTGTTCTTCAGAAAACCGTAAAGACCATGGAAGAGAGCGATGCAGTTGTGGTCTGCTTTGAAAATTGCAGCGGAATCAAGGCGGCATTTCAGATGGTAGATACGGAAGCGGAAGATATCGTGGAGGCCATCGCTGCCCGGTATTTAGAAATCGGCTGTTCGGTCATGACTCCGAACACAAAACGGATCGGGCTGATCGAACGGCTGATCCGGGAATACCAGATCGACGGGATCGTGGAGATTGATCTGCAGGCCTGCACGCCGTACACGGTGGAAGCTTATACGATCCGGCAGCTTGCAAAGGAAAAGCATGTGCCGTATCTGGCGATTGAAACAGATTATTCCCAGAATGACAGCGGCCAGCTGGCAACGCGTATTGAGGCGTTTCTGGAACTATTATAGTGAGGAGGACTGTGTGCGCATGCATGAACAGTCGTGTTACAAAAGTTGCAGGGTGGAAAAACATGGAGAAGAAAAAGAATGTAATTTTGTCAGGCTGCAGAACGGAAGAAGATAATTTTTCCAGACAGGAACAGAGGAAAATGGCAGCCTTGACCCGTCAGGAACTAAAAGATCTGGAAGCGAAAGAAAAAACAGAGCTGGAAAAGGCGTTTGATATCCTGATCCAGTGTCTGCCCAATGTTTGCGGACTGCTTGCAATCCTGGAATATCTGCTGATCCCGGACAACAGCACCAACCGGAATCCGAACACCTATCTTGGATTTCTGGTGCTGCTGATCCTGGTTTACGATATCTGTGGAATCGCTGCAGCATGGAAGCGCAGATCAGGCGATAAAAAAATGTCTGAGCGGTTCCGGTACCGGGCACCGCTCTGGTCGGCTTTATTTCTTTTATTTACCGGATATGATTATCTGACGTTGAAAACCGGGATCCTGACTCAGCCGTTTGTTCCCTGTATCAACTTTATCCTGAATGCTGCGTGGATCGACCGGGCCATGATCCTGGACTGCACGGTGCATACCCTGGGACTTTTGTTCCTGGGATATTTTTCCGGTGTAGCGCTTGGGCTTGTAACCGGAATTGTCTGCGGGTATTCCCGGAAAGCCCGCTACTGGATCGATCCGGTGATTAAATTTTTGGGACCGATCCCAACCTCAACGTGGATCCCGATCATGATGGTCATTGCCTCCTCGTTGTTTGGCGGGGCGGTGTTCATCATCGCGCTGGGATCGTGGTTTGCGGTAACGGTTGCGACCATGAACGGCATAGCCAATGTAGACCGCGATTATTTTGACGCGGCGAGGACGCTTGGGGCAAGCGAGCGCAGGCTGATCTTTGGCGTGGCGATCCCGCATGCCATGCCATCGATTCTTTCGGGCTGTACCCAGGCTATGAGCAGCTCCTGCACCGCGATCATGATCGCTGAAATGCTGGGAGTAAAGTCAGGACTTGGCTGGTATATGAACTGGAGCAAGTCCTGGGCCAGCTACGATAAGATGTTTGCAGCGTTGTTTGTGATCTGCTTCATCTTTACCGTAGTCACCAAGGTATTAGACCGGATCAAACGCCATGTGCTCAGATGGCAGAATGGAGCGGAAAAGAATTATGGATGATCGCAGTAACGTTGTGCTAAAGCTGAATGGAGTATCCAAAAGCTTCGCAAAGGTAGAACAGGATGAAGTAACCCATGCACTGGATCATGTAGATCTGGAGCTGGAAAGCGGGGAGTTTATCAGTCTGGTAGGACCATCCGGGTGTGGAAAATCAACAGTGCTGCGTCTGGTGGCGGGACTGATCCGGCCGACGCTCGGAAGCGTAACCGTGAATGGAAACGAGGTAGACGGACCATCCCCGCAGCGGGGCATGGTGTTTCAGAAGCCGACGCTGTTTCCGTGGCTCACCGTAGAGAAAAACATTGCGTTCCCACTGAAAGCACAGGGGAAATTGAAAGAAAATGAGGATCAGGTGGAACACATGCTGGATGTGATCGGCCTGCGGCATTTCCGCAATGATTACCCGGGACAGCTTTCCGGAGGCATGGCGCAGCGCGTGGCGCTGGTGCGGACGCTCATCAGCCAGCCGCAGATTTTGCTTCTGGATGAACCATTGGGCGCGCTGGATGCGTTTACCCGCATGAACATGCAGGATGAGATTTTGTCTATGTGGCGGGAAAAGAGGCAGCTTGCATTGATGGTAACCCACGATGTGGATGAGGCGATTTACATGGGAACCCGTGTCATTGTCATGGATGCAAACCCGGGACGGATCATCGCGGATATCAGGATCGAAGAAGATTTCCCGCGAAACCGTTCTTCGCAAGGCTTTATCGCGTACCGGAACATGATTTTAAACCGACTTCATTTTGCCGGTGAGAAATAGATCATTTTTTTATTAAAGGAGAAGGTATTATGAAAACAAACAGATCACTTGCATTATTTTTGTCCCTTTCCATGGGACTGTCTCTGACTGCATGCGGAGGGGCAAAGCAGGCTGAGGAGACGAAGGCAACGGAGAAAGAGCAGCTTGCCGGAGATTTGAATAACGATGGACAGATCGAGATGGGCCAGGACGGTGTTGAGGTTGAGGTCAATGTGTCGGATGTTCATATGAATGCGGCAGATGCCTTTGCAGCAGGAAAATGGGAAGCACTGTTTACCCCGGTAGATATGGAAGGCCGTGCGATCGACATGGCAGACTTTGACCTGACTCCGACTGAGGAAGAGAAAAAAGCCATGGAGAGCGAACCGGCATATGGTGAGCCGGTCCTGTATTACATGTCTGACGGATGTACCTCCGGCCCGACCGTGGCAGATGACCTTGGTTACTATGCAGAGGCAGGACTGACCGCAGAAGGCTTCAAAGGCAATTCCTACATTGAGGCACTGGGAACCCGCCAGGCAACCGTAGCAGTCGGCCATATCGCTACCATGATCGTTCCAATCACCAACAATGTGGATCTTACTTTCGTTGGAGGCGCACATATCGGCTGTAAATCTCTCTACGCACTGGCAGACAGTCCGTACAATACAACCGAAGATTTAAAGGGAACCCAGATTTCCGTACCGAACGGAATCGGTGCTTCTGACTACAACATCACTTCGATCCTGCTGGATGCAGATGGCATTGATCCGCTGAGCGATGTGACCCTGACCCAGGTTTCTTCCGATGCCTGCGTGGCAGCTATGGAGCGCGGTGAGATTTCCGCAGCCCTGTTAAGTGATACATTTGCGTATGCCATGATGAAAGAGGGAAAGTTAAAATGCATCCGTTCCCTGCAGGATGAGGATTTCGCAGGAGATGCCTGCTGTGTGGTTGCTATGAACCGCACGTTTGTACAGGAGAATCCGATCATCGCAAAGAAGATCACCCAGGCAATCCAGAAAGCACATTCCTGGATGCGTGAAAATCCGGACGAGGCAACCAAACTGCTTCTTGACCGCGGCTGGAACGGCGGTGATTTTGACATGAACGTCATGATCAACAATGCCCTGCAGTTTGGTCTTTCAGATGAGTGCACTGGTGCATCTTTGAAGAAAATTATTGAGAAGTATGTCCGTCTTGGCCTGATCACTTCCACCGATGATGTGGAGGAAATCTACGGACTGGCATGGACCCCGGTTCTGTAGGTTTATCCGGGAAAACAAGAAGGATTGAAACAGGATAGGAATTTGCATATGACATATTTTACAGGCATCGATATCGGTTCTACTTCTGCCAAAACGATCGTCATGGATGACAAACAGAATATCTGCTTACGTATGCTCCAGCCTACGGGCTGGAGCTGCGTCGATACGGCCGGTGAAATCTTACGGAAGCTGGAAGCGGAAGGCATAAAACGGGAAAGCATGAAGATCGTAGCCACCGGCTACGGGAGAGTGTCGGTTCCATTTGCAGATAAATGTATAACAGAGATTACCTGTCATGGGCTTGGCGCCTGCTTTCTGTATGGGGAAAGCAGCCTGACGGTCATTGATATTGGCGGGCAGGATACCAAGCTGATCCAGACGGAAGATGGGGTTGTGACGGACTTTGTAATGAATGATAAATGTTCCGCGGGAACCGGGCGTTTTCTGGAGGTGATGGCCAACACACTTTCCATGCGGCCGGACGAGCTTTGTGCGCTGGCTGAAAAAGGAAGCGGGACCTCCATCAGCTCCATGTGTACTGTTTTTGCGGAGTCGGAAGTTATCAGTCTGATCGGAAAGGGAGAGCCGCGGGAGAACATTGCCTACGCCGTGGTGGATTCCATCGTAAACAAGGTAGCAGCACAGGCCGGAAAGCTTTCAATCGGAACGGGCACAGTCTGTCTGACAGGAGGACTGTGCGGAATCCCGTATCTGACGCAGGCACTTTCCAAAACGCTTGGAGCAGAGGTACGCACCCAGGAAGACGGGCGTTATGCCGGAGCGGTCGGGGCAGCGCTGAAGGCTGCGGCTATATAACAATTTAAGTATATGACAAGGGCCGTGTGAGTTGCCGAA
>ULSV01023069.1_pt1 | contig 12909 bp, 10 predicted proteins | sample 1956991 | NCBI WGS metagenome assembly ULSV01 (sample SAMEA4835717, study PRJEB28245) | human gut metagenome | biome: gut microbiome; material: fecal sample | place: Denmark | collected 2008 | reverse complement strand
CTAAATAATCATTTATCTCTCTATTCTTCTGAATTTTACACTCAATCGAATAAAGCATATCGCCTATCTTCACCTGCTCATCGTAATCTGGCAAATACACATCTAAGAATGTAAAAATATCCTCATTAAAGCTTGCTCTTAGAGTCATAAATGCATTATTGGTTACAGCTTTACGAAATAGTTCACTTCTAAAATAAAATGCCATATATTTCGGATAAACAAAACCTTTCTTTTTAGGTCTAAGTCTTTTCGTAAATCCACTATATGTTGCTTTGGGATAATCTTTTACAGCAACACAACTCATTGCCAGCTCATCAATTGTCTCACTGGTTCTGGTAATAAAAACATCACCCTCTTTGATAGAGTATATTTCCTGTTCTTTCTCGCTTGTATCCATTAAATCAGGTAATTCATCCGGCAAAAAATAGTTATTAAAAACTGTTCCAAAAGAAGCAAACGGTGCACCATGTCCAGCTTGATCCTTTGTAGAAGATATTCCAGAACTCATATCATATAATTCAGATAATGCATATTTCGTAATCTTACTCATACTTCACCTTCTTCAACTGTTCCAGAATCTCCGCCTGCAAAGCATTACCCTCAGCAAATAATTCTGTCAGTTTATCCGTATAATCATTCATTTTTGCCTGAAACTCTTCCTGTGTCAGTTCTACATACTCAATCTTTACTTCAAAGTACTGTCCGGCACTAAAAGAACACTTCTTCTGCTCTATCTTGTCATAATCTACAACAACAGAGAAATCTTCTTTCGCTTCAAAATTATTGAAAGTATTAATAATATCCTCAATTTCTTCATCAGAAAGTACCGTTCTCTGGTTTTTGCCATCCACCTTAACCTTAGTTCCAAGTTTGGAGGCATCCATAAGTATCACTTTGTTATATTTCTTTGTATTGTCAAGAAATACAACGGATACATTTGTGCCTGTTGTTGCAAAAATATTACTTGGCATGGATACAACACCTCGTAACATTTGTTCTTTCACTATACGCTCTCGTATTGTCTTTGGTATGCCCGTTCCTGCTGTTAAGAATCCTGTCGGCACAACAATTGCAGCTCTGCCACTATTCTCCTTCATGGAAAAAATTATGTGCTGAAGAAACATCTGATAAATTGCCATACTGTCTTTTTTCTTATTAGGGACTTTTGGCACTCCCGCCCAGAATCTTTCCTTATAAGTTTCTCCTGCCAATGTATCTCTATTATCTGAAAAATCCACATTAAAAGGCGGATTGCTGACGATATAGTCAAACTTCATCAATCCATTCTTCTGTCGATTCAAGTGCTGTGGTGATAATAATGTATCACCATGCACTACGTGACCCAGTGAATGTACAAGATTATTCAGAATAAGATTCAGGCGCAGAAATTCATTTGATTTCTGGGAAATATCCTGTGTATATATTGTACAATTATTCTCGCCTATTTCATGTGCAAGTGCCAATACAAGCGTTCCTGAACCTGCCGCCGGATCATATACTGTAACATTCTGAGTTCCTTGTGGAACCATAATTCTTGCTATAATGCTTGCTATGGAATGTGGTGTATAATACTCGGCATACTTGCCAAAGTCTTTGTTGTAATCCTTAATCAGATACTCAAATATAGTTGCAAAAAAATCATATTTCTGTGAAAATGCATCTGCAAAACTGAAAGTAACAAGCTTATCAATCATCGCCTTGCAGAAGTCAGATCTACGATTAGACTCTGTTACATTGAGTGATAAATTCTGATCAAATAAACGAATCTTATCTCCTGAGCCGGTACTCACTGAAAACACATCAAGGTTCGTATTAGAAATATCCCATAAGGTTGCATCAAACAATCCATTGAACTTATCATCATTTTTATGGTTGAACAGATATGAAATAAAATGCTCTCTTTTCAGTTTTGCAGTTGCTGGCGGTAACAGCATCATAAGCATTTCATAATCATCATCTGACATATCGTTTAATGCCTGCTCAATATTCTTGGAATCTTTCAATTTTTCATCTGCTTGTCGAACCTCATAAAGGAACTTGTCATTCAAAAATTTATACAGGAAGATTTCTGTAATAATTTTATACTCACTACTGGCATTGCCAAGTCCAAAGTTGACACATACGGTTTTTAAGTCATCAATCATCTGTTTTGTATTTGCTATTATTGTTTCTGTTGTCATCAGGATACCCAATCCCTTTCTGATATATATTCTTTTGACAGACAATTATCTATAAATAGAATTTGCTGCCGTTCTATCTTCACATTTTCTCCTAAGCATGCCTTTAAAATGATAGGCTGCAAGGATTTCATAAAGTAATCCTCATTATCAAGGATGTTTTCATTATGAGCTATCTGGTCATCAGCCTCAGACTTAACTGTCATTAAAATTCTATGTACAGTAATCGCATCTGCTATCGGTGGTGGACTTCCCATTATCCTTTTATGAGTTCTCATATATTTAACATCTCCGGAATACTTTACTGCAAGCATCCGATCTGCAAGATTGCGTTTCTCTGCTTTCTTCCGCAATGAACCCAATTCACCCATCATCTGCCTCATTTCATCTGCTGTGAGTTCTTCAATATTTTTCTTTTTGAATACTCTCTTCAATTCATCAAGAAGTGATATGTACTCCGGATCTTTTGGATCAAGGCATCTGTCCACAATCTCTCTCCTTGTTTTTTCCAGCGTATCTCTAAACGCATCAGCTATCAGAAGCTCTTCTTCTTTGATCTTACGGAACTGAAAATCAATCTGGTCAAGTGCCATGTTAAGCACCTGTGTCATATCTTCCGAAGAATTAATGCTATTCTTCAAGTTTACAATACTGATTCTGTTATTGACCTCATTCAAACATTTAATCGCATTCTCAACATTAAAGTGTTCGTACAGATCTTCATAGCCATATAACCGTATCAGGTTATACATTACTTTGTAATTCTCTAATGCCTGCCGTAAGTCAAGTAGCTGCTTCTTATCATCAATCGCATTAATCTGGTTAATAAAGCTAACCACGTTACTTGTATCATACAGAAATAATTGATTTTTGACCTCGTTTAAATCTTTTTCAATCTCTTCCTTGCTCTTAAAGATATTGCTGTAATTCTGAACTTCATCTCCTAGTTCTGACTGAAGTTCATCAAAATAGGCTTTATTCGTCTTATCAAACTCATCCTTAATATTTGCAAAATCAACAACATATCCATAATGATACCCTTTGTAAGGTCGGTTTACCCTTGTCAAAGTCTGTAATAAATTATGGGCCTTAATCATTCTGGCAAGATACTGTTTCTTTAACCTAGGGGCATCAAAACCTGTCAGAAGCATATTATAAACAACAAGAATATCAATATTACCCTTTTTAAATTCTTCTTGCTCGTCTTTTCTGTCCTGTTTTGTTCCCTCATCATGAAGTATTAGTGCATGAGTATACGCTGAAAAGCGATTCAATTGCTTATCAACCTCTCTTGCCTGCTCAGAAGAATCACATACAATCATTGCACCGATAGAAGAATCCAGTGCATTTCTGCCTTCTCCAAAATCATGTACAATATATTCAACCATCTTCTCAACAAATTTAGGATGAGCATACAACTCTTTCTTTACAATACTTCCCTGTCTTACAATCTGATCCAGCGTATCGTTCATCTGGTTCTTATATGTAGTTTCTATCTCTTCCCGAATCAGTTTTAACGTATAACCATCTGCAATGGACTGATTATAATAATATTTATGAATATAATTTCCAAACACATCTTTTGTATTATAGCCTTCTCCGATCAATGGCGTTCCTGTCAACGCTATCATTACCGCATTTCTATCCGATGACATCAGGTTAGCGAGAAATGAACCTGTTGGATTATAGCTACGATGTGCCTCATCCAAAAAATAAATTCTCTGTACATTGACATTATAATCAGCAGGCTTTGTCACTGATTCTTTCGAGAACTTCTGTATATTAAGCACAGTCATCGTAGTTTTACCACTTGTATTTGACTCTCCCGGATTGATTATATCATTTACAAACTGTTTCTTGTCCTTTATCATCTTGACGTTAAGACCTCTGGCTTCAAATTCACTTTTTGCCTGTTCTGCCAGATCCAATCTGTCTACTATAAAATAAAACTTTGCAATTTTTCCTTCTTCTTTGCTGAAATAATCGGTCAAATATCTTACATTAGAGTATGCCAATGCTGTTTTTCCGCTGCCCTGTGTATGCCAGATAACACCCTTTCTGATGCCTTCACGTAACTTATCACGTATTGCCATAGTTGCAAACATCTGAGGGTAACGCATAATATGTTTCTCTATCTGCGTAATTCCATCTTTATTCGTAGTGGTCTTATAACAGATCCCATATTTCAATAAAAATAATAGTCTGCCTTTTGTATATAAAGATGTAATAATACGATTTGTCGGCGAATCCTCATTTATAGAAGATGTATATTCAGGTGTTCCTTTAATTGCAATAAGATTCGTATCTGACAAAATAAAAGCTTCATCATCAGTATCTATAGCTTTCATTTTCGCCCTCAGCTCTTCTACTCTCTGCTCCCTAAATTTACTAAAAAACATTCTGGTATAGCTGCTGGAAGCATAAAATGCCCCCTGTATCGGTTCGATATCAGAATCATCATACTCATTATTATTAGAAAACACAGTAAACTGCGTGATTCCCACAAATTTACGATAGATTTTATTACCAAAGCGTCTTTCCATGCGGTTACGCTCCGTAAGAATGCCTTCTCTATTATTCTGACGCTTTACCTCGATAAATGATAACGGCATTCCATTTATTAATACAGTAATATCAGGTCTGAAATTATCATCACCATTCTCGTATGGAAGTTCCGTTACTACTGTGTAGTCATTCTGTAATCCACTCTCATCATCAAAATCAATTAACTTTATATCGTTTATTCCTGACTGCAGAATATTAAAAAATGATTTGCCTAAATCCTCATTATCCAGTTTTATCTTTATTTCATCAATAATTTTCTTAGCATCATCAAGGGTAAAATCAGCCTGATTGATTCTATTTATGGCAGATAAAAATTTCCCGTAAAAAATATTTGTATCTCCGTCATAGTCCACATTACATTCTTTATCTTTAATTGACATATAAGTATATCCAAGCCTTGTAAAATGTACAAGTGCCGGAATCTTTACTCTTGAATCTTCCGGTCTCTCCATAAACATAAACCATCTCCTATACATCATTATTTCTTGTAAGAATCCTAAGTATATTTATCCTGATTTCATTATAAACGTATATTCGAATCGCCGCCACCCCTTTTCCCTTTGGAATCAAAAATAAAAATGACCCTGACCAGAGATTTTTCTCTCTCGTCAGGGTCATTCATAACTCTACAGCATATTGATCACAAATCCGGCCATCATGGTGGAAAGTACCGTGATTACCGTAATTCCACCAACTACATACGAAACATTTAACGTACAGACAGATGTAGAATTTCCCGCACCGCATCCAGCAGCGTATAATACAAATAGCAGTCTTTGACACGGGCCGCTGGATGCGAAAAGGAAATGACCAGCCTTTTATCATGTACAAAATACCCGATTCCCCGTGTCGTCATCTTCCATTCAATGGACTCCCCCGGAAAACACGCATCCACAAAAGCATGCTCTGTCCCGCAGCAAATCACAAGATCCGGCTGGTAAAGATCCAGCTGCTGTTTCAGAATACCGGCATTATTTAAAGCTTCCGTATAGACCTCTTTCCCATTCGACACATAGCTTCCAGATGTTTTCTTTACATTCACTGCACAGATTTTAGGAAGCATCTGCTTTCTCCGTGTTCTGCAATCATGCTCTAACTGTTCCCACGAAAGTTCCTTTGGAAGACTGAAAATCCCCTGCGTCCACCTTGCGATATTATCCCATGTGGCATCGTGTTCCTGCTGTCTTCCGCCATGTCGCAAATGCTCGCAGAGGCTCCAGCCGAATCCACCATTTACCTCTTTTAGCACATACATGATACGGGTAGCGGCCGATAAATATTCGGTCTCATTTGGCAAACCATCCTCAATCACACCGTGATCCAGCGTCCTAAGTTTGGTAAACAGTTTCGCTTGCGCTCCTGTCATAGTCATGGCTGTTATCATCCTTAATGTACTTTGTCATAATACTTTGCATTTTACTTCCGTATTATCTTACGTATTTTCTTCCCACATTATAAATCAATCATTTTCTATTTCCAAGTAAAACAATAAAAACTATCGTCCCGGCTTCAACGGCCCGTAATAATAACTGGATGTCGCCCCACCATCGATCAGAAACGTGGAACCCATGATGAATGCTCCTTTCTCACTCATCAGAAGTTCTGCGACATTGGCTACTTCATCTGCCGTTCCCGGACGACCTGCCGGACATTTCGCAAACATGTTTTTGTAAAAATCGCCGCGCGGGCCGTTGAACTCATCGATTGCAAGCGGTGTTACAATAATGCCCGGTGCGATCGCATTGATCCGCGCACCATGCTCTCCCCATTTTACAGACTCTGCCATGGTACGCTTTTCATTGCAGCGCTTCGCCAGCTGGTACGCATACAGGGTGTCTTTGATCTGCCCCACCTGGAGCATCGGCAGTGCCAGTAATTCTTCTGCCGGTGTGGTCGCAAGCAGCTCATCTTCCTCCGGAGTAAGCGCAGGCATTCTCCAGCCGGACTGGCTGGAAATGGTAACGCCCACGCCGCCTTTTCGAATTACTTTGCCGACTTCTTCTAATAGCACTGCGGTACCATACAGATCCACCTTCAGGATTGTCTCAATGGATGCCTGGCTTGGGGAAAGACCCGCTGCATTGACCAGCATGGAAATTTCTCCATACTGCCGTGCTGTTTCGATCATCTGCAAAATAGATGTCCGCGACGATAAATCCATCCAAACAGGCTCTGCATCGTATCCGGCATCATTCAAAATTTTAGAAATGTTCTGCGCATGCTCCAGGTTCTTATCACCAACGATGATCTTCTTTCCATATCCCATTCTCCGGGCAATCGCCATGCCGATCTGACCTGCCCCGGTTAAAATCATTACCTCTTTCATCTTCACGCTTACTCCTCTCCGACATTCTTCTTAGCCCATGCAGCAACAGCCTGCCCGGATCTTGCCGCATCCGCTCCGTGCACAGCCATGCTCGTTCCAAAGCTTCTGTCGTGCTTACCTCAAACAGGCCACCACCTACTGCCTTCTGAATATATTCTGCGCAGATCTCGGTATTTCCTTTTGCCAGCTTGACAATACGGCCGTTCACGGAATTTTCACCCTTGCGTGAATAGTAGATAATAAGATTTTTGCTCATTGTAATTTTCTCCTCATAATTTTCGTTTCCTGCTTTCACGTTGCGTAAGCATGTTGTGCTTCTACTATAGTTCTTCTGATCTTTTCAATCAGATAAGTGAAACCAGGAACCTGTTACCAAAACCTACTGCGCCTTTTGGAAGAAAGACAATTCCGGATATTACATCGAAGAATTTGCCGAAATGCTGAAATCGGAATTTTAAGTAATAAACAAGGCTGACGCATTAACATCCAAGTATTTTAAAAGCCGGCGGCATGTTCCCTTGAAAATCGAAACATGCTGCCAGCTTTATATTTTTCTTATTCACGTTTATTTCATGACCGGAATATGGTACTTTACCTTCCGGTAAATTTTCCAGCCGAGTACACCCGGAATTCCAATGACCATAGCCAGTGTCGATACGCCTCCGATGATTGCATAAATAATCAGGATCAATAATGTGAACATTCCCATATCCCCTTTCTTTTTTATCGTTACTGTTCACGCTTTGCGCAAACAGCAACGTTTTATCTCCTCTGGTATTTTATTCAGAGATGAAACAAAAGGGAATAGGTTTTCATGACCCTTAACAGGTTCTGTATGACTTGATAACACTTTCTTTATAACACCGCAATTTTCTTTTGCGTTTTCCTAACTTTTCTGCAATTTCCAGACAGAATCAGCAGACACGCCACCTGCACCTCTCTAATATGCAATGCAATGAAAAAAATCCCCGTTGCCATGCATGCACGCGCACACAGCAACGGGGATTCTAAATTCAATTACATAGAAATTACATCGAGATCCACCCAAACGCATTGGCCACAGAGCTGATCAGGATAATGACTGCAAATACCGGGCACAGGTACTGCACCATGATGTTGAAGACCTGCTTTCTGTGGAATTTGCCTTCCCCATGGAGCACCTCTTCTTCGATCCGTTTGATTCCAATGACTCTGGACACCAGAAGACAGGTTGCGATTGCTGCGATCGGCATCATGACCGAGTTGGTCAGGAAATCAAAGAAATCCAGAAACTGCATACCTATGATGGTTACATTTGCTAACGGACCGTATCCCAGGCAGGAAAGTGTTCCAAGTACCAGCATAATGCCGCCGATCATGACCGTAGCCTTTTTCCGGCTCCAGCCAAGCTCGTCCTCAAAAGTAGACACTGCACTCTCCGTCAGCGCGATAGAACTGGTAACTGCCGCAAAGAGTACCAACAGGAAGAATAAGACACCTGCAATACTTCCAAAGCCCATGCTTGCGAATACTTTCGGAATGGTGATGAACATCAGCGCCGGTCCTGCCTGCAGGGTATCCGGATCACCGCCGGTAAATGCGAACACCGCCGGAATGATCATCAGTCCTGCCATAATGGCAATCGCGGTATCAAATACCTCTACATTTCCGGTGGATGCTTCAATCGAAACATCGCGCTTCATATAAGAACCAAACGTGATCAGGATTCCCATGGCAATGGACAGGGAATAGAACATCTGTCCCATGGCTGTCACCACGGTCATCCAGGAAAAGTTTTCTACATTCGGCACCAGGAAATATTTGATTCCTGCGCCTGCCCCCGGTCTGGTCATGGAATAACCTGCAATGATAACGGACAGCACGATCAGGATCGGCATCATAAACTTAGATACACGTTCAATTCCGTTTCTCACACCCGCATAGATAATAAACAGGGTGAAAAATGCAAATGCAATAAAACAGATTTCCGTTGCTGCCCCATTCGAAATAAATGCGGAAAAATTGCCATTCTCCGCAAGCTGCGCCCCCTGCCCGGTCAGATATCCAAACAAATACCGGATAACCCAGCCACCGATCACGGAATAATAAGGAACGATCAGAATCGGGATCACCGCATTGATCCAGCCGCCAAAGGAAAACCAGCCAGACTTTCCGAACGTATGGTATGCACCAACCGGACTCTTTTTCGTCATGCGGCCGATGGATGTCTCTGCCACGATCATGGTGTAGCCAAAGGTTAATGCCAGCAGAATGTAGATCAGCAGAAAGATGCCGCCGCCATATTTTGCTGCCAGATACGGGAAACGCCAGATGTTTCCCAGTCCTACCGAAGCGCCTGCCGCAGAAAGCACGAAACCGAGCTTTCCGGAGAAGCTGCTTCGCTTCGTATGTTTTTTGCTCATAAGATAATAAACTCCTTTAATTAATAAACTATAAGCGGATATTTGGAAATTATACCACAAGAAAACCCCTGCATCAAGCAGGGGTTTTGAAAATATCGCTTTCATTTCTTAAGTGCTCATTTGTTAAAGAAGGATTATTTCTGGTCCTTTAGGATTTCTTCCACAGTCAAGTAACTCTTCTCATATCCAAGCGCCTCGCAAAGCTGCATCACATACGGCTTTTGCAAACGGGCCTTCTGAAGTGCTTCTTCCTGTGCGAACACCTCTTTTGCGGTTCCGTCGGCCAGCACCTGTCCGTGTGCCATGATGATGACGCGCTCGAAGTTTTCTGCCACAAAATCCATGTCATGGAGAATGGCGATGACCAGCTTTCCGCGTTCTGCCAGGCTCCGGATGATGCCGCCGATGATCTGTCTGCCCTTCCAGTCCTGGGCGATGGTCGGCTCATCTAAGATCAGCACATCGGTATCCATGGCGAGGACGGAGGCAATCGCCGTCATCTTCCGCTCGTAAAGTTCCAGATCATACGGATTCTCCTTCTCTTTTCCTTTTAGTCCGGTCAGTTCCAGTGCCCGCTCTGCTTCTTTTTTCGCACGCTCCGGGTCCATGCCGATATTTAACGGGCCAAACAGGATCTCATCCATCACGTTGTATTTAAAAATCTGGTCATCCGGGTTCTGGAAGACATATCCGACATTGCCAGCCAGCATAGCCACGGTCTTGCCGGAAATATCTTCCCCATGGAAATAAATGCTTCCAGAGACCGGCTTTAACAAGCCCTTTAAAAGTTTCACCAATGTGGTTTTTCCGGCGCCGTTCTGACCGATGATGGCAGTCGGACGCTTGTCCAGTTTCATATTCAGTGCTTTGATGACCGGAACGTCGGCCAGGTAGGAGAAATCGAGGTTTTCGATACAAAACTGCTCTGTTTCCACATTTCCGGCTTTTTCCACGCTTTTTCCATCTTCCGCATTCCCGGCGTTCCCTACGCTTCCGTGCTTCGCTTTCAGCACCCCGGCAGCCTCTTCCACCGTCACCGGATAGGTTCCATCCGGCAGTGTCACCTGCTCTGCCTTACAGATACGGGTAAATGCCGGTGCCAGGATTCCGTACTCTTCCAGGTTTTTCAGGGAGAATACTTTCTGCGGCGTGTCAAATGCAATCTGCTTTCCCTTGTGAAGCAGTAAGATCCGGTCACAGTAAGCTGCCATTTTCTCAATCTTCTGTTCGATCATCAAAATGGTGATGCCGGAGTTCGTCAGCTTTTCAACTGCCTGGAAGACCTCATCGCTTCCCTGTGGGTCCAGCTGCGAGGTCGGCTCATCTAAGATCATGACATCCGGCCGCATGACCAGCACACTGGCGATGGCGACACGCTGCATCTGACCGCCGGAAAGATCGAACGGATTGCGGTCCCGGCACTGCCAGATATCCAGAAGCTTTAAGGCCTCCTCGACCCGCTTTTTCATTTCTTCGGCCGGAACGCCAAGGTTCTGCATACCGAATGCCACTTCTTCGTAAACATTGTCTTTCGCGCCGGACAGCTGGTTAAACGGGTTCTGGAATACCAGCCCCACATGGCCGCAAAGCTGTGCCACCGGAGTTTTTCCGGCTTCGAGCCCATCCACCATGACCTTGCCGCCGTAGGCGCCCTTATAAAACTGCGGAACCAGCCCCATAATTGCCTGGCTCAGCGTACTTTTTCCGGCTCCGTTTTCCCCGATAATGCCGATGAACTCGCCCTTTTCCACCGAAAAGTCAACGCCATCGAGCGCAAGCTCCTTTGTGTGGGGATAACGATAACGTAAATTTTCAACGGTTATCACAGACATCCTACGATCCTCCATACCACAGCCGCCAGAATGCAGAGTCCGAGCAAAATTGTGACCGCACGGTCACCCTTATGCGGGGTCCGCTCTGCCAGCCAGGTTTTCTTCTTACCAGCGCCAAATCCGCGCACCTCCAGGGCAATGGCACGCTCTCTGGTATTGATCAGGGAGCTCATGACCACCGGAGAGATCAGCGGAAGAAATGCCTTGGCACGGGTTCTTAAGTTTCCTTCGGTCTCGAGTCCGCGGCTCCGCTGGGCATCCATGATCGTGTTCATGGTTCCCATCATCTGCGGGATGATCTGGAATACCGAAGTAACGATATAGCCAAACCGCGGGGAAAATCCGCGCTTTTCCAGTTCATCCACAAATTCGGACGGTTTGGTGGAAAGAACGAATACCGCGAAGGAAAGCAGCATGTTTAAGATATTAAGACCAATACGGAGGGCATACAACATGCCCTCCCGGTAAAACTTCAAACCGCCGATCTGAAACAAGACGTTTTCATTTTTCTGGTTAAACAATCCGTGGATCAGGAAAATGGTCAGCAGGATCGTAAAGGAAAACGCGATCAGCGGAACGGTCTTTTTTAAGATTTTTCCACTCGCCAGCACCAAGAGGCTGACTGCGATAAACACGCCGAACATCCACAGCCGCCCGGAAATCAGCGGAATGCTGATCGCCGCGGCAATGTACATTAATTTGGTGAAGGGATGCACCTTTGTCAGGTAGGTCCCGTTATCTACAAAAAGACTGATACTTTTCATGTTTTATTTCCCAGCCTCTGCCCTGTCTCAAGGCAGAAGCATTTCCTTATTCTAAGTTCGTAACTCGTAACTGTTTCAGTACCTTCCCAGTCACCTAAGTTCAATAAAACGGTTTCGCACTTAATCCAGGGTTTCAATCTCGGAGTTTGCCTCATACAGTGTGGTCAGCTTGTTCGGCAGTCCCTTTAAGATAAAGAAGACCACGATCAGGGTGATGAGCTTATCCGGCACATCGACCACAACCTCATCTAACAGGGAGCCTAAAAATACCGGCATGGATGCTGCCTGGGTTGCTGCAAATACCGCATCGCCCCATACATTTCCTGTGGTGCCGCCCCAGAATAAAACATTTAACGGGGTGGAAATCACAACTGCGGTAAGTCCGGCTACACATGCTGTTAAGATTGCCTTCGGGAAGGACTTCATAAATCCAAGACGTGCCATAATACCAACGGCCGCGCCAATGCCAAGGCTGGTCAGCGCATAAATTAAGGTAATGTTATCACCTGCTGAAAAGCCGTAGATCAGGTTGTTGGCTGCTCCGCAGATCGCGCCGATGATCGGGCCTCCCAGGCAGCCGCCAATGCAGGTTCCGATGGAATCCAGCCACAGCGGAAGCTTTAACACACTTGCAAACAGTTTTCCAAGATAGTTGATACCGATGCAGGCCGGGATCAGCACGATCACTGCCGCGTCAAATTTTGTTTTAAATAAATTGTTCATAACTCACACACCCTTTCCCTTCTTTGTTCCGTTTTCCGGAACGATATGTTTTGTTTCATTGCCGGCTGGATCATCCAGGATTCCGTTTTGGCATATTGCTCACTGGATGGTCCGGGATTC
>ULSV01018100.1_pt1 | contig 12911 bp, 10 predicted proteins | sample 1956991 | NCBI WGS metagenome assembly ULSV01 (sample SAMEA4835717, study PRJEB28245) | human gut metagenome | biome: gut microbiome; material: fecal sample | place: Denmark | collected 2008 | reverse complement strand
AAGGTGCAAATCTAATATTTTTACTATACTCCATACTAATTCGTAATATACAAGCAAATCAGAAATTTCTGGTATTTTATATTCATGTTCCGGTTTATTTCTCATCAAATTTAATTTATTTTATTTATAGATTCAATAGGGAACAATCCTATATCAGCAAAAATTGAGTTTTTCTTGCAAACTTCAAATTATTTTTATCAATAATCCTTTTTAAGTTAATGCATTCAAAAAACATATCCATTTCGCAATCTAATGCTCGTTTTAGATTAGAAGTAGCATTTACAAGCCCTTCTTTTGTGCCAGATGAAATTGCATTTTCTGCAAAAGCCAAGAATTCTTCAGGTGATATATCATATACGGGGATAATAATATCTGATCCAAAACTTGAATCATGCCCTATATCATCTGCCTGTAAAATGAATTGGAATAGGTCTTTTATTTCCTTAATATCTTCCATGTCTACTTCCTTATATTATTTCAAACGTCTTAATGCATCGTTTATTGCTTCCACAGTTTTTAATGTCGAATGCTTTTTTTGGAAAGCAAAACCACTGTTTCCACATGCACCGTATGAGGGAACATATCCACCACCTGTACTTTTTCGATGGTATAGCCTTTCGGACAAAGATATGCCAGATCTCGTGCCAATGTGGCGGAATCGCAAGATACATAAACTACTTTCTTTGGAGAAATAGCAGCAATGGTATCCAGAAGGACACTGTCACAGCCTTTTCGAGGAGGGTCTACCACTACCACGTCAGCGGTGATGCCTTTTTCTTCATAAAGTCTGGGAATGACATCTTCTGCGGCACCAACGGCAAAATCTGCGTTGTTCATGCCGTTGAGAGCAGCATTTCTCTTGGCGTCAGCAATGGCTTCCGGTACGATTTCTACGCCGAAAATATGTTTTGCCTTCTGGGCAAAGAACAAGGAAATAGTGCCGATGCCACAGTACAGATCCAGTACCGTTTCGTTACCTTCCAGCTCCGCAAAATCCAGAGCTGTCTGGTAAAGCACCTGTGTCTGCAAAGGATTTACCTGATAGAAGGATAGGGGAGAAATTTCAAATTGTACATCTCCGATGTAGTCCCGAATCGTTTCTTTACCCCAAAGTACATGGACTTCCGTTCCTAAGATTACATTGGTTTGTGCCGTGTTTACATTTAATACGATGGATGTCATGCCTTCGATTTCATGCAAACGTTCTACCAATACATCGCAGTGCGGCAGGTTTCTGCCGTTTACTACCAGACAAACCATGATTTCTCCAGTACGTCTGCCGATACGAGTCAGGATATGACGCACCAGACCGCGATGGATGGTTTCATCATAAAGGGGAATTTCGTATTCCGTCAGAAATGCACGAATGATCTTTACAATCTGGTCATTGATTTTGTTTTGCAGCATACATACTGGGGTATCAATGATGCGATGACTGCGTTTTGCATAAAAGCCGATTTCCGGTTCGCCGGTTTTGCCGCCCACAGGGAACTGGGCTTTGTTGCGGTAACGCCAAGGTTCCTCCATACCTTTGGCATAGCCTACGGAAATGCCGGAAAAACCACCGATACGCTCCAGATGGTCTTTGACTTTTTTTGTTTTGAAAGAAAGCTGTCCTTCATAAGAAAGATGCTGCAACTGGCAACCGCCGCATTTTGCTGCAACAGGACAGGCGGGGGTTACCCGATGGGGGGAAGGCTCCAGAATTTCCAGCAGTTTCCCGTAACTGAAATGTTTTTTTGTTTTGACGATGAGGACTTTGATGACCTCTTCCGGCAGGGCGCCTTCCACAAAGACCGTATAGCCGTCAATGCGCCCAATGCCTTCGCCATTGGTACCGATGTCTGTAATGGACATGGTGTAGGTCTGATTTTTTTCAACAGGAAGTTTCATACTTCCCCTCCGTTTCTATGATATTGCCCATAGGGACATACGGTGCCGTTGCAGATACAGTGTCGGCAGTTGACAAAGCTGGCGTTTGGCGTGCCTTCACCGTCCTCCAGCATTTTCCGCATGTCTGCCATGGTTTGTTTCACTTCTTTTCTGATTTTTCTGGTATTTCGCACATAAAACATATAATCGCTGTATTTCAGCCATCCGTAAGGCGGGCGTTTGCCGTAAATATCCTCCAAAAGCAGGAAGTAGGCCGCCAACTGCAATAAATCACCCGGGTGGGGCAGTGGATCGTCTTTGATAGAGCCGCTTTTCAGTTCTACGGGAACAATGGCACCGCCAAGTCTTTTTTTGAAAATATAGTCTGGTTTTCCACGCAGGTCATATTTGGCAGAGTAGAGCAGTTTTCCAAAGCCTTCGCTTTTTTTGCTGGATTGCTTCTGGTCGGCATAAATCAGGGTAAAACCTGGCATGATGTCTTTTCGGGGCTGTTTTTGCAGATGGGGGCGGCGTATCCGCCAAAGCAGAAGAACCGCCAAGAGGATCAGCAGAAACAGTATGCTGAAAGACAGCCAATTTCCAGTGATTTTTTCAAACATGGACATACTGCATCACCCAATAAACAAGTATCAGCACAAATACGGCAAGGATGAGGATTTTCCAGAGAATCTGCCGCAGGCGATACTGGCGGTACAGCTTTCTATGGAAGGCTTCACCTCGAACGAAATTGGCTGTGGTGGAATCTTCCAGTCCAAGTTCTTCCAGATATTCTTTGCGCATACGGCGCAGTTCAGTTCTGCCGTATGTTTTTTCGTAGTACCACTGATAAGGACAGTAGGTATATTTGTTTAGTTCATGTGCGGAAAGGGTTTCCTTTGCCATGGTTCCACCTGCTTATTCGAAGTCGGAACGGCTCAGGTTGCGCTGAAGCATACGGTTGTAACCAGCCCAGTGACCCTGGGTGCTGTCTGCGTCCAAGGCTTCTTCAATCATTTTTGTTTTGGCATCCAGATTGTCTGCACAGTGAAGCAGGAAAGCTTCCGGTGTGGAAGGCAGTTTGGGAGAGCCATATTCATATTCTCCATGATGGGACAGCATACAGTGCTTCATGAGGGATTCCAGACGTTTGGGGAAACCATCAATTTTAGCAGCAGCATCCCGAATGAGTTCGGAACCAAGAATCAAATGCCCCAGAAGCTGACCGTCATCGGTGTAGTCATTGGTAGGGAAGTCAGAGAGTTCCAGCACTTTGCCGACGTCATGGAGCATAGCCGATGCCACAAGGATGTCGCGGTTTACATAGTTGTAACGGGGTGCCAGAAAATCACAAAGCTGTGTGACAGACAATGTGTGTTCCACCAGACCGCCGCGGAAGCTGTGGTGCATGGCTTTTGCAGCGGAATGATATTTGAATTCCTTGCTGATGACAGGATGGCGCAGGAAGATTTCTTCCAGCAGTTTTTTCAGATAGGGATTTTTCATGGTTTTGATATAACCCATGAGCTGATCGTACATTTCGTCAATGTTCTTATCAGTGCTGGGCACAAAATCCGCAGGATCATATTCGCCTTCCCGACTGCGGCGGATGCGTTTTACATTCAGTTGCAGTTCGTTATTGAATGTGGTAACAAAAGCATCTACTTTGATAAAGTCATTTTCCTGAAAGCTCTGGATGTCGTTGTTCAGATCCCAGACTTTGGCGTCTACCATACCGGTTTTGTCCTGTAATTTCAAAGACAGATAATTTTTGCCGTTGCGGCTTTTCATGGTCTGTCTGCTCTTGCACAGATAATGTTCGATGATGTTTTCACCTTCGCGCAATTCGTTGATATATTTCATAAATGTCCTCTCTTTCTATCTTATTCCTAATCTCTTATTATAAAAGAAAACAGACAAAATTACCAGCTTTCCAAAAGTTTTTTCAAAGAGGGAACGAAAGTATGATTTTTGCGTCTAATAATGTTAAAAAACCGTAACGGCAAAGGATGGGAAAATATGGTATGATGAAAAAAGAGGTGTAAAGGAGGAATGAACATGAAACAGAAGAAAGTACTTTGTGCGGGGATTGCGGCAGCAATGCTCATGGGATTGGTACCCCAGACAGCTCTGGCGGCGGAAAATGATATTTTAAACTACGATTTCCGCACATATGATGCAGATGTGAGCGGCGACGGCTGGGAATGGGATGCTGGCAGCAGAATTTTGTCCATTGACGGATTATATGTAAATGCGGATGAAAGCAATACCAATGGCAGAAAAGCCGCTATTTGTCTGCCGGAGGACAGCATTTTATATTTGGATGGGGACAGTGAGATCAATGTGGATGGACATGGTCTGCATGCCATTTATGCTGAGGGTGATTTGACTGTAAGAGGCAATGACGATCTGGTGGTAAGAACCACAAGCGCTTCTTCCAGCGTCATTTATGTGTACCGTGGTGACATCAATCTGGAAGACAACGTTTTTCTGGAAGTTTATCCCGAAGGTCATGTGCTGTATGTGGATGAAGCCAGAGGCAGTGACGGCGTTGTGAATATTTACGACAAAGCGAAAGTAGAAGTCCATGACCCTTATGACGATAATTTCTATATGATGGATACAGATGAACTGGTGAAGGTGACATACTGTTCTCCTGCAAAACCCACAGACGAATGGCTGAACTTCAGTGAAAAATATGATAAGGATTATGAAACCATTACATTCTATAAAAAGACAGTAGTGGATAAACCGGAAGAAAAACCGGAAACACCGGAAGAGCCTGAGGATAAACCAGAAGAAACACCGGCAGAAACTCATGTTTTCCAGATCAAGATCGGGGAAATATATCTGGTGAAAGACGATGAGGAACGCATTGCCCTGGATGCACCTGCATATCTTTCTGAAGATGGATACACCATGCTGCCTCTGCGGGCACTGCTGAATGTTTCCAAAGAAGGTGTAAAAATTGACTGGAATCAGAAAGACAAAATTGCCACTGTCACTTATGACGATACCACTGTTGTGATTCCCGTAGAAGGAACAGATAAAACTGTCACCATTAATGGAGAAGAAACAACACTGGTAACTGCACCTCAGACGGTAAATGATCGTGCGTTTCTTTCTCTGCGTGACTGGTGTACTGTGACAGGCATGTCCACAGATGCTTTAAAATGGGACAGCAATACAAAAACAGTGACCATGACAGTGGAAGGCTGATAAAAAATACGGCAAAAAAGAAAATATTTCTTTAGCTGATTTATAAGAAAATAAAAATAGCTGGAATCTTTGCAAAGGATTCCAGCTATTATTTTTTACTTTTAATTTACAAGGGACGCTTTCTTTTGAAGAGCGTTGACACAGGGGTTTTTAGGAAACAAAGGTAGAGGCAGCAGTTGAAAAGTGGTAAAATGATACTGATAGAAAGTAAGCAGAAGCGGATTTTGGATGGCGGAAGGGGGCATCATGTTGGTTCAAAAGATCAAAAGGGTCATCATTGGGGGAATATGTATCATTTTGGCGATTCTTTATATATTGCAACGTCCCACTCCCATAAACAAAGAGTTGGAGGCAATAGTTTATACTGTAAATCAGGAAGAATACGAAACATCCATTGTCATTGATGGATCAATCAAGAAGGAACTATTTACAGAAGAAGCCAGTTTTGCTGGTTACTTTAAAATAGAAAGTTATCCAAAATCTTATTACGCAGGAACGACGGCAAAAATAGACTGGCACAGTGATGTTGCGCAAAATATACGCTTTATGTGTGCTGGGACAATTTCTTCATTAGATATAGATAGAGTTGAAATCGATAGAACAATGGACAATATCAAGATTATTTTACGCGATGGAACGATTGTTTCCACGCAAAAAGAAGATGCTCCGAATGAACTCGGAGCATCTTTTTTTGAATGATAATAGGCATGTTCAGAATCAATGTCAAAGAGCGTCTTTTATTTCTGCAAGTGTTCTGAACATCATAGTCTTTGATGGAATAGATAAGAAAAATTAAAATTCGTTTCCGGGAAAACGGGGGATACCATCGAATCCTTGTTTCAGATCGTCGTCTGTGGGAATATAGTCCGTCATGGTGCCATTGTTGAATTTTTCATATGCAACCATATCGAAGTATCCTGTTCCTGTCAGTCCAAAAACGATGGTTTTTTCTTCACCAGTTTCTTTGCATTTCTTCGCTTCTTCCATGGCTACATAAATAGCGTGGGCACTTTCGGGAGCGGGCAGGATACCCTCCACCCGTGCAAATTCTGTGGCAGCAGCAAAGACGGCTGTCTGTTCCACGGAACGTGCTTCCATAAGTCCATCATGGTAGAGCTGAGAGAGGATGGAACTCATGCCGTGATACCGCAGTCCGCCGGAATGGCTGGCAGAGGGAATGAAACCACTGCCGAGGGTATACATTTTCTGGAGAGGGGTTACCATGCCGGTGTCGCAGTAGTCATAAGCGAATTTCCCTCTGGTGAGGCTGGGGCAGGAAGCAGGTTCCACAGCGATGATCTGATAGTCCCGTTCACCTCTGAGTTTTTCGCCCATGAAAGGAGAAATCAGACCGCCCAGATTGGAGCCGCCGCCGGCACAGCCGATGATCATATCCGCCTGGATGCCGTATTTATCCAGAGCAACTTTGGTTTCCAGACCGATGATGGTTTGATGGAGCAATACCTGATTGAGAACGCTGCCCAGCACATAACGGTAGCCATCCTGTTTGGCAGCCATTTCTACGGCTTCAGAAATGGCACAGCCCAGACTGCCGGAAGTGTCTGGATGATCTGCAAGGATTTTTCTGCCGATTTCTGTTGCCATGGAAGGAGAGGGGGTCACTGCTGCGCCATAGGTGCGCATAACCTCCCGGCGGAAAGGTTTCTGCTCATAGGAGCATTTAACCATATAAACCTGACAGTCCAGACCAAAGTAAGCACATGCCATGGACAGGGCTGTGCCCCATTGACCGGCACCTGTTTCTGTGGTGACGCCTTTGAGTCCCTGTTCCTTGGCATAATAAGCCTGTGCAATGGCGGAATTGAGTTTATGGCTGCCGCTGGTGTTGTTGCCTTCAAATTTATAGTAGATTTTTGCGGGGGTCTGCAATTTTTCTTCCAGACAATAGGCACGCACCAGAGGCGCAGGGCGGTACATTTTATAGAACTTCAAAATAGGTTCGGGAATATCAATGTAAGGGGTATCGTTGTCTAATTCCTGTTTTACCAGTTCTTCACAGAATACCTGACTGAGTTCTTCCGCTGTCATGGGTTTTAGTGTACTGGGATTGAGCAGGGGAGCGGGTTTATTTTTCATGTCTGCCCGCAGATTGTACCACTGTTTCGGCATTTCCTGTTCATCTAAATAAATTTTGTAAGGGATTTCTTTTGTGTTCATGGTGCATGCTCCTTTCTTTGGTTGATTTTGATTTTTAATAAAAAAACGCCTGTCCCTGACGGAATCGTCAAAGGGACAGGCGTAAAATCCTGCGGTGCCACCCTCGTTGGCAGAAAATCTGCCCACTCATGCATACGATCATATGCGTCCTTTGTTAACGAAGGGGATTCTCCGGCGCACCTACTATTTTCGGTTTGCCCTCAAGAGCCCATTCCCTCATCCCACTGCTGCTGTGATCTCACCATCCACAGCTCTCTGGAAACAGCTTCCGGAAAAGGTACTTACACTCTTTCTACGGTTTCTGCTTTTTAGAAGTTATACCATGTCAGGAGGACATTTGTCAATACATAATTTGAAAAATGTTCCTTTTTTCTGTATATTACAGCAGTTCGCCGTATTTGCGGATATACAGTTTTTTCATGATGGTTGCCAATGTTACATAAGCAATGATGATACCTGCCAGCCATGTGAAGTATACGGGAGGCAGTGCTGCCAGACCGATATGTGCGCCGAAGGGCAGGAAAGGAATGGCTGTCAGTACGGCAATGCCTGTGAATGTCAGCAGTACAACGGGAACGGAAGCACGGCTGCGCAGGAAGGGCAGTTTGGGTGTGCGGATCATGTGAATAACCAGAGTCTGGCTCCACATGGATTCTACAAACCAGCCTGCCTGGAACAGTCCAATGAACATTGTCTGAGATGCGGGATCCAGGCTATGGAAGGAACCGCCGCATACTGCGGGACAGATCACGAAGTACATAACCAGATAAGTTACGATGTCAAATACGGAGCTGGTAGGCCCAATCCACAGCATGAATTTGCTGACGGAAGAGGCATCCCATTTCCGAGGTTCTTTCAAAAATTCTGCATCTACATTATCCCAAGGAATTGCAGTGCAGGAGATATCGTAGATCAGGTTCAGCAGAATCAGATGGATGGAAGCCATAGGCAGGAAAGGCAGGAATGCAGATGCTGCCAATACGGAGAACATGTTCCCGAAGTTGGAGGAAGCTGTCATTTTGATGTATTTGATCATGTTGGCATAAGTTTTTCTGCCTTCGATGATGCCCTGTTCCAGTACCATCAGGTCTTTTTCCAGCAGGATAACATTTGCGGATTCTTTTGCGATGTCTACGGCAGTATCTACGGAGATACCTACATCGGATGCTTTCATGGCAGCGGCGTCATTGATGCCATCGCCCATGTAGCCAACGCTATGACCGTTTTCACGGAGCAGAGTTACCACTCTTGCTTTCTGCAGAGGAGAAAGTTTTGCGAAAATGATGGTGTTTTCTGCTGCTTTTGCCAGTTCTGTATCGGTCATATCATCCAGCTGATCACCTGTCAGGATACGGTCTACGGACAGACCTACCTGTTTGCAGATATATTTGGTTACTTTTTCATTGTCACCTGTGAGGATTTTTACGGCTACACCGTATTCCTGCAGTGCTTTGACTGCGGCAGCAGTGGTTTCTTTGGGGGGATCCAGGAATGCCAGATATCCAATGAGAACCATGTTATTTTCATCTGCTACGGAGAATGCGCCAACAGGGGAGGGATTTGTTTTCTGGGAAATACCCAGTACACGCATACCGTTGTTGTTCAGGTCGTTTACTTTTGCCAGCACCATTTTTTTCATTTCGTCTGTCAGTTCTACCACTTCGCCATGGTATTCTACGAATGTGGAGATAGACAGCATTTCTTCGATGGCACCTTTTGTAATCATCTGTGTTTTGCCTTTTTTATCTGCAACTACGATGCTCATGCGGCGGCGTTCAAAGTCGAAGGGAATTTCATCTACTTTTGTATAGTTGTTTTCCAGTACGGCAAAAGCAGGTGTTCTTTCAATCAGTGCGTGTGTGCGTTCGATGATGGCTTTATCCATAAGGTTTTTCAGCCCTGTCTGATAGTAGCTGTTCAGGAAAGCGTGACGCAGGATGCGGTCATCTTCTTCACCCATAACATTCAGGTGATATTCCAGAGCTACTTTGTCTTTTGTCAGTGTGCCGGTTTTGTCTGTACACAGAACGTCAATGGAACCCAGGTTCTGGATCGCATTCAGATCTTTGATGATTACTTTTTGACGGCTCATGGCAACGGCGCCTTTTGCCAGACAGGTAGTAACGATCATGGGAAGCATTTCCGGTGTCAGACCAACAGCAATGGAAATGGCAAAGAGGGCTGCATTGAGCCAGTCCCCTTTGGCAAAGCCATTCAGGAACAGTACGATGGGCACCATGATGAGCATGAAGCGGATCAGTACCCAGGAAACAGAGTTTACGCCTTTTTCAAAAGAAGTTTTCGCGGGTTTTTCGGACAGGTGTTTTGCCATATCACCCAGCATGGTGTCGTTGCCAGTTGCGATAACAACGCCAGTTGCGCTGCCGCTGATAACGTTGCTGCCCATGAATGCCAGGTTGGATGCCTCTGTGATGGCACCTGTGATTTTCTGTTTCTGAGGCAGTTTTTCTACGGGTTCGCTTTCTCCTGTCAGAGCAGACTGGCTGATGAACAGGTCTTTTGCTGTTACGATGCGCAGATCCGCAGGAATCATGTCGCCAGCGGACAAAGTAACAATGTCGCCTACAACGATTTCATCCATGGGGATTTCCTGTGTACCGTGATGTTTCCGGGTAACGGCTGCCGTTGTATGAATCATAGCAGACAGCTTTGCTGCTGCATTGCCGCTGCGTGTTTCCTGTACAAAGCGCAGGATACCGGATACCAGTACCATAACAGTGATGATGATAACGGTTGTGGCATCTTTTTCACCGGGAGCTGCCCAGATGATTTCTGTGCAGGCGGAAACGATTGCCAGAACAAATAAGATTGCGGTAAAAGGATTGATGAATGCGTTGCAAAGTCTTTTGAAAAGAGATTCTTTTTTGCCATGGGTTACGTTGTTGTCACCATGGAGTTCCCGCAGCTGTTCTACCTGTTCGTCTGCCAGGCCTTCCTGAGAAGTGCTCAGGGCAGCGAATACATTTTTTCTGGAATTTTCTGCGGCAAATTTCAGTCTGTCATTGATCTGATCGCGGCGAACCATGTCTGCTGCGATTTTTGTTTTGAGGATTCTTTCTTTCAATGTTTTTTTCATAGGTCCGTACCTCCATATTCTTAGATTTTTGTGGTTTTGGATTGTACAGACAAAAACAGAGAACTTTTATTCAGAGCGGAAGCATGTCCGCGGGAGGACTTTCATCCGCTTGCCTTCGTTCTGTTGTTTTTGTACTGCTACTGCATTCTGCGTCCATGCTTCTCACCTCGCTTTTTTGATTGGAATGATCTATGAAAACCCTGAAATCAGGGAGATTTTCCCGAAAAAAGGGCGCAAAAAAAACACCGCATGAAAACTATGTTTTCAAAATTTCGAAATAGCCCCATAGAAGGGCAGTCGTGAAGCGGTGCGATGCCAATTTTTCGATCTTATATTTTCAGAAAGAAACTAGATTACGGATACAGATGTCATGCCCATCTGTTCCATAAAACAGTTTGATTGGTTTGCCCGCTGGATGGAGTTGTAATTGTCTGGATGACCTGCGTCCATAATCTCACCTCTTTTTTGCATAAAAAAATCCGTACAAACTCGAACGGTTGTACGGAAAATCAAATGCCATTTTATAAAAAATGCAACCGTTTCGAGCTTTAGCTCTGCAGGGCGGTGAAACTGCATTATGCTACACCTTGGTTTCGATGTAACCTGTTCAAACCATCGCATGATGTCTCCATCATTTTGCGGCAGCAGTCCATATCCCTGTAGTAGCCTTACCTACCGGAACTATTCTTTTCGAGTTCATCATATGCCCATAGGAAGGATTTGTCAACGGTTTTTCGAAAAAATTAAGATTTTCCACAGGAAAAGTAGGAAATTAAATTCTGTTTCTACTTTATAATATCTGATTAACTAATAGTTCTTTGAAATGTTGATTATAGAAGGCTTTTGATGTTCAAATATGTTTTGGATGATGTTGTGATATGCAAAAAGAGGAAATGTGAGAAAGAAATCGAAATAAATGAGTAAGGGGAATTTTTTATGACAATCCAAACAGAAAAAGGAGTGGGGCCTATGAAGATGAAAAACATCGTTGCCATGACAATGGCAGCAACAATGGTATGGAACGGTACAGCGGTTTTTGGAGCAACCGGTGTAAAGACTGCTGTGCTCAATGATGCTAGGATCAGTTTTAACGGCGGTACGCCACAAACCATTCAGTGCTATATGATTGAGGGGTATAATTATATTAGAGCACGGGATGTTACCAACAATTTGAATATGCATGTGACACAGATGCAGGATGAAAATACGGGCATTGTGGTACAGCCTAACATGGCTGCGTCCTCTGTCAGACCAACAGAAAAATTGACAAAACAGTCTGCTGCTGTGAATGTGCAGAAGGGATGGCTGGTATATGATGCAACGCCTTTTGAAGCGGAATGTTTTTTGCTGGATAATCGTTTCTATTTCAAATTGAGTGATTTCCAGAAAGCCAGTGATCTCAGCCGGGATATTTCTTTGGTATGGGTGGCAGCAGAAGCGGCAGATCAAGGCATCAAAGAACCCTATCCGAATACCTATTATGGTATGGAAGGTTTCCTGGGATGCGGAAAATAGGGTTGTGCATGTGGATCGGGTGAATACAGATCTGAAGAAAGTATTTGATGATATTCGCAGCAATCAATCTCAGGAAAACGAAGAAATGCAGAAGCCTGAAGAGCCGAAAAAGGAGAGTCAGAATTCTAAAAATCCAGAATCCCAGGAAGCGGTAGCAAAAGATTCTGTGGAAGCCGTATTCCAGTTGGTTAACCAAGAAAGAAAGGCAAATGGCAGAAGGGAACTTGTACTTGATCCTATGCTTTGCGAAGCCGCACAGGTAAGAGCATCCGAACTGGATACACTCTTTTCACATACCAGACCCAGTGGGGAAAGCTGTTTCTCTATTTTAGATGAGTACGGTCTGCGGTATTCCGGTGCGGGGGAAAACATTGCAAAAGGACAAAGGGATGCAGATGAGGTTATGGATTCCTGGATGAATTCTGAGGGACATAGAAATAATATCTTGTCTTCGGATTTTACGAAAATCGGCATTGGACATACAGGGGATAACTGGGTACAGTTGTTTATGAAATGATGCTTTGAAAAGAAGAAGGGTTTTTCTGTCTAAAAGACTTTAGGGTAACGTGGTATTCATAGGATATATGGGAAGCCTAAAACAGTCTAACCTGTTTGGCTTCCCATATTTTATTTAGAGAAAAATCGTAGGAAAACGCGAATAACTGAGGACATTAAAAAAATATGAAAAAAAGTATTGACAGCAGTGGAAGTCGATGGTAATATATATTTCGCTGTCGGAACACAGTGAAAAAGTTCCAAAAAAGTTGAAAATAGTTGTTGACAGATCGGAAACGATGTGGTAACATATTATTCGCTGCCGAAACACAGAGAAAGCAGCAAAGAAAAAATAGAAAAAGTTCTTGACGAGCGAAAAGCTTTCTGATAGAATGTTATTCGCTGTCAAACTTGACAGACAAGATCTTCTCTCTGAAAAGAAAATGTTCAGAAAAAAGAACTTGACAGAAAAATGAAAGAGTGATAAGATATTACTCGCCGCTGAAAAAGCGGCACAGACTGATCCTTGAAAACTAAA
>ULSV01021113.1_pt1 | contig 12938 bp, 10 predicted proteins | sample 1956991 | NCBI WGS metagenome assembly ULSV01 (sample SAMEA4835717, study PRJEB28245) | human gut metagenome | biome: gut microbiome; material: fecal sample | place: Denmark | collected 2008 | reverse complement strand
ATTGCGGCGGCATACGGACTTCTGCATGTGCTCCAGTGCCGGAAAGGTAAGGCAAAGGGCGAACTGATCCTCGGTGTGATCTTTATTGCACTTGGCGTGTTCTGTCTGATCACGCCGCAGACGGTGGTATCGTTTTTGCCGTTTCTGCTTGGCGTGGTACTGATGCTGGATGGTATCAGCAAAATCCAGAGAGCACTGGATCTGCGTGTGTTGGATGCAATCGGCTGGGGCAAGCTTCTGACGATCGGGATTCTTTTGATGATCGTTGGTGTGGCTTTGCTTTTCAACCCATTCGGGGCTGTGAAGATGACGATGGTATTCTTCGGAGCCTGCCTGCTGATCGACGGGGCACTGGATTTGTTATTTTTGCTTATCGTTTTGTAAGATGTCAGGGTAAAAAGGTTCAAAAGTCGGTTTTTTCTTGTAAGAAAAGACATTTAACTTTGACATTTTTGAAATTCCAGGAGTGTGATCTATGAAACCGGAACTTGACAATCAGTCTGTTCACCGCTATATGCGGGTATATAATTATTACAAACAGCTTATTCTGTCGCAACAGCTTGCACCTGGAAGCAGGCTGCCGTCGATCCGGCGGTGTGCGGCAGAATTGCAGATGAGCCGGACAACGGTGGAGACGGCATACATGGTGCTTGCGGCAGATGGCTATATTATTTCCAGGCCGCAGAGCGGATTTTATGTGACGGACATCGGCAGGACGCGAAAAACGGCAGAATTTCAGAAAAGTGCCGATCAAAAAGAAAAGAAGCCGGTGCTTTACAATTTTGCGTCTGCAAGTGTTGACAGAGAAACCTTCCGGTTTGAACTGTGGAGGCGGTATATCAAAAGTGCACTGCGGCAGGATGAGCGTCTGCTCTCTTATGGAGAACCGCAGGGAGAATACGATCTGCGGGAGGTTCTGTGCAGATATTTGCAAAACAACCGAAATGTGGTTTGTACGCCGGAACATATTGTGATCGGAGCGGGTGTTCAGAGCCTGCTTCACATTCTGTGTCCGTTGATTGAGGGACGTAAAAAAATTGCGTTTTATAATCCGGGATTTCGGCAGGGGCGTGCCGTTTTTGAGGATCATGGTTTTGAACTGTGCGATCGAAAACAGGAGCAGCCGGATGTCTGCTATGTGTCACCTTCGCAGGCGACTGCCTGGGGCGATGTTCTCTCGGTCGGAGAGCGGATGAAGATACTGCGTGAAGCATCTGAAAAAAATATTTTGCTGATCGAGGATGACTACAACAGTGAATTCTGTTATTATCATCATCCATCGCCGTCCATTCAGGGTCTGGCGGGCGGAAACGGAGTCATTTATCTCGGAACATTTTCCAGGCTTTTGCTGCCGTCGATCCGCTTAAGTTTTATGGTGCTTCCGCCGGATCTTCTGGAAAAATATCAGAGACGCAGAGATTTTTATAATCAGACGGCATCCAAAACGGAACAGATCGCATTGTGTCAGTTTATCCGGGATGGTCATCTGGAAAGTCAGATTCGCAAATCCAGGAAACACTATTTGGCGAAAACAAAAATTTTGTGCAGTGAAGCGAAAAGGATTTTTGTAGAAGAGGCAAAAGTTACGGCCGGGGAGACCGGATTTGTAAGCCTTCTGGAAATTTTCGGAGCAGGAAATCTGCGGGAAGTTCTGTACAGAGCAGAAGAAAAAGGTTTTGCTTTTTTATCTGCGGATGAAAGTGAGCAAGGGATCCGTCTTGCTCTTTCCTGTGCAGCAGTTCCGGTGGAGAAGTTTTCAGAGGCGTTACAGCTGCTGAAGCAGTGTTTCTGAATTTTGCAATGAGATTTAAAAATGCTTTCGATGGAAATACCGTTTCGCATGCAGATGTGGTGATGCGAAAACATTATGAAAGGAAAAGAAAATGGCGAGACAAAAGAATAAAATATTGATGTTTTTGTTTTCTCTGATCCCGGGAGCAGGACAGATGTATATGGGATTTATGAAGCAGGGATTGTCTTTAATGACAATCTTTGCAACGTTATGTGCAGTGGGTATCTGGCTGGATATCAAGCCGCTGCTTTTCTTTGCACCGATCATTCTGCTGTACAGCTTTTTCGATGCAACCAACAAGAATTCGATGGACGCAGAAGCGTTTAAAAAATTGGAGGATCATTATCTCTGGGGCGATGACTGGATGGACTGGAGCGAAGGCTTAAAGGACAGCATCAGCAGACGGGATGGTAAAAAGGCCATGGGAACGGTTCTGTATATCGTGGCGGCGTGCATGATCTGGAGTGTTGTCAAATATTTTGCGGACATCATCTACGGGCCGACCAGTCTGCCGGGTGCTGTGATCGCAAAGATTCCGGTTGCTGTTGTTGCTGTATTTGTTTTATGGGCAGGCCGCAAACTGATGAAGAGTGCTTCTGATGAAGAAAAAAGATTCTATCGTGGAATGCCGTATCCGTATGCACAGAGCATGGGGATCCATATGAACGGTGAGCGTATGCCAAATCCATGGGAGCGTGTGTGGAGTGATCCGCAGAGAATGCAGCATCCGGAGCAGGAGCCGGTCAGAGAAACGGTTGTGGAAGAAGCTGCAGCTGCACAGGAAACCGCAGAAAAAGCAAAAGTAGAACTTCGCAAAGAAAACGAAACAAAAGAGGTTGTGAAACCACAGGAAGAAAAAGCGGAGACTGCACAGGAAAATGAGACACAGACAGGCACAGAGGAAACCGATGTGGTCGAAGAAGTGGCAGAAGCTGAAAAAGAAAGAGAAATCAAAGAAACGCTTGAAACCATGGAAGCGGAAGCTGCTGTGGAAAAATCCTGAAGCATGTTTTTGTGTTTCTGGCAGCAGAGATGAGCAAGTAGCGAAGCGGATTGTGAATGTCCGCTTTACCTGAATAGTTACAAAAATCCCTTCATAAGATACAGTAAACGGACGGACTTATGGAGGGATTTTTCTGTCATTTCTGCTCTTTTTGTCGATGTATATGATACCGTTTGTTCTGCTTTACGTTGTCGGTTATGCCTTTCTGAAAAAGAGAGATGCATACGGTGATTTTGTGCGTGGTGCCGGGGAAGGAATCCACACGGCATTTGCGATCCTGCCGACACTTGTCGGGCTGATGACAGCCGTAGGGATCCTGCGGGCATCGGGTTTCCTTAAATGGCTCTCGGATATCCTTGGCAGGCTTTTTGCCGGAATCGGATTTCCGGTGCAGCTTGTGCCGCTTGCAGTGGTGCGTCTGTTTTCCGCCAGTGCGGCGACCGGATTTCTTCTGGATATTTTTAAAGAATTCGGGCCGGATTCCAAGATCGGAATCATTGCATCACTGATGCTCAGCTGCACGGAAACGGTATTTTATACGATGAGCGTTTATTTTATGGCAGCAAAAGTGACAAAAACACGGTATACGCTGGCAGGTGCACTGCTTTCTGTTTTTGCCGGGATTGCCGCCAGCTTTTTCCTTGGAAATTTTCTACAGCTTTAAGGACCATTCCTGGCAGTTCCAGACGGTTGTCACGATATCCTGATAGAATTCCGGCTCATGGCAGATCAGCAGAATACTTCCCTTATATTCCTGAAGAGCTTTTTTCAGTTCTGCTTTTGCGTCAACATCGAGGTGGTTGGTCGGCTCGTCCAGCAGCAGAATATTGCTCTCACGGTTCAAAATCTTGCAGAGACGTACTTTTGCCTGCTCGCCGCCGCTCAGTACACGCACCTGACTCTCGATGTGTTTGGTGGTCAGACCGCATTTTGCCAGCATGGAACGGATCTCGTACTGTGTCATTGCCGGAAATTCGCTCCAGATCTCTTCGATACAGGTCGAAGTGTTCTGCGTATCGGACTCCTGCTCAAAATAACCGATATGCTGATAATCGCCAAGATGCACTTCGCCGGAATACGGTTTGATCAGCTGCAGAATGCTTTTCAGAAGCGTGGTCTTACCGATACCGTTTGCACCGGTCAGGGCAATGCGTTCGCCGCGTTCCATGCGGATATTTAACGGTTTTGTCAGCGGTTCGTCGTAACCGATCACCAGATCGTTTGTCTCGAAGATCATCTTTCCGGAAGTACGGGCCGTTTTAAAGTGAAACTCCGGCTTTGGTTTTTCACGATCCAGTTCGATGATGTCCATTTTGTCCAGTTTTTTCTGGCGTGCCATCGCCATATTCCTTGTAGCGACGCGGGCTTTGTTGCGGGCAACGAAATCCTTAAGGTCGCTGATCTCCTGCTGCTGGCGGTTGTAGGCAGCCTCAAGCTGGGCTTTCTTCATGGCGTAGACTTCCTGGAATTTATCGTAATCGCCCGGATAGCGGTCAAGTCTGCAGTTTTCCATATGATAGATCAGGTTGATGACGCTGTTCAGGAACGGAATATCATGGGAGATCAGAATAAAGGCATTTTCATAATCCTGGAGATAGCGTTTCAGCCATTCAATGTGCTGCTCATCCAGATAGTTGGTTGGCTCGTCCAGAAGCAGGATGTCTGGTTTTTCCAGCAGAAGTTTTGCCATCAGTACACGGGTACGCTGTCCGCCGGAGAGGTCGGTTACATCACGGTCAAGCCCAAGCTCTTCCAGACCGAGTGCACGGGCAATCTCGTCTACTTTTGTGTCGATCATATAGAAATCGTGCTGCTCTAAAAGCTCCTGATATGTGCCGGTCTCGGCGAGCAGACGTTCCATTTCTTCCGGTGTGGCATCGCCCATCTGTTCATACATACGGTTCATTTCCGCTTCCATTGCAAATAAAAACTGAAAAGCAGAACGCAAGACATCACCGATCGTCATGCCCTTTTCCAGGACAGAATGCTGATCCAGATAGCCGACACGGACATTTTTTGCCCATTCGACCGTTCCCTCATCCGGTGTCAGTTTTCCGGTGATGATATTCATAAACGTGGACTTGCCTTCTCCGTTTGCACCGATCAGGCCGATATGTTCGCCTTTGAGGAGACGAAAAGAAACATTGTCGAAAATCGCACGGTCACCAAAACCATGCGTCAGATTTTTTACATTTAAGATCATAATTACTCCTGTCAAATTTTGTGAAGTTATGAAAGTTATGAGATGCCATATGAATTGTTTCGTACTTCGTACTTTCACAATTCTTTCTACGCTCCGCTTCGGTCGGGGCGGGTTTCAAGGTCTTTCATCCACTTATGAGCAAGCTCATGTGGATTTAGATCTTTTGATCCTGGCATCTTATTATCTTACCATAAAAGAAAGGGGTTGCACAATCGAAAAAAAAGGAATATCCTTACTGCGATTCTTGTGATAAAATAACGGGTACAAAAAGATTTTTGAAAATATATAAGGAGGAGCATATGACAAAAAAACAGCTTGCGCTGGAAGTAATCGAGCGTTTAAAGAAGGAATATCCTCTGGCAGACTGTACGCTTGATTATGATGCGGCATGGAAACTGCTGGTCAGTGTTCGGCTTGCGGCACAGTGTACGGATGCCAGGGTAAATGTTGTGGTTCAGGATCTCTATGCGAAATATCCGGATGTAGATGCTCTTGCGGAAGCGACACCGGAAGAGATCGAGGCGATCGTAAGGCCATGCGGTCTTGGAAAAAGCAAGGCACGTGATATCAGTGCATGCATGAAAATGCTGCGTGATGAGTACGACGGCAAAGTGCCGTGTGATTTTGATGCGATTTTAAAGCTTCCGGGCGTGGGAAGAAAGAGTGCAAACCTGATCATGGGCGATGTTTTCAAAAAGCCTGCGATCGTCACGGATACGCACTGCATTCGTCTGACAAACCGTATCGGTCTGGTAGATGGGATCAAAGATCCGAAAAAAGTCGAAATGGCACTTTGGAAGATCATTCCACCTGAAGAAGGTAGTGATTTCTGCCACAGACTCGTTTATCATGGCAGAGAGGTCTGTACAGCGAGAACAAAGCCTTACTGTGACAGATGCTGCCTGGCGGATATCTGTGCAAAAAATGGAATTTAAAATATGGAGGTAATTAAGGAAATGAGAAACGCGGAAACAGATCTGACAGAAGGTACACCTTGGAAGATTATCATGCGATTTTCGATTCCATTGTTTTTTACGTTTTTACTGCAGCAGTTTTATAACATGGTAGATACGATCGTTGTAGGCCAGTTCCTTGGAAAAGATGCACTGGCGGGCGTTGGTTCTACCGGGGCGATCAATTTTATGATCATCGGATTCTGTATGGGACTTGCCAATGGTTTTGTCATTCCGGTCGCACAGCGTTACGGGGCAAAAGATTATAAAGATATGAGAAGGTTTGTGGCAAACAGCATCTGGCTGACTGTTTTTTTTGCGGCGATCATGAGCATCACAGTCTGTATTTTATGCCGCAGCGTGCTGATCGCCATGAAGACACCGGCAGATATCCTGGATCTTGCATATGATTATATTTTTATCATTTTTGCAGGGATACCGATCACACTTGCCTACAATCTCCTGACCGGGATCATCCGTTCCCTTGGGGATTCCAAATCGCCGCTGATCTTTCTGCTGATGGCAGCAGTGGCAAATATCGGATTTGATATCCTGTCAGTAACGGTTTTGAAACTCGGCGTTCGTGGACCGGCTTTTGCGACACTGCTTGCACAGGCATTTTCCGTGGTACTGTCTCTGTGGTGTATAAAGACAAAGTTCCCGATCCTGAAAATGGAGCCGGGAGAATGGAAATTGCATGGCAAACACATCGGTATCCTCTGTAAAATGGGTATTCCGATGGGACTTCAGTATTCGATCACAGCGATCGGCAGTGTCGTGCTTCAGACCGGTATCAATACACTTGGTTCGGCAGCCGTTGCCTCGGTTTCGGCGGCATCGAAGCTTTCGATGTTCCTGGCGTGTCCGTTTGATGCGATCGGTTCGGCCATGGCAACTTACACCGGACAGAATGTCGGGGCAGGCAAGATCGAGCGTATCGGTCAGGGATTAAAGGCGTCCGTTCTGATCGGTATCACATACTCGATCCTGATTTTCCTAGTCATGATTTTTTCTGCAAAATACTGGATGCTTCTGTTCATAAATGCATCCGAAACGGAGATCATACATAATGCAGTGCTGTTTATTCTTGCAAACAGCGGATTTTACATTGCACTTGTTTTTGTCAATGCGGTTCGCTTTACCATTCAGGGAGCGGGATTCAGCGGTCTGGCAATCCTTGCAGGTGTCATGGAAATGATCGCAAGAGCCATTATCGGCGTGATTATGGTTCCGTATCTGGGATTCGCAAGCGTATGTTTTGCCAGTCCTCTGGCATGGATCATGGCAGACTGTTTCCTGATTCCGGCGTACTGTCATGTGATCCGAAAGCTGAAACAGAGAAGGGCACAGGGTGTTCCAAATATGTAGATTTTGTTAAGAAGTGTTAAGAAAAGTTGACATTAACCGCATCTTCATTGTACAATGAAAAAGGGAGTGGACTTGAAACACACTGAAAATCAGAGAGAAAAGGGGGATTTTTCATGTATAATAAAAAGAAAATTGCGACATTACTGGTAATCGGAATGGCCGCAATGTTTATGATGAACGGCTGCCAGAAAAAGGCATCTGAGACGGAGACGACGAAACAGACGACAGCTCAGAGCGAAAGTACTGCACAGACCGAAGCAGCCACAACATATACCTCAGAGAGCAATTCATTTTCTTTTGATCTTCCGGATTCTGCATGGGTGGCGACAAAGGAAGGCATTGAGAATAAATGGGCATTTATGAAAGAAGGCGTCGGCACGATCCGGGTCACGCACAAAAAGTCAAAGATCAAGGAGAAGAATCTGCCGCAGTCTCAGGAAGATGCGATTGCTCTTTTAAACGATATCCAGGAGAATGCATTTTCTCAGGTAGAATATAAAAAAGACAGCACCAATGGTACAGAGCTTTATTATTATGCTGCATCCACGCAGGACGCAGATCTTGGTTACGTTTATCTGATCAAGTATCTGATCAATACGGACACCGAGAGTTATACGATCACGGCAAAACTGACATCCAGTGACAGTACGGTGCAGCAGGCAGTGAAAAGTGCCGTTACCAGCTTCAAAGTTTTAAATGATGACAGTAAAAAGACAGATTCTGATGCAAACTCCGGATCTTCGGCAGACGGCAGTACATCTTCGGATAATGCCGGTAACAGTTCTGATTCGGAAAATACAGGTGATACTGCTTCAGACAATACTTCCGGTGAAAGTACAGGCGATTCTTCCGGTGCATCGACCGATGAGGAATACCGCTATTTCTTTGATGCAAACGGAAATACGATCTACGCTTATCCGTCTGAGGACGGCACCTGGCGTGATGATAACGGAACTTCTTATATTTTCCTGGAAAACGGCGTAGAAGATTCCAACGGCACACAGTATTATTATGATCCGCCTCAGGGAACAACAGGTTCCGGATCAGAGTCGGATTCTTTGACAGGTTCCGGCAATTCTTCAGATAATGGCATGGTCATTGGTTTCTATGATATCAATGGAAACTATCAGACAGCGACACAGGATGCAAACGGAAACTGGATCGGCAGTGATGGAAAAACCTACACTTTCGATGAAAAAGGGGCAACAGACAGCGACGGCAATTTCAGCAAATGGTAAAACAGGATATAAAGGAGTGTAAATATTATTATGAAAAATAAGGTATTACATTTTATGGCAGCAGCAGTCCTCTCATCGGCTCTTCTGATGACAGGATGCGGCAGCCACAGTGGGGATACGAACAGCAGCACAAAACAGACCCAGGATCAGACACAGCGGGGAGCAGGTCAGGATTCTGCCCAGACTTCAGCCGCAGAGGATCAGAATCAGGCATCGGATGACCAGAATCAGGGCCAGGATACGCAGACACCGGAAACATATCCGGATCTGGAGACAAGAGTGGAAACAGAGGTAGTGCAGCAGCCGGAAACACAGGCACCGGATACCGAGAATAACATCGATAATCCGGCAGCCGATAATGGTGAAGGCGATAGCAATGGCTTCTATGATGATGGCGGAACCTGGATCACCGTTCACAAAAACAGCCAGGGACAGTGGGTTGATGAAAGCGGTATGACCTACCAGTTTGGCGATGATGGCGTAACCGATCAGAATGGCGTTTTCTATCCATATTAAACCGGTTTTTGATTGACATTATATCTGCGAAAGCGTAGAATATGGAAGTCAAAGAAGGTAACAACCAGAATGGAGGAGTATAGATGAAAATGAGATCAAAAATCGTAACTTGTCTGGTACTCGCTCTGTCCATTTCCTGTCTGGCTACCGGCTGTAAAAAGAAAGCACAGGAAACTGAGACGAGCAGCGAAACGATTCGTGTTACAGAGAAACAGACAGAGAGCGAAACAGCAAAGAAAGCTACAAATACATCCACAACATTTAAATCAAAAGATGGCAGTATTTCTATCAAACTTCCGGATGACACCTGGACAATGAAAAAAGAAGGCACAAAAGAATGGACCTTTGAGTCACCGAACCAGGGAACGATCACGATCGTACATTATTCCGGAGATGAGACGAACGGACTTGTTTTTCCGTCCTCTGAAGAAGAAGTACTGAATAATCTGGAGAAAGCCGGAAAATCCAAAACCGATTATGCAGTTGTAGAATACAAGAAAAATACCATGGGTTCTTACGAGGCATATCACACAACCATCAAATGTAAGAGTACAAACAGTAAGTATGCGTACTCGGTAGCGTATAACCTGGTAGGAGATGAGGATATTTATTCGGTCAACGGTCAGGTTATGCAGGATGATGCAACGGCAATGGAAGCGATCCGTACTTCTGTGGAGAGTCTGAAACTGCTGAAAATATCGAGCACAACAACATCTGAGACTAAAAAGAATAATACAACATCTTCCGAGTCGAACAGTACAACACAGTCCGAGTCCGGAAGCACAGCTTCTACCGATGGCAATTTTGATTCCAACCAGAACGGTCAGTATGTTTATGACAGCAACGGCAACGCAGTTTATATCTATCAGGACAGCGACGGAAACTGGGTAGACAGCAGCGGAGCGATTTATTATTTTAATGCAAACGGTATCACAAACAGCAACGGTGCAAGCTTTACCTACAATCCGCAGGATGGAAACAGCAACAATAATAACAACAACAACGGCGGAAATGACAATAACGGCGGTGATAACAACAATAACAACGGCGGAGCTACTCAGACCAGCAGTTTCTATGACAATCAGGGAAATCTGATCACAGTTTATAAAAACAGCAACGGAAACTGGGTAGATGGAAACGGCATTGTTTACACCTTTGGTCAGTATGGTGTAACCGATAATTACGGCAATTATTATCCATATAGCAACAGCGGAAATAATAACGGCAACAGCGGAAATAATAACGGCAACAACGGAAATAATAACGGCAACAACGGAAATAATGGCAACAATGGAAATAATGGAAACAATGGCAATACCGGCGGCAGCACCAACGGTTTTTATGATGACCAGGGCAATTATATTTCCGTGACACAGGATGCAAACGGAAACTGGGTAGACAGCGGCGGAATGCAGTATACATTCGGTAACGATGGCGTAACCGATGCAAACGGAAACTTCTATCCATACTAAAAACAGAAAAGTGCAGAGACGCACATCATGTAATCATGCAGAATATACAAAGGACAGCAGAGAAAATCTGTTGTCCTTTTTACGTTAATTGGAAAAGATTCAAACTTTTATAAGTGGCGGGCAACAGATTTGTCTGAGTGGGGTTTCATTTTCGAATAGTAAGATTCTTTACATGGATTTTACATGGCATTGCAGAGGATTTGATCTTGTGGCAGTAAAATAAATTTATGGTTAAAGGTAGAATGCCATTTTTATGGGATTTAGCCCAGGTCTCACGTGCGTCTGGCTTAAATACACGCAACGAAAAAGCTGTTAAGGGCATCACATTTTATTGAGGAGGAGAGAATAATAAATGAAAAAATATATGAACCGGGAACTGTCGTGGCTGAAATTTAATGAACGTGTTTTGGAAGAGGCGGAAAATAAAAAAGTGCCGCTCTGTGAAAGACTGAATTTTGCAGCAATCTATCAGAGCAATCTTGATGAATTTTTTATGGTGCGTGTGGGATCACTCGTAGATCAGATGCTTTTGAAGAAAGATATCCGTGATAATAAAACAAATCTTACACCGGAGGAGCAGATCAAAAAGATCCTTGCGGAAGTCGGAAAACTGAACCGTCGCAGAAATGTCGTTTACGATGAAATCATGGAAGAACTGGAAGAATATGATATCTGCATCACGGATTTCAAGAAGATGAATGAAAAAGAAAGCGAATACGTTAAACGCTATTTTCAGGGTGAAATCGCACCGATCATTTTCCCGACGATCGTGGCAAAAAGACAGCCATTTCCATTTTTGCGAAATAAAGAAATCTATGCAGTCGTAGTGCTGGAGACAAAGAGCGGAAAAGAGAAGTTGGGTATCATTCCATGCAGCAGTGGTATGTTCAAACGTCTGATAGAACTTCCCGGCAAACGCGGCACTTATATTCTGGCAGAAGAAGTGATTCTCCATTATATGCCGGAAATTTTTAAGGGTTATCGTGTAAAAGCAAAATCACTGATCCGCATCACCAGAAATGCAGATATTGACGCAGATGCACTGTATGACGAAGATCTGGATTATCGTGATTTTATGGTGGAAGTGATCAAACAGAGGAAAAAACTGGCTCCGATCCGTCTGGAATTGTCACGGGAAATGGATGGTGAAGTGATCAGTACTCTGTGTCATTATCTGGATCTTGACCGTGACTATGTTTTCTATAATGAGGGACCGCTGGATCTGTCATTTGTCTATGAAATCCAGGATAAACTGCGTTACGTGCCGGAACTGTTCTATCAAAAACGGATTCCGCAGAAATCTGTGCAGTTTGAAGAAGGCAGACCGATTCTGGATCAGATTCTGGAGGGGGACAAATTTTTATCTTATCCGTATGACAGCATGAAACCGTTTCTTACGATGCTGCATGAAGCTGCGAACGACAAAGATGTCCTTTCCGTAAAAATGACGCTCTACCGTGTGGCAAAACAGAGTAAAGTGGTGGAAGCTCTGATCGAGGCAGCGGAAAATGGCAAGGAAGTGCTGGCACTTGTAGAATTAAAGGCAAGATTTGACGAGGAAAATAACATCGAGTGGTCAAGAAGGCTGGAGCGTGCCGGATGTCATGTGATCTATGGGCTGGATGGATTTAAAGTACATTCCAAACTGTGTCAGATCACCAGAAAAGCCGGCGATGAAGTGCAGTATATCACGCAGATCGGAACAGGAAATTATAACGAAAAAACGGCGTGTCTTTACACAGACCTTTCCCTGATGACAGCCGATACAGAGATCGCAAAAGAGGCGAGAAGAGTTTTCCAGGCACTGGCGATGGGAGAAGTCGTAGAACACACAGACAAATTGCTGGTAGCACCGCTCTGTCTGCAAAATAAAGTGCTGGCGATGATCGATGATGAGATTGCAGCTGCACTTGCCGGAAAAGATGCTTATATCGGGCTGAAAATGAACGCACTTACTGACAAAAAGATCATAGACAGGCTGATCGAAGCTTCCTGCACCGGAGTAAAGATTGATCTGATCATCCGCGGTATCTGCTGTCTGATCCCGGGCGTAAAAGATGCAACGGAAAATATTCGTGTGATCAGCATTGTAGGAAGATTTCTGGAACATTCGAGAATTTATATTTTCGGAAGTAAGGGAAGAGAGAAAGTTTATATTGCGTCAGCCGATTATATGACGCGAAATACCTTAAGACGTGTGGAAGTCGCAGCTCCTGTCTGCGATCCGGCAATCAAGGAACGTCTGCTTGAGATGTTCCGGATCATGTTAAATGATAATCAGAAGGCCCGCCATGAGGATTCAGAAGGAAATTACAGAATCCCGATGACGATCGAGCGTCCGGTGGATGCTCAGGAAACCTTCTATCAGCAGGCGTATGAAGCAGCAGCGTCAA
>ULSV01023758.1_pt1 | contig 13016 bp, 14 predicted proteins | sample 1956991 | NCBI WGS metagenome assembly ULSV01 (sample SAMEA4835717, study PRJEB28245) | human gut metagenome | biome: gut microbiome; material: fecal sample | place: Denmark | collected 2008 | reverse complement strand
GTTATTGGCTCCACTACCAAAAACTGCAACCACTACTGAAATGACTGAAAATAAGCTAACACTCAGCCAATTTAGTGATGGTTGCAGTTTTTTTCGTACGCAGCGGAGCCAAAAAAGTAGGGCGTGTATGAGTCTGACTTCTGAAATTTTCAGCATATCAGTTGTTTCGCCTCTTGAGGACACATGTCCGATTGCAGCGGATGTAAATCCGATGCAGGCGAACATGTGTCAGCGAAAGCAAGCGAACAACGATATGTGAAAATGGAGGAAGTCAGACTCGTATACGCCCGGACCTTCTATTTGTTACTGTGCGATATTGTTTAATTCGGCGATTCCGTTTTTTTGGCAGCCGCCTTCTTCTGCTCCTGCTTTTCCCGCTTCTTTTGCTGGTCCAGCTCCTGCTTCTTCTGCGCTTCTTTCTCCGCATGCTCGCTTTCCAGCTGCTCCTGGCGCTGCTGCTTGATGCGGCGGAAATAGGAGCTCATCTCGTCTGCCATACCGGCCAGACGGTTTAACAGCGTGGAGAAATCGGAAAGCATTTCATCGTCCTGATAATACGGATACACGATATCGTGATCGATCTCGCTCCAGCCCTCCTCGAACAGGGTTCTGCCCTGGATTTCCACATAGTAACCCTTGTATTTGATGATATAGTGCAGGGAACGGTAAATGCCGTCCGATTTGATGTCGATCAGTTTTTTATCGTAAATCCGGGTGTCACCGGTTCTGCGGTAGACCTTCGGCCGTTCTGCGATGTAGTAATGGTCCGGGTCATCATCGAAGTCCAGAAGCCGGTCCTCAATATAATTGGCCGGATCATTCTCAAATACCGAAGTAATGTAATTATGAAAATAGATCCAGTCCTCCCGGTAAAGGAAGAAGACACGGATTCCGATCAGATCCGTCATATACTTATAGTAGTTCTTCCGGTTGATATATTTGTACTGGTCCGGCTGCTCGCTCTTTTTGCGGATGATCTTCTCCAGCAGATGCCCTGCCTTTTTGGTCCGATAGCGGTAAGAGTGAATCCCTGCTTTCTCAATGTCATACAGATAATCGTTAACGAAATCCTTGCCGATCTTCTTTAACTGCGGCTCAATACGGCAGTAGCTGTCGTAAATGGAATTCAGCTCTTCCCACTTCATCCCTGTCTTTTTCAGGGTTTCTTTTTCAATGTTATATTCTTTCAAAAAATCTTTTTTCTTGATCATAGATTCTCCTGATGTCATTCCTGTGTTGCTATATTTTCAAGCAGTGTCCGGCAGACGCGCCCCAGTGGAAGCCCGACCACATTATTATAGTCTCCCCGGATTCCTTCTACCCAGACCGCAAAACGTCCCCGAATCCCGTAGGCCCCGGCCTTATCCATAGATTCCCCGGTTCTGACATATGCTTTGATCTGCTCCATTGTCATTGGGCAGACATGTACATCAGTCTTTTCCGCAAAGGTTATGGTTTTCCACTGCTCGCTTGGATTTTCTCCCGGTTTTCCACAAAATACCAGAGTCACGCCTGTGTATACCTGGTGGATTTTCCCCTGAAAGGATGAGATCATGTGGATGGCATCTGCCTCATCCTTCGGTTTTCCGAGGATGTTTCCGTCAAATGCCACCACAGTGTCCGCGCCAATCACCACAGCATTCTCACCGGTATGTCTGAAAGCAATGTCTTCTGCTTTCTGCCTGGAAAGCTCCATCACGACCTCATCCGGCTTTGTGCTGCGGATCACCTCCGTGACATGGCTCGGCTCTACCACCGGCTCTATGCCCGCCTGACGCAAAAGCTCCAGGCGGCGCGGGGATGCCGATGCCAGGATCACATCCGGGTAACAGTTCTCCATCTGTGTTTTCATATTGTTTTTGTCTCCTCGTATTATATAGTCATAGCCATTCTTTACCTTTTCTATAGGTTAGGCTATTCTTATTAAGATACTGTGGATTGGTTTTTTGCTCCTACCACTTGATGGTTGTAAATAGGCTCCAACCACAGTCTCTTTGTTCATTTGTTAATCAGTCAGATACCGCATGACGGTTTATTTAGAACGAGGTTACAATCGCAAGGAGTCCTGCCTGCATCTGACTTGATGACCAGGCATATCCTTGCTCCTTTTTCACCTGCTCAGTCTGTTCCTGGATCACCCTGCATGCCAGATCCGCAGATTCAAAATAACGTTTCCGGCTTTCATAAAGCTCTTTAAACTCCTGGTCTCCCATCGTATAAAATCCCATGTTCAGGCAGTCTGCGGTATCCTGCATCTCCTGGCGCAAAAATGCAAACGCTGACAGCTTCTTCATATCCAGGATCGTCTGCACACTCGCCTGACGTGCCTGAAACTGTGCAAACTGTGCTGCCTGGTCTGCCTTTTCGAGACGTTTCTCCAGATTCTTGCCGCCCGTCTTTCCCTGTACTCCCCTAATGTGGTACCAGAGATATTCATCCAGCGGTCCGTCCAGTTCTTCCCACATTACTCTCCTGCTGCGTAGCCTGGTAGTCGGTAACCAGACTCTCTGCTCCCAGTTTTTTCGCCAGACTGACCGCAGCATCCAGAAGCATCGTGCCTGCTCCCTGTTTCCGGAATGAGCATTCCACCCAGAGCCACAAAAGCTTTACATCCGCCCCTGTTTTTTCCAGAACTGTTTCTCCAGCCAGTCCGTCTGCCTCACATCCAAGCAGACGGACTGGCTGGAAACGGAAACGCTTTGGAATCAGTTTCCAAAGCGCTTCTTTCTTTTCCCCTTGATCCAGAAACACCCTCATCGGCATATCCTCCTCCATCTCGTTTTCAGTGATACTTTGGAAACACATCTGCTTTCCAAACGATATCACATGAAATCTTCCCTTTCGAAAATTCCTGCCGGTGAACCGTTACCGTTACTCTTCATCGGTTGTCAGAATGTAATCGGTTGTCTGGTATACATAGAAGTTCAGCCAGTTTGCATACAGGGTATTCGAGGCATTTCTCCAGGACAGGACCGGAATATTGAACGGGTCATTGTCCTCATAATAATTGCATGGAAGTTCCGGATGCAGTCCTTTTTTTAAATCACGATGATATTCGTTGTTTAAGGTCATACGGTCATATTCCGGATGCCCCTGCACAAAGATCTGGCTTCCGGTATTGTTAAGTACCAGGAAAATACCGGCCTCCGGGGACTCTGCCGCAATCGTCAGCTCCGGATGTTTTTCTATGTCTTTCCGGCGCACCTCAGTATAGCGGGAATGCGGCGCCATAACGTAATCGTCCATGCTGCGGACTAACGGGATCTTGCGGTTTAAGATCTTGTGCCGGTAGATTCCTGCTAATTTCTTTTCTCTTTTGTATTTCGGAATACCGTAATGGTAATATAAACCTGCCTGCGCTCCCCAGCAGATATGAAGGGTGGAATGCACGTGGGTCTTGCTCCACTCCATGATCTTCGTCAGCTCGTCCCAGTAATTGACTTCCTCAAACTCCATATTTTCTACCGGTGCCCCGGTGATGATCATACCATCAAATTTCTGACGGCGGATCTCATCGAACGCCACATAGAATTTATTCAGATGACTGGCCGAGGTATTCTTGGAAACGTGCGTGGAAAGCATCAAAAAGGTGCAGTCCACCTGCAGGGGTGTATTGGAAAGTGCCCGAAGAAGCTGGGTTTCCGTATCCTCCTTGATCGGCATCAGGTTTAAGATCAGGATCTGAAGCGGACGGATATCCTGACTCATCGCACGGTTCTCGTCCATCACGAATATATTTTCCGATTCCAGAATGGCTCTGGCCGGCAGATCATTTTGTACTTTAATCGGCATTATTTTCTTCCCCCATCATGTTCAGGAAATCCTGCTCGGAAATGATCGGGATCCCCAGTTCTTTTGCTTTTTTATTTTTTGACGAATTCGAAGTCACATCATTGTTGATCAGATACGTAGTCTTTGCGGTGACCGAACCGGCCGCTTTTCCGCCGCGTGCCTCAATGGCCGCCTGCAGTTCCTTCCGGTTTGCAAAATGCTCTACCGTTCCGGTGATGACAAAAGTCATCCCCGCAAATACCGCTGTCTCTGTATTTTCCGAAACTTTCTCTATGGTAAGCTCTGCAAGCAGATCATCCACCAGCTTTGCGTTTTTCTCAGATGCGAAGTATGCGATCCACGCATCGGCTAAAACTGCGCCAATTCCATCAACCGCAGTCAGTTCTTCCTCCGTGGCATGGCGCATCCGTTCGAAATCATAGTCGAAAGACCGGCACAGCATCTTCGCATTCGCCAGCCCAATGCCTGCCACACCAATGCCGTAAACCACACGGACCAGATTGGTGTGGGAAGCCTTTTTCACGGCTGCCATCAGATTCTTGTAGGACTTTTCGCCAAAGCCCTCCATCGAAACAATCGCCTCACGATGGCGGTCCAGATGAAAGATATCGGCATAGCTGTGGATGAACCCAGCTGCAATAAACTTCTCCAGGGTTGCCTCGGAAAGGCCGTCAATGTTTAACGCGTCACGGCTCACCAGCAGAGAAAAACTCTTGATCTTCTTTGCCTGGCAGTCCGGATTCGTGCAATATAAGGATTTTACATCATTCATCTGGCGGATCTGGGTCTCGCCGCCGCAGACCGGGCAGATCTTCGGAATCACAATAGTTCCGCTGCGGGTTAAATTCTCGGCAATCTGCGGAATGATCATGTTCGCCTTGTATACCGTAATGGTATCACCTACCCCCAGCTCCATCGCTTCCATGATGCTGATGTTGTGGACGCTGGCCCGGCTTACCGTGGTCCCCTCAAGTTCCACCGGATCAAAAATCGCCACCGGGTTGATCAGACCGGTCCGGGATGCACTCCATTCAATCTCCCGAAGCGTGGTCTCGCGGATTTCATCCGCCCATTTAAAAGCAATGGAATTGCGCGGGAATTTTGCTGTGCGGCCAAGCGCATCGCCGTAGGCAATGTCATCCATCAGAAGTACCAGACCGTCAGAGGGGATATCATAGCTCTGGATTGCCTCGGCAAATTCTGCCACTGCATCCGGCAGTGTGGCAGCCGTCACTTCCTTGTATTCCACCACATCAAAGCCCTGTGTCTTCAGCCACTCGAACTGCTCTTTGCGGGAATTGTGGAAACGACCATGATCTGTTCCATCGTCCACAATTGCATCCACGCCATCTGCATTTGCTGCATCTGGTGACTGCGCATCCGCCGGATTTACTGCCCGCACCAGCATGAATGCCTCAAAATTCACATTCCGCTTCGCCGTGATCTCATTGTTTAACTGACGCACAGAGCCACTGCATAAGTTTCTCGGGTTCTTGTACTTCGCATCCACATCCTCGATTTCTTCATTGATGCGTGCAAAATCCGAATATTTGATGATTGCCTCCCCACGAAGGAGCAGCTGTCCCTGATACGGGATTCGAAGCGGCACATTGGAAAATACCTTCGCATTGTTGGTGATGACCTCACCGATCTCGCCATTGCCGCGGGTGACTGCTTTCACCAGCTCACCGCCCTCATATGTCAGAACAATGGTCAGACCATCCAGCTTCCAGGATAAAAGTCCCTTCTGGGTTCCCAGCCACTCCTGAAGAACCGGAACTTCTTTTGTCTTATCCAAAGAAAGCATCGGTGCCTCGTGCGCCTCCTTCGGAAGTTCGCTCAATACTTCATAACCCACCTTCTGGGTCGGGCTTCCGGCCAATACCATGCCGGTTTCCTTTTCCAGCTTTAGCAGTTCATCGTACAGCCGGTCATATTCAAAATTGCTCATGATCTCACGGCTCTCCTGGTAATATGCCCTGGATGCCGCCAAAAGCTGCCGGTGCAGCTCCTTCATACGCGTGATCTTATCGTCATTCTTTCTCTGATCCATTCTCGTCACCTGCCATTTTTCCTGTCATGTCTTCGGTCTGTCATCTTTCCGCCAGCATTTTCATCGGGCTTTGTTCTATTCTGTCTTCGTCGCTGCTCGTCACGCATGCGTGTCCGGCAACAACTCGTCTCCTACTCGTCTCCGCCTTCCAGAAGTTCCTCACGCTCCAGACGCGCCTGCTCCAACTGCCATTCCAGTTCTTCCATCTCCTGCGGCGTTACCCGGCGGAAATCCCCAGTATTTAATTTGCCCAGATGAATGTTCATGATACGGATCCGCTTTAAAGTCACCACACGATAGCCGAGCTCCGCGCACATGCGGCGGATCTGACGGTTTAATCCCTGTGTCAGGATGATCTTAAACGATTTCATGCCGGTTGCTTCCACCTGACATGGTCTTGTGGTCACTCCAAGCTCCTTTAATTCCACACCCTCACGCATCTTCTTTAAAAATGCGGCATTGAACGGCTGATCTACCGTGACCAGATACTCTTTCTCATGGAAATTGCCTGCATGCATGATCTCGTTAGCCAGTTCTCCCTGATTCGTCATAAGGAGAAGTCCCTCGGAATCCTTATCCAGACGTCCCACCGGATACACACGCGCCGGATACTGGATCAGGTCCACAACGTTCACCGCACGGTCCTTGTCGGAAGTGGTGCATACCACTCCGCGCGGCTTATTCACAACCAGAAGCACCGGTTTTACTTTTTTGCCGCCCGCCGCCTTTCCAACCGGCTTTCCATCACAGACGATCACTTCCTGACCTGTTACTTTTTCTCCCATCTGGGCTTTCCGGCCGTCGATGGTCACCTTTCCTGCCTCGATCAGGCGGTCTGCCTCACGGCGGGAGCAGATTCCCTGCTCACTCAAATATTTGTTTAAACGGATTTCTTCCATGTTTGCTTCCTTTCCGGTTGCTGTTCACGCGTTGCCCAAACAGTGTACAGTAACCCTTTCCGTACCTTCTGCACAGGTTTCTTTGCATGCACAGGCTTTTTCAATCTCTTTTTTGCACAGGTCTCTTTTATCATGTACCTGCTCCTTTTATAAGCCGAAAATGGCTATCCCCAAACCATGGAGATAGCCTGTATTGCTTCCCCGCGTCCTTAGTCGTGGATAAACATGGCATCCCCAAAACTAAAGAAACGGTACCGTTCCTTAATTGCTTCGTTATACGCATTCAGAATATGTTCCCGTCCTGCCAGTGCAGAAACCAGCATCACCAGAGTCGACTCCGGCAGATGGAAGTTTGTGATCAGGCAATCCAGAATCTTGAATTTATAACCCGGGTAAATAAAAATCTCCGTCCAGCCGCTTCCAGCCTTTAAGATTCCATCTTCCCCGGTTGCAGACTCGATGGTACGGCAACTGGTCGTACCAACGCAGATCACACGTCCGCCCGCTGCTTTCGTGTCGTTGATCTTCTTCGCCTCGGATTCTTCTACCACATAAAACTCCGAGTGCATGTGGTGCTCCAGCACATTCTCCACCTTAACCGGACGGAACGTGCCAAGACCAACATGCAGCGTTACATGGGCAATCTTCACGCCCATTGCCTCGATCTGCGCGAGCAGCTCCTTCGTAAAATGCAGACCTGCGGTCGGCGCAGCAGCAGAGCCGTCATGCTCCGCGTACACGGTCTGATACCGGTTCTTATCCTTTAACTGATGGGTAATGTATGGCGGAAGCGGCATCTGTCCTAACTGATCCAGGATTTCCTCAAAAATGCCCTCGTAGGAAAACTGGATCAGGCGGTTGCCCTCCTCCACAACATCGATGACGGTACCTTTTAACAGACCCTCGCCAAATACAATTACCGTGCCCGGCTTGCACTTTTTGCCCGGCTTTACCAGAGTCTCCCAGATATCGTTCTCACGGCGCTTTAACAAAAGCACCTCGATTTTCGCCTGCGTATCCTCCTTCACGCCAAACAGACGCGCCGGGATTACCTTGGTGTTGTTGATGACCAGACAGTCACCCGGTCTTAAATACTCCGTAATGTCACGGAAATGGCGGTGCTCCATCTCTCCGGTGTTCTTGTCCAGCACCAGGAGTCTGGAGGCAGAACGGTCCTCCAGCGGATCCTGTGCGATCAGCTCCTGTGGGAGGTCAAAATCAAAGTCTTTTACATTCATGGTTTCCATTTATCTTATCTTCTTTCTTTTCTTCACTCTTTGTTTGCTGTTTGTTTGTTTTTTCTTGCCTGGCTCTTTGCTCTCGCTTTGTGCCTTGCTCTTGCTTTACGCCTTGCTCTTGCTTTGCCTATCTTTCATTCTAATTTGCGGTATCCGCTGCTGTGCTGTCACCAGACTCCGCACCGATGCTTACCTCGGAACCTGCGGTTGTTTCCACGGCTGTTTCTGCACCTGTCTCCTGCGCGCTTCCTTCACTCGATTCCGAAGAAGCTGCTGCACCATCTTCCCCGCTCTCAGAGGTTTCCCCGTCTCCGATCACTACCTCCGGCTCGTCCCCATTGTCGTAAACCGGAGAGCCGTCACGCAGCACACCGTAAACGCTGTTTAAATCCTCGTCTGAATTCAACGCTTCTTTCAATTTCACATTCACACTGGAAGCAAGCTTTCTCACCTCTTCCGAGTGATTGGAAACATCGATCAGCTGCAGAACCTCTTCCGAAAGGTTTTCATCCTTGATGATATGGTAATTGCCCTCACTGTCTTTCTCCACGTAGCACCACATAATCATAGGTGCTGCAGTTTTTACGGAATGAAACTTAATATCTGCCAGTGCATAGACCAGCCAGCTGTCTGCCGTCGCGCCATCGCGCACATAGGTTGTAATATTGTCAAACTCCTGCACATACTTGGAATTGCTGCGCAGGCGGGTTTTCTCGTGCTCCAGCTCCGTAAAGGAAAGACCGGATACCCCGTAAATCTCATTCATGGTGTCTGCGTCCCCGCTGGCCCGCGCAGTAAAATATTTTTTCATCAGGCTTAAGACTTCCGGCACACTGTCGTGCATCAGGGTCTCTGTCGCATAAGGATCTCCGTTTTCATCCCCGGAAGTTTCCTCTTCTGCTGCAGACTCATCCGCAGCGTCTAACTCCGTAGAATCGCTCTCCGGCTCTGCAGCCATTGTCTCTGTTTCTGCCGGTTCTGTTTCCACCGTTTCCGTCGCTGCTGCCGGATCTGCTGCCCACTTTTTCCCGTAGTCTGCAAGCACAATGATAATCATGAGTACAATGACTACGAGCGGAACAACCAGAACCGGAAGCAATGCCTTTTTCTCTGTATCTGTATCTTTTTTCCCAAAAGAATTCCAGTTATATTTCATAAAATAGGACCTCCAATCAGTACTAACATCATATCAAATGAGGAATAAAAAATCAACAAATCCCCTTGCAAATTAGAAAAAAGTATAGTATCATGATAGAGATGCGTCTGTAGCTCAGTGGATAGAGCAGTGGCCTCCGGAGCCGCGTGCGTAGGTTCGATTCCTATCAGACGCATTTTTCTTTTACCAAAAAATCCCTGTGGCACATCATTCCATGTGCCACAGGGATTTTTTTAATACTTAATCCATCATTCCATTTTCATCAAAATACATCGGGGTCGGACCGCTTACATAGCTGATTCCGTCCATATCCTTAATGGAGTCATAAAGAGCCTCCGATACCTGGATTTCATCCAGACACAAGGTATTCTTGATGTGTACCACTCTTGCCTTCTTGTAATCCAGGTTGTGACAGCAGCGGATGCACATCAGCACTGCCTCTTTATCGGTATTGACATACAGCGGGATCGGACATGCATCCATGATTCCGGTAGTCAGCACGTTGGTCCAGGTCACTTCCCAGTCTACATCATTTAAGCAGCGTCTGGTCGTTACATCTGCAGAACCAAGACCGCAGCCATTATGATGAGCTTCCGGCGTGATGCCGCGGATAAACAGCTTCTTTAAATTCAGGGTCGCACCGAACGTATGCGTAATATTACGTCCGGTCACATTCGGATCATGACCGTTTCCGCTGATATTCTTTCCAATCTCATCAATGATCAAAACGTCAATATCATTGAATTTGAATTTTGCCATACGCTCTTTTGCAACAACCAGAAGACGTGCATCGGTCTCCATGAAATTGTCCTTGCCGCAGACTTCCATTGCACAGATATCATCGTATGCGTTCTGCACTACGCCAACGCCGAAAGCAAACGGACATTTTTCCAGGAACTGCTCTGCCACCTGCGGGATCAGTTCCGTAAAACGATGGAATCCAAAGCTGTGGAACATGCTTGCGCCTTTATGCTTTGCAATACCGATCGCTATCATCTTCGCAAGACCGCTCTCGTGAGGGCCTCGGAAATCGGTATGCGGCTTAACCTTATTAAAGATTACGATTCCGTCGGATTCGTAAGCATATTTATCGCAGTAAAGCGGAATGCCATTCAGTTCACCGTACTGCACCACCTCCATGGATGACAGGATCGGTACGCCCATGCTCTCCTCCGTGATATTATAACCGGCCAGCATCTCCAGCTGTCCCTCAGCACACGCGCCGCCGTGGCTTCCCATGGACGGAATGATAAACGGCTCTGCTCCCCAGCTCTTTAAGGTATCGCAGATGGTGCGCAGCATCACATCCAGATCCGGAATGCCGCGGCTTCCTGCTGTGATACAGATCCGTTTTCCTTTATAGCTTTCTTTGTTTTCTACTTTTTCAAGCTCTGCCAGCATATGTCCCTTAATATCTTCGATCTTGGTCGGATCATAGCTCTGGCGAATCGTTACCATATTCGGGATCGGAACATTCTCCATTCCCTGAATTGGTGTATGGACTTCTGGAAACTGAATAAACATTTAGTATCTCCTTTCACAAAACCGCTGTCATGTTTCTTTTTCGTGCCCCTCTTTTATGCCATTCCGAATAAATAAAACAGCAGGATCATAAATACCAGTGTGACCAGTGGAATCAGGCAGGTAGTTACGAAGATCGGGAAGTAGGAATGACGGTGATCATTCTCAGTTACGTTCAGCACGGATACAACCAGGCCGTTGTGCGGAAGAGAATCCAGGCCTAAGCTTGCCAGCGCGCTGACACGGTGCAGTGCCTCAAGGTTTACGCCAAGCGGAACAAAGTAATCTTTAATGATCGGAAGCGCAATGCCAAGACCGCCGGAGCCGGAACCGCAGACACCTGCCAGTACAGTAACTGCCAGTGCAGATGCGATCAGCGGGCTTCCTCCGATTTTCGTCACCGAACCGATCAGGGTATCGAAGGCCGGAGTTGCCTGAACCAGAGAGCCAAAACCAACAACTGCTGCCGTGTTAAACAGAGAACCTGTACCATCTTTTGTGCCATCGCCGAGATGTTTCCAGATTTCCTTCCACGGGATCTGTTTTGCATAGCAGATCAGACCGGCAATAAAACCAACAAACAATGCGAGCTCTGCGCTGAGCTTGAAACCATTTAAAGCAACAAGAAGGATGATCATCGGAAGCAGCGCAACCACAATGTTCGGAAGCTCTTTTCCTTCTTTCAGTTTCAGCATAGCCTCATCCTTCTCAGTCATCTCGAAGTGAAGGCCTTTTTTCTTGGTATAACCAACATACCAGATCATAAATCCAAAGACCAGAATTGCCTCAAAAACTGCTGCGATTATTCCCGGAACGAAAGCTGCAGTGGCCGGAGTGCCGAGGATCTGACCCGGCATCAGGTTCTGGATCTGCGGAGAACCCGGCATCATACCAGTAAAGGTACCTGCGCCTGCAAAGTATACTGCCGGAATCAGAGTACGAGAGATGTCCCCCTTCTTAAACAGAGAAACCATCAGCGGGTACAGAGTAAACATACATACGAATACGGACACACCGCCATAAGTCAGGATCACACCTGCAAGCATAATAGACGGAACGATGAAGCGGTCACCCAGCTTATCGATCACGACCTTTGCTACTGCATCTGCCGCTCCGCTGATGTCAGTCAGCTTGCCGAACAGCGATCCCAGAACGAAAATAAAGAAAAACTTTCCGAAATAGTTTGCCAGTCCTGTTACATATGTCGTTGTAATCTGTTCTACCGGATTCATTCCGGCCGTAACCAGAAGAAAAATACCGGAAATCATTGCACCGAAAAAGATCGGAACCCCTTTGAAACATAGATAAATAAGTAATACCAGACTGAGTATAACCAGTAAGATCTGCATAATATCTCCTTCTCATTTTTCATTTTCTCAATGCTTCTGTTTTGATTACCTTCCCCTCAGAGATACGCTATCCGTATCGTGCCATGACTCACCCTCCTTTTCTTCTTTCTTTCATTTGTTATTTTTTTCACATTTAGCGCCCGTGATTCCCAAGTTTACTAGTATACAAGTTTTGTAAAAAAAAAGATGCCGATAATCATCTCTTCCGGTCTCATTGTCGCATGTCATATATTACCAATTTTTTTTCATAATGTAAAGTATTTTTTTATTTTTTTCACATTTCTTTATTTCAGTTTTTAAAATGGTATGTCCATTTGGTCTGTTCTCTGTTTTCATGTACGAATTTCATTTTGTTATTTTTTTGTCTTTCGCATGCCAAACCACGTTTGCCGAAACTGCCGGCTGGATTTTTCAAAGCCACCATGCTACAATACCATCTGTCTTTAGAAAAAAATCAGGAGGACTTTCCCTATGTTAATCAGAACCGCCACCATAGAAGATCTTGATGCAATCACCGCCGTTGAGGCTGAATGCTTCCCACCCACTGAGGCTGCCACCCGCAGCGATTTTAAACAGCGCCTGGCCCATTACAGTAACCATTTTTGGCTCATGTTCGATGAAGATAAGCTCATTGCCTTTGTAGATGGCATGGTCACCGATATGGCTGACCTGACCGATGAAATGTATGAACATGCCGCTCTCCATAAGGAAGACGGTACCTGGCAGATGATCTTCGGCGTCAATACCATCCCGGAGTACCGCAGACATGGCTATGCCGGAGCCCTCATACAACGTGCCATCTCAGATGCCAGAGCTCAGGGCCGCAAAGGACTTGTGCTCACCTGCAAAGATAAACTGATCCATTATTACGCAAAATTCGACTTCGTAAACGAAGGAGTGTCCGCCTCCGTACATGGCAATGTAACATGGTATCAGATGCGGCTAAGTTTCTGAGCGCAATATTGCAATTTAAGTATATGACAAGGGCCGTGTGAGTTGCCGAAAGGC
>ULSV01032143.1_pt1 | contig 13057 bp, 12 predicted proteins | sample 1956991 | NCBI WGS metagenome assembly ULSV01 (sample SAMEA4835717, study PRJEB28245) | human gut metagenome | biome: gut microbiome; material: fecal sample | place: Denmark | collected 2008 | reverse complement strand
CATCAGTGTACCACTTGATAAATGAAGATATGCTAAAGCAATGTCATAAGGAATTAGATGGGAGCAAAGCAGTCGGAATCGACAAGGTAACCAAAGATGAGTATGGGAAGAACCTTGACAGAAATATCAAGGATTTAGTACAAAGGCTGAAAAACAAATCCTTTAAGCCACTTCCATCGCTGAGGGTATACATTCCTAAAGCAAATGGAAAGAAAAGACCATTAGGGATAGCTTCTTATGAGGATAAGATTGTACAAATGGCAGTGAAGAAAATATTGGGTGCTATTTATGAGCCAAGATTCCTAAACTGTATGTATGGATTCAGACCGAACAGAGGTTGTCACGAAGCGATAAAAGAGGTATATCAACGGATAAGTTATGGGAAAATCAGCTATATCGTAGATGCTGACATCAAAGGGTTCTTTGACCATATCGACCATGAGTGGATGATGAAGTTTCTCGAATGGAACATACAGGATAAGAACTTACTGTGGCTGATACGTAAATATCTTAAAGCAGGAATAATGGAACAAGGTAAATTTGAACCAACAGAGGAAGGTTCGGCACAAGGCTCCGTAATGAGTCCGATGCTTGCGAATATATACATGCATCATGTGTTGACGCTGTGGTTCAAACTTGTAGTGAAGAAGGAAATGCAGGGAGAGTGTTTTCTTGTCAACTTTGCGGATGATTTTGTTGCAGGATTTCAACATAAGTCAGAAGCTGAAAGATACTATAAAGAGTTAAAAGAACGAATGGAAAAGTTTAGTCTGGAACTTGAGAGTAGTAAAAGCAGATTGATTGAATTTGGAAGATTTGCAGAGCAGAGTTGCAGGGCAAGAGGGGAACATAAACCGGAAACATTTGACTTTCTGGGATTTACTTTCTACTGCAGCAAAAATCGAAAAGGAGGTTTCGCACCAAAAGTACAGACTTCAAGAAAGAAGTTTGAGCAAAAGGTCAGAGCCTATAAGAACTGGATTTATGATAATCGAAATCGACCGATGCGAGAGATAATCAAGGAATTGAATGTGAAGCTAATCGGACACTATCGGTACTATGTTGTTACATGGAATTTCCGAAAGATAACAACATTTTTACATAGGGTTCAGCAGTTTCTGTTTAAAGCCATGAATCGGAGAGGTTGTAGACGGGCATACACATGGAATGGATTTGTGGAAATGCTCAAGTATTATCCATTAGCAAAGCCTAAAACGTACTATTGCTTATATTAAAGTGAATGTTACTATGAGGAGCCGTATGCGGGAAAACCGCACGTACGGATCTGTGAGGGGCTAAGATTGAGAGGTCTTAGTCTACTCGACTGCAGAACGGTCGGCCTGATCGTTATCTGAATATAAAAAAAGAAACGAGCACTCCTTTGGAGCCGTAAGGCTTTACTCGGCACAAAACCCATTTCTTTATGTCCAGATGATACAATACGAGATGAAAATTGTCAATCTGAATATTCGAAAAATGAAATGTTATATTGCAATATCAGAAATGCGAATTCACTGATAGGAATGAGCAGTGTATCAGAGAAAGGTGTCCATTTTATGAATAAGAAGAAAGTAGTGTTTATTTGTGTCCACAATTCCTGCCGCAGCCAGATTGCGGAGGCATTTGGAAGACATCTGGCATCTGATGTATTTGAGAGTTATTCGGCCGGAACAGAAACGGAGCCGCAGATCAATCAGGATGCAGTCCGGCTGATGAAATCGTTATACGGGATTGATATGGAAGCAGAAGGACAGTATAGCAAGTTGATTTCTGATATTCCGGCTCCGGATATTGCAATTTCGATGGGCTGTAATGTAGGCTGCCCGTTTATCGGCAGACCGTTCGACGATAACTGGGGACTGGAAGATCCGACTGGAAAAAGTGATGCCGAGTTTCAGATTATTATGGAAGAAATCAGGAAGAAAATCCTGGTTCTAATTGATGCGATGAAGGCAACTGCCGGTTGCTTGCTTCCACAAACCCGGTAAGATAAAATGGAATGTGGAAGGAGTGATTGCGCGTGGAAACAAAAAATATTATTTACAAGCTTCGTACCCAGAAAGGAATGTCGCAGGACGAGCTGGCCGGAAAAATTATGGTAACAAGGCAGGCGGTATCGCGCTGGGAAAACGGGGAAACCATTCCGAATACGGAAACCTTAAAACTTTTATCCAGGGAATTTGACGTGTCGATCAATACCCTTTTGGGGGAACCAAGAGAGCTGATCTGCCAGTGCTGCGGGATGCCGCTTTACGATGATTCCGTCATCGGCCGGGACCAGGACGGTGATTTAAATGAAGATTACTGCAAATGGTGTTATGCCGATGGAACCTATACCTACCATAATATGGATGACCTGATTAATGTCTGCGTGAAACATATGGTAAATGAGAATTTTACAGAGGAGCAGGCAAGAGCTTATATCAAAGAACTGCTTCCGACGCTGGATTACTGGAAACGATATGAAGAACTCGGTGATCACGGAGAGTTTGAGGAGTTTAAGAAACAGCTGATCGAGGAAATCAACGACCTGCACATAGAAGGATTGCCGAAAGTCGAAACATTATATGCACTTGTCGGGAAGGATATCAATCTTGCGTATCCGCTTCCAAACGGCAACGTAGTTCCATTTCTGGATGACCAGAAGACGTATCTCGGAAACCAGCTGGAATGTGAATTTGGCGAGGAACGATATTTTGGAGTTCTTGCAGGAATGGATTTTCTGCTGATAGCTACTTACGAAAAAGACGGAATAAATCCAGAACTGGTATTATACAAAAAGAGATGATCTCATGCTTTTTCGCACACTTCCAAATGGAGGGGAAGCGATCAGCATCATAGGACTTGGCACAAGCTCCATTCAGGCGGCCAGTGAACAAGAAATTGAAGAAACCATGCAGTGGAGATCAGAAAGCTTCCGGCGGTCAGACTGAGGTGATGGATATGCTGAAGAAAGATGGCATTTCTTATTCCTATATAGAAAATATGGATCCGGAGGCATCTGCCGAAGATAAGACAGCGCAGGTTCAGAAGATGTTGGAAGAGGGCAATCAGGCAAACTTTATCCGCTTTGATGGTCTTGACCATATGACTTCGTTCAACTATGCGTATGATCTGGAGGCAGTCAGAGACTGGCTGTTTGCGCAGAGCAAGTAATTTTGCGGTAGGAAATACGATACTTTCATGGAGCTAGGATGAAGATTTTGGCTTGTTGAAATCAACACAAACCGTTGTCTGTGTTGTTCTGTTTTTTTACTTCCTTCGTTATAATCAACTCATCAAATGAAGGAGGTCTTAAATTTATGAATACAGACAAAATCTACGCAGAACAACTCATGAACGAATATGCGCCGAAGGATACTTCAAAGGTTGTTGCCCTTCGGAAGCTGGATGCAAGGGCAAAGCGCCCGGCAACCATTTTCACCTATACCTTTGGCATCATCGCTGCCCTGGTTACAGGCGTTGGCATGTGTCTTTCCATGCGGGTGATCGGAAGCGGCACAACGGCTATGTTTGTTCTTGGAGTGATCATTGGTATTGTTGGACTTTTCTGTATGGGTATTAATTACCCGATTTATAAGAAGCTGCTGGCACAGGGCAAGCAGAAGTACGCATTTGAGATTATGGAACTGGCAAAAGAAATCAGCGAATAAGGAAGCGATAATGGGAAAGGTGCAGAATCGCCATTTGCATGCTGCTGTATAGCAGAAAATTTTCATCTATGAACAACCGCAGAACATCAGGGAAGGAGGCAGAGCGCGTTGAATAAATCCGAAAGTAAATATTTTGCTACCGCTGCGAAGATGGACGAGGCTTTTTTACAGCTTTTGGAAAAGAAAGACTTCGCATATATTACTGTCAAAGAAATCTGTGCATCGGCAGGTGTCAACCGCTCCACCTTCTACCTGCATTATGAGACGACTAGCGATTTGCTTGCGGAGAGCGTACGTTACATGAACCAGCAGTTTATGGATTATATGGCGCAGGATAAAAAAACGTTCGCTGCGCTGCCTGTAAACGGGGAGTCAGCGGTGCCTTCGCTTTTTTCAAAATTACAGAACTGTCCGAAAGAGGAACTTTGTCTTGTAACGCCGGAGTATCTGACACCGTACCTGAACTATATCAGAGAGCATAAACGACTTTTTTGCACAGCCATGCAGAGGGCGAATGTGCTTAACCTGGATGACACATATAGGCGGATGTTTACGCATGTGTTTACACCGATTCTGGAACGCTACAATGTGCCACAGGAAGACAGATGTTATCTGATGGCCTTTTATATCAGTGGCTTGATGGCAATCATTTCCGAGTGGCTGAAACATGACTGCAGCGATTCAATCGAACATACCATTTCCGTGATGCAGCGATGCGTCATGACATATTAGTAGGATACATGAAAGCAGGCATTTATTTAGGGAAAGAACAAATTGAGGTGCGGGAACTGCCGCTTCCGGAAGTGGGTGATAACGATATGCTGGTGCAGAACCTTTATTCCAGTATCTGCGGCACGGATGTGGCTGTCTTTACCCGTGGACCCAATACCGGACACAAGGTGAATGTGGGCGGTGAATTTGGTCATGAAACCGTATCCCGTGAGAATGTGCGCAGCATTGGCAAAATTCACTTGTTGGATATGCATGAAAAGCAGTAAATAAGAGTATGTAGTGTTTGGTATAAATAATAGCACGCTATTGATGTTGATACAATAGCGTGCTATTAAAAAGGAGGATTCATGGATCAGATCCTTATGTTTGTCGGGGCGAGCAGTGATACCTGGGATTATGCAAAAACCTATCTGTGGATAGTCTGCGTTTCCGGTCCGTTTGTGCTTATCGCAAACTGCTATTCCAATGTGATCCGGGCGGAGGGACAATCCGGCAAAGATCTGGGCGCAGCCGGTTGCGGATGTGCTTTCGCTTGTGCTGGCTGCGGTTCTGTATTTCAGGAAGATTGGAAGTATGGGGCGTTCCCGAATAGAAATTTGCCCGACAAAAATCCTGTATGACAGGAGATTTGATTTTTGGAAAAAAAATTACTGCGCTGTTTTCATAATCATGGTAAAATCAGAAGAGAATTGTAATTGAGGGGAATAAAACAATTACAACGAATCAAACATGGAGAGGGAACAGGGTATGACAGATTTTCAAACGATTCTTATGGGAATGGAAATAGCAGGAATTATCGCATTTTCCATATCGGGTGCGATGATTGCGATCGCTGCAGGTGTCGATGTATTTGGGGTGATGTTACTGGGACTGATCACGGCGCTTGGCGGAGGAACGTTAAGAGATACCCTTCTTGGGCTGGTGCCGTCTGGAAATTTTTACAATTATCCGGAAATCATATTGTCGGTCATGACAGCCCTTGTGGTATTCTGGATCGCATATACGCACAAGAACTATTATGACAGTCATGCAGAGCTGCTTGACCGTCTGAACAATGTGGTGGATTCCATTGGCTTAGGAATTTTTTCTGTTTACGGGGTTCAGGAAACCCTGCAGTCCGGGTGTCCGCGCAATTTCTTTCTGGCGATTTTCATGGGAATGATCACCGGAGTTGGCGGCGGAATCATCCGGGATATGATGGTGCAGCGGATGCCCATGGTTATTTCCAAGCATATTTATGCGGTGGCATCGCTTGTGGGAAGTGCCTGCTATTTCTTTTGCGTAGTCCATGGGATGCAGCAGAGCGCGGCGGCGCTGCTTGGAGCCGGACTGGTGTTTGTGATCCGCATGCTGGCAACGAAGCTGAAGCTTAATTTGCCGCGGATCCGGTAGATTAGGAAAATACCATTCGTTATATAACTGATAGTCTGATTCATCTGAAATCCTGAAGGGAAATGATTCCTTTCAGGATTTTTTTCTGCTACTTTGCATATCGAGGAGGTGCCGGTGGCGTGTCCGCTGATTATAAACGGAGTAACGTCCGAAAAAGTATTAATTAGAACAAAATTACGTCTGAAAAAATGTTGTGCTATAGAGAATAAGGTCGGAAAAAATGTAACTATCAGATAAGATAAGGTCGGAAAAAATGTATAAATTATAAATTCATAGGTCGGAAAAAATGTGATATACTTAATATAAAAGGTGCGAGCTGCGAAATCAGCATAGCTGATTTCCCCTAGCGAGCGGAAGAAATTCTGCAAGCTTTGGTAAGCTGATAACAATACAGTAGGAAAAACCTATCAGGTAAGGTCTAACCAACCGCCTGTACCGAGTCCTTGGAGCCGAAGTGGTGACACCAGGTTTAAGCGTAGGACAGGGAGCAACAGAGCCGAAACGGAAGTGAAGTGATTGAGCTGGGAAATTAGTATGAGGTGGGAAATGGTCGATGTGTTCTTTTTCACAGCAGACAACACTGCTATAACCGCTATGGTGAGGTTATGGTGGCATCCCCCAGTCTGAGAGCTTGGCGAGGTTGCTGATAAGTATGTTATCGGAACAGCTGAGGTCCTGTCATTCCCTCAAAAGAGGTATGGAAACCAAAACAAAGAAATGCGTTAGGAATCCAAATGAGTGGCAGGAAGTCCGACACAGCCATAGTATCGAAGAAGTTTGTGAAAACAGATGGAGAAAAGGGCTGTGCACTTTATAGCTTCAAGTGATAAGAGACTATGCAGACGAAAGAGAGCTGATGAACATGGTAAACGAGTTACTTGGAATACAGTACAATATCGCAAAAGCAAACAGAACTGACAGAAAGGTTCAAAATCTTGCATCCTATATCAATGAAGATACGCTAAGAGCAATCCATAAAACAATGGATAAAAGAAAAGCGTACGGAATTGATAAGGTGACAAAAGGAGATTATGAACAGAATCTTGAGGAAAACCTCGCGAATCTTGTAAAACGAATGAAAAGTGGAAGTTATCGACCGAATCCAATAAGGCGAGTCTATATCCCAAAAGAAACAAAAGGTAAAATGAGACCACTGGGAATCTCGTGTTATGAGGATAAGCTGGTGGAAAATGCGATTGCACAGATACTGGAGCAGATTTATGAACCGAAATTTTATAATGAAAGTTTTGGTTTCCGCCCAAACAGAAACTGCCATCAGGCAGTAAGAGAAATCATAGAGATGGTGCAGTATAGGAAGACGAACTATGTAGTGGAAGCAGATATCAGAGGATTCTTTGATAATGTAGACCATGAATGGCTGATGAAGATGCTGTCACATGACATAGCAGATAGAAGATTTCTTGAGATAATCGAGAAGTTTCTGAAAGCAGGAATCATGGAAAATGGTAAATTGCTTAACAGCGAACGCGGAACGCCACAAGGAAACGGAGCAAGTCCAGTACTTGCAAACATCTATCTGCATTATGTACTGGATAACTGGTTTGATGTAATCGTAAGGAGACAGTGTAAAGGCGAATGTTATCTGATCCGCTATTGTGATGACTTTGTCTGTTGTTTCCAGAACCAATATGAAGCGCAGGTATTCAGGCAGAGGTTGGAAGAGCGCTTTAGGAAATATGGACTGGAACTGGCAGAGGAAAAGACGAAGATTTTGGAATTTGGGAGGTTTGCCAGGCAAAACCGAAAAGCAAGAGGAGAAAGAAAACCAGATACTTTTGATTTCCTTGGTTTCACGTTTTATTGCGGAATGGACGGAAAGAAGCAGTTTTTCCGTTGTAGGGTGAAGACCAGTAAGAAGAAGTTCCGTAGCAAAATCAAGGCAATGAAAGAATGGATAAAGATTCACAGAACAATGCCATTAGAGCAGATATTCAAAACAGTCAATGCGAAACTGCGAGGACACTACCAGTATTATGGAGTGACCGACAATACAAAGGAAGTGAAGAACTTTCTGACGCAAACAAAATGGTTATTGTTTAAATGGCTCAATCGGAGAAGTCAGAAAAGAAGTTACACGCTGGATACTTTCTTTAATGGTTTACTTAGGACATTTCCGTTACTCGAACCAAGTATCAAAGTGAGTTTGTTTTATAGATAGAGTATGAAATATAGAGCGAAAAGCCGTATGCGTTAATAGCGCACGTACGGTTTTAAATAGGGGTATGGGGAGTAATCCCCATATCTACTAGAGGAAAAGGCAGGTGGGAAAATGCAACGGTTTGCAATGGATGATCTTTTGCAATGGAAAGAAAGGGCGAGTAGAAAGCCGCTTGTAATTATGGGAGCACGCCAGGTTGGAAAGACCTGGCTTATGAAAGAGTTCGGAAAGAAGTATTATGAGAAAACGGCATACATTTCTTTTTATAATAATCGGCGGATGAAGGATGTGTTTGATGTTGATTTTGATATTGAGCGTATTATTATGAATTTAAACATTGAGTCTGGTGTAACCATAACTCCGGGAAACACACTGATTATCTTAGATGAAATTCAGAATGTGCCGAAGGTATTAGAATCATTAAAGTATTTTTGTGAAGAAGCTCCGGAATATCATGTTGTTGCAGCAGGATCACTTTTGGGTGTAGCAATTCATGAGGGAATTTCTTACCCTGTGGGGAAAGTAGATATGTTGGATTTGTATCCGCTTAATTTCAGGGAATTCCTTTGTGCAATGGGAGAAGAAGCGTTGTCGGACGCATTAAATACGAAGGATTATCCACTTATCGATATTTTTTCGGAAAAGTATTTGTTCTGGCTGAAAAATTATTATTATACCGGAGGAATGCCAGCCGTTGTAGAGGCCTTTCGTGTAGAAAAGGATTATGCTGAAGTTCGCCGAATTCAGAGTGAAATCGTTCGTCAATATGAAGGCGATTTTGGAAAACATATCGATGCCAAAACATTGCCGCGAATCAGAATGGTTTGGGATTCCATTCCAATGCAGCTTGCGAAAGAAAATAAAAAATTCTTTTTTGGTCAGATTAAAAAAGGAGCAAGAAGCACAGACTTTGAAATTGCGATTCAATGGTTGTTGGATTGCGGACTGGTTTATAAAGTGAACCGGGTGAATGAGCCGCATATGCCATTAAAGGCCTATATGAATATGAGTGCGTATAAATTATTTATGTTGGATGTAGGTTTATTAGGAGCATTGAGTGAATTACCGGCTGAGACAATTCTGGAAGGAAATGATATTTTTATCGGGTTTAAGGGAGCATTGACGGAACAGTATGTGCTGCAGCAGTTGATTTCTGATACCGATTATACTCCGTATTATTATGGAACGGACAAAGCAACGTTTGAACAGGATTTCCTAATTCAGAAGGAGCGGAATATCGTACCGATTGAAGTCAAGGCGGAAACAAATATTCATTCTCAGAGTTTAAAGGCATATTGCGATAAGTTTCATCCGGAAGAGGCGGTTCGTTTCTCAACTTTAAAATATAAAAAACAGGAGTGGATGGTAAATATTCCGCTATATGCAGTGTGCAATTTATAATGAGACAAGGCTTGTTTTATAGTACGTGCTTATAAAAGGTAACAAATATTTATACAGGAGAACATTTCATGACGACTCATTTACCCGATTCCCAACCGGAATCACAACCAAACTGGAAACACGGCACCCCGACCGCTATTCAGGTGCGCGGCGCACGGGTGCATAATTTAAAAAATGTTGATGTAGATATTCCTTTACACAAAATCGTGGGGATTGCCGGAGTGTCCGGCTCGGGAAAATCCTCCCTGGCGCTGGGCGTTTTATACGCGGAGGGCTCCAGGCGTTATCTGGAGGCACTTTCGACTTATACCAGACGCCGTATGACACAGGCAGAAAAGGCGCAGGTGGATGATCTGCGTTATGTTCCGGCGGCTCTGGCGCTGCATCAGCGGCCGGGCGTGCCGGGCATGCGCAGCACGTTCGGCACATCGACGGAACTGCTCAATGTGGTTCGTCTGATGTTTTCGCGTCTGTCCAGCCACGTTTGTCCGAATGGACACCGGCTGGAACCGACCATGAATGTAGCTGCCGGACTGGAACTGGTCTGCCCGGAGTGTGGGGAGCATTTCTATCCGCCATCCGCAGAAGAACTGTCCTTTAACAGCACCGGTGCGTGTCCGGCCTGTGACGGAACCGGCATTGTCCGGGTGGTGGATGAATCGACCCTGGTCCCGGATGATTCGCTTTCCATCGAGGAGGGCGCAGTGCTTCCGTGGCAGACCCTGATGTGGTCGCTGATGAAGGATATCGCGCGGGATATGGGCGTGCGGACGGATGTGCCGTTTCGTGACCTGACGGAGCAGGAAAAAGAAATCGTGTTCCATGGACCGGCGAAGAAGGTCCATATGCTGTATCAGAATTCCAAGACCGGTGCGGCGGGAGAGATGGATTTTACTTATTTTAATGCTGTTTATACGGTGGAAAACGCTTTGGCGAAGGTGACCGATGAAAAAGGAATGAAGCGGGTAGAGAAGTTTTTGCGGCAGGATGTCTGTCATGCCTGCGGCGGTTCCAGGCTTTCCGAGCGGGCGAGGGCGCCGCGCATCGAAGGCATCACACTGGCGGATGCCTGCCGTATGACGCTGACAGATCTTTCAAAATGGGTGGACAGCATTCCGGCGACACTTCCGAAAGAGATGGTTTCCATGGCAGAAAGTATCTGCGATTCTTTCCGCGGAATGGCGGTACGCCTGCTGGAACTGGGGCTGGGGTATCTGACTCTGGACCGGGAAGCATCCACGCTTTCGACCGGGGAGCGGCAGCGGGTACAGCTGGCACGGTCGGTGCGCAACCGCACAACCGGTGTCCTTTATGTGCTGGACGAGCCGTCTATTGGTCTGCACCCGTCTAATATCGAAGGACTGCGTGGTGTGATGCGAGATCTGATCGCAGACGGAAATTCGATTGTTCTGGTTGATCACGATACCCAGATCTTAAAAGATGCGGACTGGATGATTGAGATGGGACCGGAAGCCGGAGAAAAAGGTGGAAACGTTATTTCACAGGGAACGATTGCGGATGTGGCGGCAGACCCGGAGTCCAGGATCGGCGGCTTTTTGTCTGATGCCAGATCGATGCTGGTGCGGGAAAAAGCAGAATCGGAAAGTATGTTTGAACTGGGAAGTATAGAGATGACGACAGACCAGATCCACACGGTAAAGCCATTGACCGTAAAGATTCCGAAAGGGCGGCTGACGGCAGTAACCGGTGTGTCCGGTTCTGGAAAAACGACGTTGATCCTGGAAAGTCTGATCCCGGGTCTGCAGGCGCAGGTGCGTGGAGAGGCACTTCCGGCGCATGTAAAAGCCGTGTCGGCTCCGGGCATCAGCCAGGTGAAGCTGATCGATGCGACCCCGATCGGTATCAACATTCGTTCTACTGTGGCAACCTATGCTGGAATCCACGATGAACTGCGCAAGATTTATGCGAAAACGCCGGATGCAAAGAAAGGAACATACAAGGCAGGGGACTTTTCCTACAATACAGGAAAGCTGCGCTGCCCGACCTGCGACGGAACCGGTTCGATCAGCCTGGATATCCAGTTTTTGCCGGATGTGGAGGTTGTCTGCCCGGACTGCGGCGGCTCCCGCTACAGCAAGGAAGCTTCCCTGGTGCACCGTGTCCGGGAAGATGGCACATCCAGTACGCTGCCGGAGCTCATGAGCATGAGCGTGGACAAGGCACTTCCTGCATGCGATGACTTAAAGCTGGTGTCCAGACGGCTGCAGACTCTTTCGGATCTTGGACTTGGCTATCTGACACTTGGTGAGGCAACGCCGAGTCTTTCTGGCGGTGAGGCACAGCGTTTAAAACTGGCGAGTGAGATGGGAAAAGGCCAGTCAGACACTGTCTTTGTCTTCGATGAGCCGACCATCGGCCTGCATCCGCTGGATGTACAAACGCTTCTTGTGGTATTTCAGCGCCTGATCGACAGCGGTGCGACCGTCATTGTCATAGAACACGATCTGGATCTGATCCGCAATGCCGACTATGTCGTCGATATGGGACCAGGCGGCGGAGAAGAAGGCGGACAGATCGTGGTGTGCGGTACACCGGAGGAAGTGAAGCAGTGCGCGGAAAGTGTAACGGGAAAATATTTGTAGTAAGCAGCTTACTTCTTATTCAACAAAAAATCCCACGCGATCGCGACTAATCCTGTGACACCAAGTGCGATCGCATCATCATCCGTGTTGAATTTTGCATGATGCTGCGCATAATTGGTCCCTTTGGCTTCATTTCCCACACCCAGGAACATAAGGGCGCCGGGAATGCGGATCTGGTACCAGGCAAAATCTTCGCTGCAGATCCGGATTCCGGCTACTAACGAAACTTTTTCCGGGATGATGTTATAGGTGGCACGCTCCACATTGATTCCACCAACCGAGAGCACTGCAGTGTCTGCAGGCGGGACTTCCCGGCTGACGATGGTCTGCCATGCGGTTATGATCTGGCAGGTTGCTACCACCGGATCGACGCAGTTTTGGGGAAGCGCGCCATGTCCGCCGATCCGTTCACGCTGCTCCATAACAGCGGCTACGGTGCTGCAGCTTCCGGCCTCTGCAATATATTTTTCTTTCCGGGCCATAAAACTTACCAGGGTCAGAAGCTTATTGAGTGCGCCGCGGATCTTAAAGCTTTTGGCCCGCTGAAAGGATTCCAGCTTGAAAAAAATGCTGATTGGAATTGCCCAGGTAAAAGGACTCTTCCAGTGGAGTCTCCCGGATGTAAGGGCGAATGCGCTCATAGGCTTCCTGGATATCGGTATAAGAAAATGACATGATGTTCCTCCTCATTATAAAGGAATGGTCTGTTTAAGTCCAGAATAACAAAACAGGCATAAGACCTCACCCCTCTGCCTGCGGGCAGCCCTGACGGAGTGAAGCCTTATGCCTGAAACCCGGCACCCGGGGGTGCTGGAAGCATTCTGTATGAAAGTTAATATTTTTATAGCATGAATGGGATGACTTGTCAATTGCGTGTTACTGTTCACACAAGTGAGTCTTGGGAATACTTGCATTTCATTGTTATCGGCAGTATAATACATTTGCTGCGCCGGTTCTGGGAGGAATGCGCATTTTGCGTATCGCCAGTGTCTAGGCTCACCTTTTCGAATATCCCGTAGAACACTCGGCGGCCGGAGCAGCCTTGAAAAAATAACAATATTGCATAGTAAGTCTCTGTAGATACGGAAACGCAAGCC
>ULSV01017556.1_pt1 | contig 13098 bp, 9 predicted proteins | sample 1956991 | NCBI WGS metagenome assembly ULSV01 (sample SAMEA4835717, study PRJEB28245) | human gut metagenome | biome: gut microbiome; material: fecal sample | place: Denmark | collected 2008 | reverse complement strand
CGTATCTGGAGGCGCCGGTTCTCTGTTACTCAAGATTTTTGATGCAGGGTTTGACTCAATAGCGCCGGACTACGGCGACCACCTTGCCCACGATCTGGGCGTGTGTGCCGTCAATGGGGTCGTAGGCCGGATTCTCCGGCATCAGCCAGACATGACCGTCCCTGCGGCGCAGGGTCTTCACGGTGGCCTCATCCTCAAACAGAGCCACCACGATCTCTCCGCTGTGGGCCTCCTGCTGGCGGTGGACCACCACCAGATCGTCAGGGAGAATGCCGGCCCCCATCATGGACTCGCCCCGGACCTTCAGGGCAAAATGCTCGCCGCTGAGTCCCTGGGTATCAAATGTCAGGTAGTCCTCAATGCACTCCTCCGCCAGAATGGGGGAACCGGCGGGCACATTTCCCACCACCGGGATCCGGTCTGTCCGGGCGCCGGACTCCTCCGCCACCGTTCGGCGGGGCGCAGCCGGGAGGGTGATGGCCCGGGTCTTGCCCTCCGCCTTGATGATCATGCCCGCCTCCTCCAGGCCCTTCAGATGAAAGTGGACGGTGGAGGGGGACTTCAGTCCCATGGCCGCGCCGATCTCCCGCACGGAGGGGGGATACCCGTGCTCCGCGGTGAAGGACTGGATGAAATCATAGATCTTCTGTTGCTTTGGGGTGAGGTTTCCCATGGTCAAGCTCCTTCCCGCAGACCCGCCGTGGCGGAACACAAGGCCAGTTCGGTACTTACTTTTGGCATTATTATAGCATATCCCCCCGCGAAAGTCAAACGAATGTTCCAAATTCCAGCAGTTTTTCGTATATTATGAATCATTTGTGAATCTTCGCCGTCCTTCCCTTGACATTTCACGGGAAGGTGTTAAAATGTAAACGCATTAATCATTAACGGGTTAACTATCGGAATATGCCGAACCAGGAGGAGGAGCAATGGCGAATTTTGATTTTGATCTGGGCCTTCTGGAGCATCAGCTCCATCTGGCCCGCCAAAATGCCATCCAAACTGAGCTGGCCGCGGCGGGATTACAGGAGGTGGGACACCCCATGCTCATGTGCATCCTGCGCACCGCAGGAGCCAGGGGAGCGGACGGACTGACCCAGCGGGAGCTGGCCCAGCTGCTCCACGTCTCCCCCGCCGCGGTGGCCACCTCGCTGAAGTCCCTGGAGAAAAAGGGCTACATCAGCCGGGAGCCGGAGCCCGGAGACGCCAGACGCAACCGGGTCACCCTGACCGACAAGGGCCAGCAGGCGGTGGACGACTGCTTCGCCTGTCTCCAGCGGGTGACCCGCCGCGCCTTCGCCGGCCTCTCCACCGAGGAGCAGTCCGTTCTGCGGGGATTTTATCTGCGGATGCTGGACAATCTGAGGGGGAACAGCCTCCCCCATCCCATGTCAAAGGAGGAATCTTGATTTGCTTTCCCTGTTTATCACCCATCTCCAGGGCTACAAGCGGCAGGCGGTACGCTCCCCTGTCTTTATTACTCTGGAGGTCATCTGTGAACTGATCCTGCCCCTGATTATGGCAGAGATCGTGGATGTGGCCATCCCCGCCGGGGATACGGCCTATATCTTCCGGCTGGGAGCGGTCATGCTGGCCCTCTCCCTGCTGTCCATGGCCTTCGGCGTGCTCTCCGCCAAATACGCCACCTTTGCCAGCCAGGGCTTCGGCGCCAACCTGCGCCAGTGCCTCTTTGATAAGGTACAGGAGTTCTCCTTCGCGGACATCGACCGCTTCTCCTCGGCCTCCCTCATCACCCGCATGACCAACGACGTCAACGCCATGACCATGATGTTGAATATGGGCCTGCGGATGCTGGTGCGGGCCCCGGTGATGCTCATTGCCGCCCTGGGGATCAGCATTTCCATCAATCCCCGGCTGGCTGTAGTGCTGCTGGTGGTCATCCCGCTGATGATCCTGGCCATCGGCATTTTGATGAAGATCTGCACCAAGCTCTTTGAGGTGATGCAGACCAAGATCGACGGCCTGAACAACACACTGCAGGAGAACCTGGTGGCCATCCGGGTGGTCAAGGCCTTCGTCCGGGAGGACCACGAGCGGAAAAAATTCCAGCGCTCCAACGACGAGCTGATGATGGCCGGGCTGAACGTGGGCATGAAGGTCATTGCCATCATGCCCATTATGATGCTGGCGATGAACGGGGCCACCGTGGCCGTGCTGTACCTGGGCGGAAAGATGGTGATGGCCGAGGGCTTCCTGCTGGGCGACCTCCAGGCGTTCATCAACTATATTTTCCAGATCCTGATGAGCGTGATGATGGTGGCTATGGCCCTGCTTCAGCTCACCCGCGCCCAGGCCTGCGCCCACCGGATCAACGAGGTCCTCTCCGCGGAACCCTCTGTGGAAAACAAGCCCCAGGCGCAGCGTCCCGCTCAGAACGAGCTTCCTGCGCCCAGAGGCCGTGTGGAGTTCCGGGACGTCTCATTCAAATACGCCCGCGCCGGGACGGGAGACGATGTGCTCTCCCAAATCAGCTTCACAGTGGAGCCCGGCCAGTTCGTGGCCATCGTGGGCGGCACGGGAACAGGAAAGTCCTCCCTGGTCAATCTGATCCCCCGGTTCTATGACGTCACCGAAGGCGCGGTCCTGCTGGACGGACTGGATGTGCGGGACTATCCCCTGGAGCAGCTGCGGGCCCGCATCGGCATGGTGCTGCAAAGCAATGTGCTCTTCACCGGGACCATCCGTGAAAACCTTCTCTGGGGCCGCCCGGACGCCACGGAGGAGGAGATGGTCCAGGCGGCGAAGGACGCCCAGGCCTACGACTTTATCATGGGCCTGCCCGATGGCTTCGATACCGTTTTGACTCAGGGCGGCACCAATGTCTCCGGCGGACAGAAGCAGCGGCTGTGCATCGCCCGGGCCATGCTGAGAAAGCCGGCGGTGCTCATTCTGGACGACTCCACCTCCGCCGTGGACAGCGCCACAGAGGCCGCCATCCGCCAGTCCTTCGCCTCCAATCTGAAGGATACCACCGTGATCATCATCGCCCAGCGCATCTCGTCCGTACAGTACGCCGACGAGATCCTGATCCTGGACGACGGCCGCATTGCCGGCCGCGGGACCCACGAGCAGCTGCTCGCCGGAAACACGATCTATCAGGAGATCTATCGATCCCAGCAGGAAGGAGTTGGTAGCTGATGCCGGGACCCAACCGCGCCCCCCGAGGGGGCTATACCAAGCCGAAAAACATGGGCCGGACCATCCACCGTCTGGCGGGGTATCTCACCAAAAGCAAGCTGCCGCTGCTGATGGTGCTGCTGTTCCTGGTCCTGTCTGTCGGCACCAATTTGGGCGGATCCTATATGATGCGCTCCATCATCAACAATTTCATCTGGTCCGGCTGCACCGACTTTGCCGGCCTGGGTCGGGCCGTGCTGGTCCTGGTGGTGGTCTACGCCGCAGGGTGCGCCGCCGCCTATGGGCAGTCCGCCGTGATGGTCCGCCTGGCCCAGCGGGGGATCAACCGACTGCGCAAGGACCTGTTCGACAAGCTCCAGGCCCTGCCGCTGAGCTATTTTGACCAGCATCCCCACGGGGAACTGATGAGCCGCTTCACCAACGACGCGGACAATGTGCAGATGGCCCTGGAGCAGAGCGTGGTCTCCCTGTGCTCCAGTGTGCTGATGTTTGCCGGCCTGGTGAGCATGATGCTCTTCATCAACTGGAAACTCTTTCTGGTCACCGCCCTTCTGCTGGCTGTCACCATCGTTCTGTTCAAGACCCTGGGCGGACGCAGCCGGAAATTCTACCGCGCCCAGCAGAGCGCCCTGGGCGACATGAACGGCGAGATCCAGGAGATCATCGAGGGTCTGAAGGTGGTCAAGGCCTTTACCCACGAGGAGCAGGCCAAGGCTGACTTCCGCGCGCTGAACACCGCCTACCGGGACGCCGCCCAGAAGGCAAATTTCTACTCCATTATGATCATGCCGGTCTCCGGCAACCTGATGAACATCAGCTACGCCCTGACCGCGGCCTTCGGGGGCCTGCTGTCTGTCCTCCAGGGCTTTGACCTGGGCGGTCTGGTGGTCTATCTGAACTACTCCAAGCAGGTGGGGCAGCCCCTGAACCAGATCTCCCAGCAGATGACCACCCTGCTCTCCGCCCTGGCCGGCGCCGAGCGTATTTTCGACGTCATGGACACCCAGCCCGAGGAAGACCTGGGGCAGGTCACCCTGGTGGAGGCGGAGAAGGACGCCAACGGCACGCTGACCCTGTTCTCCGGCACGGGCCACTCCCACACCTGGGCGTGGAAAACGCCCCGGTCCAGCGGGATGTCCCTGGTCCCGGTCCTGGCTGAGGGAGAATCCCTCACCGAGCTGGGTCAGGCCGTTCTGGAGCAGGGCAGATTGAAGCTGCTCCCGCCCGGGACGGATTCCGACGCGGGCCTTTGGGTCAAGGTGGCTCCGGACGGCACGCTGACCCAGGTGGAGGACCTGTCCGCCCTGGCCGGACACGGCTGGGCCTGGAAGTATCCGGACCACACAGGCGTATTCTCTCTCCACCTCATCCGGGGCACGGTGCGCAATGTGCCCGGTGAGGATTATTACCTCACAGAGCTGCGGGGCGCGGTGCGCTTCAGCCATGTGGACTTCTCCTATGTGCCCGGAAAACGCATCCTGAAGGATGTGTCCGTCTATGCCAATCCGGGACAGAAGATCGCTTTCGTGGGCTCCACCGGGGCAGGCAAGACCACCATCACCAACCTCATCAACCGCTTCTATGAGATCGAGGGCGGGCTGATCACCTATGACGGCATCGACGTCAAGGCCATCCGAAAGGATGACCTGCGCCGCTCCCTGGGGGCGGTGCTCCAGGATACCCACCTGTTCACCGGCACCATCCTGGACAATATCCGCTACGGCCGGCTGGACGCCACGGACGAGGAGTGCATTGCCGCGGCCAAAAGCGCCAACGCCCACTCCTTCATCCGCCGCCTGCCCCAGGGGTATCAGACGATGGTCTCCGGAGACGGCGGCAACCTGAGCCAAGGGCAGCGGCAGCTGCTGGCCATCGCCCGGGCCGCGGTAGCCGCCCCCCCGGTGATGATCCTGGACGAGGCCACCTCCTCCATCGATACCCGCACGGAGGCCCTCATCCAGAAGGGGATGGACACCCTGATGGAGGGCAGGACCGTGTTCGTCATCGCCCACCGCCTCTCCACCGTCCGCAACTCCAACTGCATCGTGGTCATTGAGCACGGACAGATCGAGGAAAAGGGCAGCCACGACCAGCTGCTGGAGAAGCAGGGGCGCTACTACCGGCTGTATACCGGACAGTTCCAGCTCTCATAAACGCTCCCCTGCCGGGCATTTCTGAAGATGATCCCCGGGATCCTTGCCGTACAAGGGTCCCGGGGGTTTCAGCCTATGAGTCTCAGGACCGCCCCTCCAAGCGGTCCCCCTGCGGGGCAGGCCCGGGCGCTGGCTTTTATGTTTCCGAAAATTTATCTTTCACCTGGGATCAGGGTGGTATTTTCCCAAAAATCCTGATATAATAATTCGGATTTTGCAAAACAGGCGCAGTCACAAAACTTTTTGAAATTTTCGGGAACCTTTTTCCCTGCCCTGCGTCAAAGCTTTTGAAACCCATTCCAGAGCCTGGAACATTTCTTTCGACTGTAAAGGAGTTTATCACATGAAATACCGTACCTACGCCCGCTTCGTGGCCCTGGCCCTCTCCCTGACCCTGCTGACCGCCTGCGGCCCCAAGGGGGAGAGCGGCTCTCAGTCCAACACGGACGGCTCCGTCTCCTCCAGCCAGGGGAGCGCCTCCACCCCCGACCAGTCCCAGCCGGACCTCTCCCTGCCCGATTCCTCTCAGCCCGACGCGTCCCAGCCGGACGCCTCCCTGCCGGACAAGGACCAGGAAGACAGCTCCAAGCCCCCGGTGGAGGAGCCAACGGTAAAGGAGAGCCTGTCCCTGAATTCCTCCGGCTTCTCTCTGTTCAAGGCGGGCGCCGCCTATCAGCTGAAGGCCGAGTCCAAGCCTGAAAAGGGGACCTACACCTGGACCTCCGACAATGAGGCGGCAGCCACAGTGTCCAACAAGGGACTGGTCACCGCCGTGGCCCCCGGCACCGCCACCATCACGGTCACCGACAGCAAGACCGGCCTGTCCGCCTCCTGCATCGTCCGCTGTAAGTTTGAGGCGGACAAGCCCGCCTCCGGCGGCGGCTCCTCCTCCGGGAGCGGCAGCTCTTCCAGCGGCGGAAGCAGCTCCTCCGGCTCCGGCTCTTCCAGCACCCCTGACAGCAGCAGTGTGGACCTGTCCGCTTTTTACAGCACCGTCACCACCGACCATCAGTTCGGGATGCTCACCCTGGCGGACGCGACCATGATCAAGGACGTCTATCCCGGCCTGTCTGACATCAAGACCAACCAGTGCCTGCCCTACATCAACATGATGACCATGAACTCCGGCGAGATCGCCCTGGTGGAGGTGGCCGACAGCGGCGACGTGGACACTGTAAAGGGCGTCTTCCAGGACCGCATCGACGCCCAGGTGGCCGGCGGCGCATATTATCCCAGCGCCATCGAGGCCTGGCAGAACAATTCCCGGGTGGTCTCCAACGGCAGCTATGTGATGATGGTGGTCCACGAGGACTGCGACGCCATCGTGAACGAATTCAACGCGCTGTTCTAAGCTCCCGGCCTTCACCCAAGGCTGGCCGCCCCTTGCGCCCCATAGTTTGGACCCGGAGCTGCCGCGCGGACCGCGCGCGGGTGTTCCATTGCCGTGAGTTGGGCGGGACTTCCCGCCCAACTCTGATTTCTGTAAGCTGATCTGAGGAGGACGCCACATGGTCTTTTCCACCCCCATTTTCCTATTTTATTTCCTGGCGCTGACCCTTCTGGTCTATTATCTGGTGCCCCGGAAGGGGCGCAACGTGGTACTGCTTATTTCGTCCCTGTTCTTCTATTACTGGGGCGAGCGAGAGTATGTAGCCATCATGTTCCTGTCCACCGCCATCGACTATGTCCACGGCCTTCTGGTGGAACGGTGCAAGGCACGGGACAACGACCGGGGCGCGCGGATGGCCGTGGCCTCCTCCATCGTGTTCAACCTGGCCCTGCTGCTGTTCTTCAAGTACTGGGACTTCCTGGCTGCCTCCCTCCAGGCGGTGGGGCTGACCTTCATGCCGGTGCTGAACATCCATCTGCCCATCGGCATCTCCTTCTACACCTTCCAGACCATGAGCTACACCATCGACGTCTACCGGGGCGACACCCGGGCTCAGCGGTCCATCATCAACTTCGGCACCTTCGTCACCCTGTTCCCCCAGCTGATCGCCGGACCCATCATCAAATATAAGGACCTGGGGGATCAGATCGACCAGCGGACCTGCTCCACGGACAAATTCGCCTCCGGCGTGCAGACCTTTATGGTGGGCATGGCGAAAAAGGTGCTCATCGCCAACAATGTGGGGATGCTGTGGGAGAGCTATAAGGCCATGGCGCTGGGCGAGCTGACGGTGGCGGGCTCCTGGCTGGGCGTGCTGGCCTTCACCTTCCAGATCTATTTCGACTTCTCCGGCTACTCCGATATGGCCATCGGTCTGGGCCGGATGCTGGGCTTTGAATTCCTGCCCAATTTCAACTACCCCTATATTTCCAAAAGCATCACCGAGTTCTGGCGGCGCTGGCACATCTCCCTGTCCACCTGGTTCCGGGAGTACCTGTATATCCCTCTGGGGGGCAACCGCTGCTCCAAGCCCCGGTGGATGTTCAACCTGCTGGTGGTGTGGGCGGCCACCGGCATCTGGCACGGGGCCAGCTGGAATTACCTGATCTGGGGCCTGTATTTCTTCGTCCTGCTGATGATAGAGAAGTTCTTCCTGCTGGACCGGCTGAGCCGGGCTCCCGCCGCCGTGGGCCATGTTTACACCATGTTTTTCGTTCTGGTGAGCTGGGCCATCTTTGCCATTGAGGACGCCGGGCATCTGGCCGGCTATCTGCGGGTCATGTTCGGACTGGGCGGCGTCCCCCTGGCAGACTCCGCCTTTGGCTACTATCTCACCAGCTATCTGCCCATCCTCTGTGTCGCCGGGCTGGCCTCCACTCCTCTGGGAGCCTCCCTGTACCGCCGCCTGAAGCCCCGGACGGCCCAGGTCCTGTGCGCGGTGCTGGTGCTGGCCGGACTGGTGGTATGCACTGCGTACCTGGTGGATGGGACATACAATCCCTTCCTGTATTTCCGTTTCTAAGGAGGCTGCCCTATGAACAAAGCATACAGCATCTTTTTGACCGGCCTGTTCTCCCTCTTTATCGGCGGGATCCTGGTGGGCAGCCTGCTGCTCCCCGACCGGACCTTCTCCCCCATGGAGAACCGCAATCTGGCCAAGCCGCCCAAGCTCTCCTGGGAAAATGTAGAGAGTGGGAAATTCATGTCTGACGCGGAGAGCTATGTCAACGACCAGATCATGGGCCGTGACTTCTGGGTCGCCATGAAGGCGTGGAGCGAGCGTCTCTCCGGCAAGCAGGAGAACAACGGCATCTATTTTGCCGGGGAGGACACCCTGATCCGCCATCTGGACACTCCATCCCAGGAGACCCTGGCTCAGAACGCCGGCTATATCAACCAGCTGGTGGCAAATGTGTCTGTCCCGGTCTATTTCGGCCTGATCCCCTCTGCTGCTGAGGTATGGGCGGACCGCCTCCCGGCTGGCGCGCCCACTGCCGATGAGCAGGCCATCATTGATGAGATGTACAGGGCGGTCCTGGCCCACACCGTGGACCTCTGTACCACGCTGAACGCCCACCGGGATGAGGACCTCTATTACCGCACCGACCACCACTGGACCAGCCTGGGAGCCTACTACGGCTATACCGCGCTGATGGAGGCTATGGGACTGGAGGCTGCGCCTCTGGACCAGGCGGGAAAAACCACCGTGTCCGACTCCTTCTATGGCACGCTGTTCTCCCGGTCCGGAGTCCGCTGGATCGCCCCAGACCAGATCGACCGCTATATCTCCGGGGACGGAGTAGAAGTCACGTCCTATCCCGAGGGTTCTCCCGTGGAGGGCAGTCTCTATGTGGACAGCTTTTTACAGGAAAAGGATCAGTATTCCTCTTTCCTGGGCGGGAACCAGCCCCTCTGCGTGATCCGGACGGAGCACACGGACGCCCCCCGGGTGCTCATCATCCGGGATTCTTATACCGACAGCCTGGCTCCCTTCCTCACGCAGAATTTTTCTGAGATCCACCTGTTCGATCCCCGCATGAACCTGACCAGTGTAAAGGGCTATGTGGAGGAGAATCAAATCGACTCTGTCGTGGTGCTGTACAGCATCGCAAACTTCACGGCAGAGGGCAACCAGATGTTCGTTTTGGGCTGGTAGACCGGGGCGGTCTACCAAATGTCTACCAAGCATGACCCCCGAAAGCCTTGCGGCGCAAGGCTTTCGGGGGTTTTTATTTTTCCTGTTTCAGGGGCCGGTCTACCAGCGGTCTACCAAGGCCATTTTTCGGCCACAAAAGCGGCGGTTTTTTCGGATTTTCCCCTGTTTTTCTCATGTTTTTCGAGGTGCAAGGGGCGTTATGCTCTCACAGGATGGATATTTTCTGATGGTTCGGGCTTGATACTGGCATTCAGGAAATAAAACCCAGCTTCTGGAGGAGTCTGACCCGCCCCGCAGCTTGAAAAAATCAAGGAGGAATTCCAATGAGAAACCTGAAGCGTGCTCTCAGCCTGGGCCTCACCGCGACCATGATCTCTGGTCTGATGGTGATGGGCAGCAGCGCTGCGAGCTATGCCGACGTGACTTCCAAGCAGAACGAGGAAGCCATTGAGGTCCTGAAGACCGTCGGCATCATGACCGGCGATGAGAACGGCAAGTTCAATCCCGAGGCCAAGGTCACCCGTAACGAGATGGCGGTTGTGATGTGCAACCTGCTGGACTACACCGTGGCCAGCTACAAGGGCACCAGCCCCTTCACCGACGTGCCCGAGTGGGCTGAGCCCTATGTGGCCGCCTGCTACACCAACGGCATCACCCGCGGCTACGACGCCAAGACCTACGGCGGCAGCGACACTGTCACCACCGGTCAGGCTGCCCTGATGCTGCTGAAGGCTCTGGGCTACTTCCAGTACAGCGCCGACTTCGGCTCTGACTGGCTGGTGGAGACCACCAAGAACGGCAGCACCGCCGGGCTGTTCGACGGCGTTGCCACCGGCGCCAAGGAGGCCCTGACCCGCAACGACGTGGCTCAGATGGTCCTGAACGCCCTGGAGGCTGATCTGGTCAAGGCCGAGAAGAACGGCAGCGACGTTCATGTTGGTGACGTTGTCATCTCCGGCGGCAAGGCTACCTATGACGCCCGCACCGGCACCGACAGCAAGTACGCCAAGATCGACAGCACCAAGGTGGACGGCAAGTACACCATCCAGCTGGGCGAGGATCTGTACGACGGCGACCTGGTCAAGGCCGACGGTGCGGATGACGACTTCGGCCGTCCTTCCGTGAAGTGGACCTATGAGAACAAGGAGATCGGCACCTACGCTGACGACGCTGACGCTGTTTACACCGCCACCGTTGAGAAGCAGGACCTGTACGATCTGGTGGGCAGCGACGTCTACAACGACCTGAAGAACGGCGACGCCGACTTCACCGTGGTCGTGGACGGCGTGGCTCAGAAGGACGTGAAGCTGAGCGACTACATTGTCAAGAACAACGACGATGACGCCGGCGATAAGATCATCAAGAAGGGCGCCACCACTGAGGTGTTCATCGACGATGACTCCAACGACGTGGTCATCACCGTCATCAACTCCTATGTGGCTCAGGTTGATGGCGACTACGACAAGAACGACGAGGAGCTGGAGCTGGACATTCTGGACGAGGCCTTCGTGGACGTCAAGGATACCACTCTGTCCTCCGATGACTTTGATTACCTGGACAGCTACTCCGATGAGGACTATGTCCTGATCACTGTGGCCAACAAGGAGATCAAGACCATCGACCTGGCTGAGACCGTCGAGGGCAAGGTGACCGCTTACACTGAGAAGAAGAACGTCACCGTGGACGGCACCAAGTACGAGTACTCCAAGAACTACACTGACGCCGTGAAGGAGGACAGCAACCTGTCCTATGACCTGAACGACGCCTACACCCTGGTTCTGGACGCCAACGGCTATGTGATCTACACCGACGGCACCGCTGGCCACAACGACTATGTCTACGTGGCTGAGATTGCTCCTACCGGCGGCGCGAAGGCCGACCTGGAGGCCGATGCCTACTTCATCGACGGCACCAACAAGGTTGTTGTGGTTGACAACGATGATGAGATCAAGGATAATGCCACCTTTGAGAACAAGTGGTACTCCTACAACGAGAAGAGCAACGGCAAGTACGAGCTGGAGGCGATCACTGGTGAGAAGAACGAGACTTACACCGTGAGCGCTGATAACCAGAAGATCGTTGAGAATGGCAAGAGCTCCATCTACACTGATAAGGTTGGCGGCGCCAAGGCCAACAACGACACCATCTTCGTGGTGAACGACGATGACGATGTGACTGCTTACACCGGCATCAAGAATGTCCCCGACATCACCTCCAAGACTGCTGATGTGACTGTGGCTGTGGTGAATGACGGTGCCTACGCCGACGTGGTCTACATCTACTCTGCTGATATGTCCATCTCCGGCGACAGCGGCGACCGTGTCTACCTCCTGGAGGAGAGCCCCAACGCCAGCGTTGACAAGGATGACAACAAGTACTATGAGTACGACGCCATCGTGAACGGCGAGATCACCACCGTCAAGGCTACCGATAAGAATCTGAAGATCGGCCTGTACCAGAACGTCTCCTATGACGAGAACGGCTACATGGACGACCAGGATCTGGTGAAGGGCACCAGCGATGATGACTTCAAGGCCTACGAGAAGATCACCGAGATCTCCTACAAGGCCGGCGTGCTGAGCCTGAACAAGAACGATGTGGTCCTGGCCGACAGCTACAAGATCTTCGTCAACGATGACGGCGACGGCAAGACCACCACTCCCAGCAGCCTGGCTAAGAACTTCGGCGTGGACGGCACCTACTCTGGGGACGTCTTCGTGTTCGAGGATGACAACGACGAGGCCGTTGAGGTCTATGTCTACAAGATCAAGGACGCCGACAAGAACGATGCCGATAAGGTTGACGCCAAGATCAAGTCTGTCACCGCTTTTAAGGACGGCGGCTTCAATATCGTCATGACCAGCGAGGCCACTGATGATGTGAAGTTCACTGTTGAGCTGAAGGAGCGCGTGAACGGCGACTACAAGTCCATTGGCACCAAGACTGTTACCCTGAAGAAGGGTGAGATCAGCGTGAGCGATGGCGAGAACAAGTTCGTGCTGGAGACCGGCAAGGTTTACAAGATGGTTGTGAACGGCGTCGAGTCCAACGACATCAAGGGTGCGTAATTCCTGATGGAGTTACAAATCTCTTAAAATCCAATCAGTGCGGCCCCTCCCATACGGGAGGGGCCCTCTGATTTTATTTCCAGGCCAGATAATAGTAGTTGGTGTCCTTCTGATTGCTGAGGATGTATCTGTCACGGTTATAGTAGACCCGGAAGCCCTTGGATTCGATGGTCAAAATATAATTGGTCCCATAGCTGGTTTGCAGGCACACCGGCTTCCCCGGCAGGGCCAGCCCGCCGTAGTAATCATCGGTATAGGGGCGGGCGGAATAGCCTTCCTCTATCATGACCAACAGGGCCTTGGGCTGGAACCCCAGAGAAATTAGACGGCTGTCTGTCCCGTCTCCGGTGTAGGTCCCGGTCACTAGGCAGGGCATGGATGCCAGCTTTTTACTGAGGGCCTCCAGCGCCGCCGTGGTGGCCTTTTTCGCCACCTCCGCGGCCAGAGCGTCCAGGGCCGTCTGGTCGGCTTTTTCCGCCTGCGCGGCGGCCAGATCCTTGAGAGCGCTGTCAATCTTGGCGTTGTCCTCATTGAAATCGGTGCGCTTTACCTGATCGTCCGCCTGCCATTGATTGAGTGAAAAATGCTCCGTGTGATTGCTTGCCATAAAAAACACCTCCACCTATACTGGGCAGAGGTCAAAAGTGGTACATTATCATACATTTTATGGTA
>ULSV01032059.1_pt1 | contig 13139 bp, 15 predicted proteins | sample 1956991 | NCBI WGS metagenome assembly ULSV01 (sample SAMEA4835717, study PRJEB28245) | human gut metagenome | biome: gut microbiome; material: fecal sample | place: Denmark | collected 2008 | reverse complement strand
TATAAATGAAGGCACAAATATGTGTCTTTTTTTAATGCCGTTTTTCTTGTAGTTAGGCTTAATAAAACAAACAAAATAAAAATGTAACTGTTGGGCTAGAAATAGAACAATTGGGACAAGGAGGAAAAACATGGAAGATAAAAAAAGAGATGTAACTGTTGGGGGAGAAAATCCAACTACTGGGACACAAACAGAAAATAATAAGCAAGAAGATGGTAAGATTTTGAGTTTTGATGAATTACTTAATACACATAAAGAATATCAATCAGCTCATGACAAAAAAATTAGAGAGGCAGTAGAAACAGCTATAACTAACTGGAAAGAAACTATGAATAATGAAAAAACAGAAGCTGAAAAACTTGCCAAAATGAACAAAGAACAAAAACTTGAATATCAAGCTCAAAAATCTGAAAAAGAAAAACTTGAAGCATTAGCTAGACTAAATGCTTATGAATTAAAAGAACAAGCATTAGGAATAGCAAATGAAAAAGGTTTAGATGTATCTTTATTAAATTTCTTTGATTTTAGTACAGCTAAAGCTGATGAATTAAATGCAAAAATAGATGAAATATCTAATGCGTTTAATAAAGCAGTAGAAAAAGCAGTAAACAACAGATTAAAGGAAGATACACCTATTGCAAAAACAGGTATTGAAAAAATAAAAGAAAAAAATATATCTAGAGCAAGTTATTAATTTTAAAGGAGGAAAAAAATATGAAAAGTGAACAAATTACACAAGAAGCATTAAACATAATGTTACAAGATGGTGAAACAAAGGATAATTTAAAACAAGTTTTAAGTGGAGTATTAGAAAATGTATCTGCAAGAGCAATATCAGAACAAATTAAAGCAAAAAATGGCTCAGGAACTCCAGAAGGGGGAGTAATTGAATACAAAAGATTTGCAAATGCAGAATTAAAAGACAAAGGAACAGCAAGAAAACAAGGAAAAGGAGACCCAGTAAAATCAAAACCAGTAAAAGTATACATAGATACTGATAAAGAAATTGTTGAAGAATTACAAGGAAAAGATGTTAAGTTGTATGGTATTGACGGAATGGCAGAGAGAAGAAAATCAAATCATCAATCTGCTATAATTAGGTATTTAGACAGAGAGTTTTTTGCAAAAGTATTAGAAGGAACTAAGGTAGAAGTTAAGGCTAATGTGCAAGACACAATAGATGATTTATTAGAAAGAGCTAGAACATTGCAAAATGAATTTATTGATGGAATAGAATCAGATTTATTAGTAATAGTTGTAGACAGTAAATATAGAAAAGGAATGAAAAAAATCTTAGATGAATTACCAAATGGAACAGACCCTAAAGAACAAGCAATAGGTATGTATGATTCAGTAAGAGTATATGAATCAAATAGAATGCCTAAAGGAGTTAGATGTGTAGTTATGATGGATGGAGCAATAGCACAACCTTACTATGTGTCTGAATATTCTGCTGAGAAAGTTCCTTTTGACGATGCAGTTGCATTAGAAGACTTTTTATTCAAGGGAACTAAGGCGTTAATGGAAGATACTATTTTTTATGTTGAAGATGATTCTTCAACAAAACTTGAAAGTTTAACAGTAAAATCTGAAGCAGGGCAAGCACAAGGAAATACAAAAATTACTGTAACTCCAACAAAAGCAGAAGGAAATAGTTACAAATATAAAGTGGCATCTAATCCAACTATCCCTACATATGACCAAGTATGCACGAGTGGATATACAAATTGGAATGGTACAGATGAAATAACTGCTACAACAGGACAAAAAATAGTAATTGTAGAAGTAGATTCTGATAATAAAGCTAAAAAAGGTGGACAAGCAACTGTGACATCAAAAGCTTAATAAAATAGGAGGCAATAGAATGACAAATACTAAAAATATAGACAAAATCATAGCTGATTTAGGAGCTAATTACAAAAAAGAGGATAAAGAGGTTTTAGAAGAAATATTAGTAGAAGTTACTTCTATCGCCTCTGATATTTCTAATAAACAAAAAGAAGAAAAGTTATTTCCATATATTAAAAGAGCAGTAAAATCTGAATATTTGGCTAGAGGAACAGAAGGACTAACTTCTCGAACAGAGGGAAGCATGTCAAGTTCTTTTGAAAATATTATAGATACATTAAGAAACAATATTATTAAATCTGGATTAAGGAGGATTAAATAATGTTGTTGAAAGATTTAACTAAAGTATATATTTCAGGATATGAAGAAGTAAAAAATCATAGTGAAAAAACAAAAAAATGGAAATATAAAGGAATAGCATATTTGAATTTACAACAAGATGTCAATGAATTAGATAGAAAACCTACAGGAGAAGTAGATTATAGTATAGAAAATGCAAGAACTGATATGAAATATGATATAAGAAAAGGAAATGGAATATCATTAACAGATATATCAAAGCTGGAAGATTTTATACCAGATTACATAGTAACAGATTGCCCTAAGATAGGAAGAACTACTTTATATAAATTGGAGAAAAACAATGAAAATTAATCTAAAAGTAAAAGGCATAGATGATTTAGATAAAAAGATAAACAATATATGTCAACAATTACCTAACACATCAAAAAATAGTTTAGAAGAAGGATTAAAAAATATAACTAGTTATGCTATAAGACTAAGAAGAGGAAATAAAACAGATGGAATATTAGTAGAAATGATAAAAGCAGATACTAAGGAAATAAAAGGACGAATATATACCGACCAAGAAAAATTTCCATATAGTTGGTTTGAACATTTTGGAACTGGAAGATATGCCGAATTACCTCATGTTGGTACATCTAAACATTTCATTGAGAGTGGATATGAAGAATGGTATATACCAGTAAATAAAGTAGACAGAGAATTACATTATCCTATTATAAATATACAAGGACAAGACTTTTATTTGGCACATGGAGTAGAAGCTAATCCATTTTTACAAAAAGCAGAATTTGAAATGCGAGGAGATACTTTAGATACTGTTCAAGATGGAATATATACAATGCTGAGGGAGGTATGTAAATGATAGAATTAACAACAAGACAATTTTCTGATTTGATTTCTGATAAATTAGAAGAACTAGAAGAAGAAACTAGCTTAGAAAATCCTACAACTGAAAGCAAATTTCCGTGTAGGACTATCAACACGCCTCTAGAAAGAATATTAAAAACTAGAGATGCAATACCGATAGCGAAGCAATTTCAAATTACAATTTCTTGTTGGAATAAAACACAAAGAACGACTATGGAAATGGCAAGTAAAACTGATGAGAAATTAAGAAAATACAATTTAATTAGGACTTCTACAAGTCCAATAACATTTGATAGAATAATACAAAAATATAGAATAATAACAACATATGAAGTCCGTTGGAATGGACTAACGAACTCTTTTGAAGTTATAAGATAGGAGGAATTGGAATGGAACAAGAAACACCAAACGTATCAACTTTAACAAAAGTATATTACGCAACAGATAAACAAGGTTCTGACAAAAAACAAGTAATGTTTACAGAGGAGATACCACCATTAGAAGAAGCACCAGAACAAATAACAGCTCAAGTTTTAGATTTGGATTATGAATTAGCACAACCAGGTATTAGAAAAGCAGGTTCAATCGAACTGCTTGTATTATATACACATAAACAACATAAAGAATTAAATGCATTAGATAAAAACAAGGATTATTACTGGTTTTTCGAATTACCACAAGCTACTGCACCTGAAAGTGGAAAAGCATTAGTAAGATATCTAAAAGGAAAAATGAGACTTACAATGGATACAATATCAGTAGGAGAATTTTTAAAAGACAAATTAACTATATATAAAAACTCAGAGGTAACAGAGAGTGAAGGCTTTCCCACAGAATAGTCCTGTTGAAAGTGTCGCAACAAGACGAGTTAAAAAGACACTAAAGGGAACAGATTGATGTTCCCTTTTAAATAATATTACGGAGGAATTAAAATGGTTTTAGAAACTAAAAATAAAAAAATAGAATTAATATTTACAACAAGAAAAATAGTAAATATATCAAACATCTTAAAATCTAAAAATTTTGAAGATTTATATTTTAAAGCAGTAAATGAAAATGATATAGATGCATTATCAAAAATAATTTATGTATTTGCAGAAGATGAAGTAGGATTAAAATCTTTTAAAAGCAGTGAAGAAGTATATGATTTTATAGACGAATATAAAGCAGAGCAAAAGAAAACATATCAAGAAATTTTTGAAGAATTGGCAGGTGCAATAAACGAAGAGGGTTTTTTCAAAACAAAAATGAACAAAAAACAATTACAAGAGAAGTTATCAAATCCTTTATCAGGAGTGAATATGAACGAACTAATAAAAGGTTCAGCAGAGAAAGCAATGAGCAAAATAGCAGAAGAGGAAGTATTCAGAGGATACAAGGGCTAGAAGATATAATAAAAAAGATACAAAATGCCAAAACTCTAAGAGATGCTATTCTTTGTTTAGAGCCTTTGGCATATTACTTTAATTTAACACCAAATGAATTTTGGAATGGAAGATATAAAGAAATATATTTATACTGTGAAATTAATATAATAAAAATGCAAGAAGACTTTAAACAAAAAATAATATTAAATGATGCTACAACAGATAAATTAATCCAAGCAGATAGTATGAATAAAAATGCTAAAATTGTACCATTAAGAAAAATGTTTGATAAAATATTCTCAAAAAAATAGAAGTTTCGACAATGTTCGACATACTTTTAAAATTAAGAGTGGTATACTTCTTTCAAATAAAATAAAAGGAGGAATAAAAAAGATGGCAAATAATGAACAAACAGAAAAAAGTGGTTTATGCACTGCTGGATTAGTATTAGGAATAATAGGAGTATGTACTTCATTTGTTCCTATAATAAACAATTTATCATTTATTATGGGAGTATTAGCAGTTATTTTTGGGCTTGTATCCATAAAAAAAGCAGGAAAAGGAAAAATGATTGCAACTATAGTATTAGGAGTGTTAGCTATAATGATAACATTAAATGCACAAAAAACTTTATCAGATTCACTAAATGATATAAGCAAAGATTTAGATACTGCTACAGGGAAAAATACTGAACAAGTTTTAGGAACAAGTGTAGATGTTGTTTTAGGTAATTTTGAAGTAACAAAAAAACAATATGGCATAAATGAAACAAAACTACCAGTAAAAGTTACAAATAAAACTACTGCAACAAAATCTTTCAGCATACAAATAGAAGCAGTAAGCCAAGATGGTACAAGAATAACAACAGATTATATTTATGCTAATAACTTAACAGCAGGACAAAGTCAAGAATTTAAAGTTTTTGAATATGTTCAAAGTGAAATTTTAGAAAAGATGAAAAATGCAAAATTTAATATAGTTGAAGTTTCAATGCATTAAAGAACAAAGCACTTACAGAAATGTAGGTGTTTTTATTTTGCCTCAAAATCTAATACAAAAAAAGAATGGAGGTGGACGCATGACTATAGAAGAATTAGAAATAATAGTATCTGTAAAAATAGCAGAAGCAATAAAAGAATTTAAAAAAATTGTTCCAGCAATCAAGCAAACTGTGCAAAAAGCACAAGAAAGTTTTGAACAAATGGATACTACAAAGATGAAGAAAAATATAAATCAAGCAGTACAACAGATAAAAAAGAAAATGCAAGATTTGAAGAAATCTAATGAAAATAATCAAATTAAATTAAAAGTAAATAATAAAGATGCACAAAAACAAATAAGTCAAATTCAAAAGCAAATAGATAGTCTTAATGAAAAAATAAATTCACGACAAATGAAATTAAATACAATAACACCTAGATTAGATGAAATAACAGCACAAACAACAAGAGAAGTAACTCCTCAAGGTGTTAGTCCAGATAATCCAGCAATACAAAAGACGGTAAGTAATAGTTTAAACAGCAATAAAGAATATACTAATTTGTTAGCACAAGAATCAAAAATGACACAAGAAATTGCAATGTATAACAATCAACTAACTATTGCTAAAAATAAAATGGCTCAATTGAAAACTGAAACAAATAATACAGCTACTAGTCAAAATAAATTGACTAGTTTTTTTAATGGTTTTGGCTCTAAAATTAAACAAGCAGTAAGTAACTCAAAAGGAATATCAAACAATTTAAAAGAACTCCCTAAGATAACAAATAAAATTAATTTTAACGGATTAAATAAAGGGATGAAGAAAGGCATAGGTCATGTATTTAGATATGCAGGAGCATTACTTTCCCTTGAAAGTATTTATGGATTATTAAGTAGTTCAGCAAATGCATGGTTAAGTAGTCAAAATGCAGGAGCACAACAACTAAATGCCAATATAGAATATATGAAGTATGCTATGGGAAGTGCATTAGCACCAGTAATTCAATTTGTCACAAATTTAGTATATCAATTAATGAAAACAGTTCAGTCAGTAGTTTATGCTTTAACAGGAGTAAATATATTTGCAAATGCAGGAGCAAAAGCATATTCTAACATGGCAAATAGTGCAAAAAAAGCCTCAAAAGAAAGTAAACAACTTGCAGGAGTACATGATGAAATAAACAATATTCAAGAAACTAACCCAGAAGGAGGAGGCTCAGGAGCAGGAAGTATAAGTCCTAATTTTGATTTGTCAGAAGTAGAAGGAATTACAAGCAATATAATTGATGCCATTAAAAATGGTAACTGGTATGAAGTAGGAGAAATATTAGGAAATAAGCTAAACGAAGCTATGAATAATATAGACTGGGGGAAAATTCAAAGCACAGCTAAAAATATAGGAACACAAATAGCTAAATTCTTAAATGGTTTTATAGATACAACAAATTGGAGCGAAGTAGGAAATACATTTGCACAAGGATTAAATACAGTAATATATTTTGGGTATAGCTTTGTAACAACATTTAATTGGACTAAATTTGGTATAGCGATTAGTGATAGTATAAATGGTTTCTTTAAGAATATTGACTGGAAAACAGCAGGTCAAACATTAAGCGAAGGAATAAAAGGAGCAATAGAAACATTAAAGACAGCAATTAGTGAAACTGACTGGGTAGCAGTTGGCGAAAGTATAGCAGAATTTATACTTAACATAGACTGGTATGGAATATTAACAGGTTTAGGAGATGTATTATCAGAAGCTTTAATAGGAATATTTCAATTAGCATGGGGGATATTCTCTGGTGGAGCTAACTCTGATATAAAATTGAGCTGGGATGGAATGTGGAAGTCATTAAATCAAACCACAGATATTTCAATGGGAATACAAGATAACTTGATAAAATCAGGAATGATAAAACTATTAGAATCATTAGGGCTTAGTCAAGACGAAGCAAATTATGTTTGGGACAATAAATGGAGAATAGCAGGAGATTTATTAAAGCAAAAATGGGAAGAATTTAAAAGTACTGTAAGAGAAAAAATAAATCGTATCAAAGAAATAATATCTAATACAATGGATATAATTAAAAATACTTGGAACAATATTTGGAACACTATAAAAAATATTGCCTCAAATATATGGAATGGTATAACAACAACAATAAGCAATGTAATAAATGGAATAAAAAATACAATACAGAATGTGTTAAATACAATAAGTTCTATTTGGAGTAATATATGGAATGGTATGAAAAATACAGTTACAAATATATTTAATGGCATTTGGAACACTATAAGGAACATAATTAATTCAATATTAGGTGGAATTGAAGGAATGGCTAATGGTATTGTAAGAGGTATAAACAAAGTAATAGATGTATTAAATAATTTACAAGTGCATATTCCTGACTGGATACCACTTTTCGGAGGAAAAAATATAGGATTCCATATTAATCATATGGGAACAGTTTCATTGCCACGACTTGCAAAAGGTGGGGTATTATATGAAGAAAGAGCCTTTATTGGTGGAGAATATAGTGGAGCTAGAACTAATCCTGAAATTGTAACGCCTCAAAATATAATGAGAGAAACAATGGAAGATGTAATTTCTAATTATGGTGGCAACAATGACAGGCCAATATATTTAACTGTAAATGTAGGCAACAAAAAAATAGGACAAATACTATTAGATGATTTAAAAGAGAAAAAGAGAAGAACAGGAGAAGGGATAGAAGCTTTAGTAGGAGGATAAAATATGTTATGGAAAGTAGATGGAGTAGTACAAAAAACTCCAAGTACATATAAAGACAATATAGAAGATACAGATAACGATAGTTATACTAGTAAAGTAACAGGTGCATTAATAGACAACCCAATAGCAGTAGGAATGTTAAAGCTAGAAATGAGTTGGGACTATTTAACAGAAGAGGAAGCAGAAAAGTTGTTGCAACTTACATATAGAAATCCTCTTATAATTACTGTAAAATGTCCAGCTGTTAAAGGTGGGATGTTAGAAAATGCTAAATTTAGAGTAAGTAAAAGAACAAGCGAAATGCATTTAACAGGAAATGATGAAGACACTTCCAAATCTAAATGGAAGGTGTCTTTTAATTTAATGCAAAAAGAATTAACAGAACAGCAGAAACAAACTGTATTAAATGCAGGAGGTTAGAAATGTATAATACAAGTCAAAAATGGAAAGAAAATATATATAAAAATGTTCAAAATATTTTAAATATATACATTGATGGAGTTTTGATAAACCCCGACTACATACTTGATTTTAAAGTAGGACAAACATTATTTGATGAAGAATTAAAATTAGGTAGTGTAAGTAGCAAGTATATAGAATTTAAAATATATAAAGATAAAGTATACAAAGATATGAAAACCGTCAAAGTAGATTATGGAATACTAATAAACCATGGGCTAACTGTTGCAGAAGTAAATAAAATGCTAGTAGGAACTTTAAATGGGATAAAGGTAAAAAGCTTATCTAAAAACAATAAAAGTTTTGAAATATTACCAATCGGAATATTCAATATAGACGATTTTGAAGATAATGATGACAATACATTAACAATAAAATGTATTGATAATATGTCTAAGTTTGAGTTTAAATACGATGGAAGTAAATTAACATATCCAGTAACTTTATTAGATGTATTGAGAGACATATGCAAAAAAGCAGGAGTAGAATTACGGCTCTACTTCTTTTCTTAATTCTGATAAGGAAATATCTGTGTATGATAACACAGTAACTGCAAGACAATATTTAAGCTATATATCTGAAAGTGCGGGAGGGTTTGCTTTTATAGGCAGAGATGGAAAGCTGTATATAAGAAAAATATACCAAGATGAACAAACTATTCCATTAGAATTATTTGCTAGTTATAAATGGGGAGAACAATATAAAATTACAAAAGTAAATTATGAAAATGGAATAGAAAGTTTTAAATTCGGAGACGAAACAGGCAATACTTTATGGATAAATCAAGAAAATATGTATATTGTAGATGAACAACAAGTAAAAGCTATATATGACAATTTAAAAGATTTGACTGCTAATAGTTTTAAAGGAAAAACAATAATAGATCCAGCTTTAGATGTTGGAGATAAGATAATTGTTGATGGAAAACCTATTATATACCAAGGAGAATTAGATTTTCAAGGAAGATTTATTGCAGAAATTACAAGTAAAATAGAAATAAAGCAAAAACAAGAAACAACAGTTAAAGAACCATCTCAGAAAGTAATTAATCGAAGAGTGCAAAGCAGAATCGATGAGGCAGAAGGGAAGATAACACAACTAGTAGAAGAACAAACAGACTTTAGCAATAAATTAACAGAACATTCTCAAGACATAGATAGTATAACAGATGAAGTAAAAAAGATATATGAATTTGATAAAAGTGTAACAGGTATAAATGAATTAATGCTAGAAGATGCATTACCAACCAATATATTAAAATTTGAGGCAAAAGCAAAGACTGTTAAAGGAATTTATCCAAGCAAGAAACTGTTTCCTAGTATAAAGTTATTTCCTAAAAAGGGAGGAACGACAATCACGGTAGTAGTAGGAAGAACAAGTAGATTTGTATCTCCAAAGCCAATACTTCCAAGTAAAAAATTATTTCCAAGTAAAAAACTCTTTCCTAGAAGCAATGGATATTATAAGCAAGAGTATGAATTTCATATCTCGAGACCATTGAGAAATTTTAATGATGTAAATGATAAATTTGTAATTGAAATTGATGAAGAAAAAGGCACATGTATAGCTAAAGTTTTAAGATATATAAAATATGAAAATGGAATTACAACAATATATGATGAACCAAAGGAAGAAATAATAAAAGAAACAAATATAATGCTATATAAAGGAACTAACTATGTATACATTAAAGAATTTAAAGATTGGGAAATGAAAGCTACATACATCTTTAACAATGAATTAAACAAAGAATATGCACCTAGAGTAGAAACAAATTCTAAGATAAAACAAGTATCTGATGAAATAAACTTAGAAGTAAGTAAAAAGGTAAATCAAGATGAAGTAATAGCAAGCATAAATTTAAGCCCTGAGCAGATTAAAATTTTAGCTAATAACTTGCAGTTAGAAGGTTTCACTAGTATTAATGGGAACTTTACCATAGACGAAAAAGGAAATATGACTTGCAATGACGCAAAGATAAACGGAGCAGTAATTGCAAATGGAGAAAAGTTTTCAATAGATGAAGAAGGAAATATGACTTGTAAAAGTGCCACGATGGAGAATATAAAATGTAGTGATTCCATAATGAATAATATAACTTGTGAAAATTTTACAATAAAAAATTCCACAATTCAAGAAGGATACATAGAGCTTAAATCAACAGGTGGAAATAGCAGTTTTTCAGTAACAGATACATCAACAGATAGATTAAACTCAGAATTAAGCGCTAGTTTATTAAATTTTAATAGCAATTTAGGAAGAAATGTAGCACAAATTGGAGTAGATATGGCAAGTGGAAATGGTTTTGTTTCAGTTACAGGAGTTGCTGAATGTAGTAATTTAGTTCAAACCTCACAAAAAGAAAAGAAAAAATATATAAGTAAAGTTGATAAAAAAGCATTAGATGTAATAGATGGTGCAGATATATATCAATACCAATTAAAAGGAGAAAAGCCAACAGGACATAGACATTATGGATTGGTAATTGGAGAAGATTATAATTGTCCAAGTGAAGTAAAAGCAGAGAATGGAAAAGGAATAGAAATATACTCAATGGTAACTTTAGCTTGGAAAGCTATTCAGGAATTATCAGAGAAAAATAAAAAACAAGAATTAATAATAAAAAAATTACAAGGAGGGAATAAAAATGGCAGTTGAATTGAAAAGAATAGGATGGAAAGATGAGCCAAGTGAAGATACTCCTATTGACAGTGGGAATCTAAAACAAATGGAAAATAACACACAAGAAGCTATTACAGAAGTAGAAAAGAAACCAATATTAAAAGCAAGAATTAATAGACAAAAATTACAAACTGGTGGTAACTATGGAAAAGCAACAATATCTCTTAGTACAGTTGATATTAATAGTGACAATGAAAAAGAATATCTAACATTAAGTAATAACGCAATAACGATTTCTAATGAAGCAAAATTAGTAAAAGTTGATGTTTTTACTGGAGGAATAGGATTTTTTGGCAATGCTGGAGATAAGGCTGTAATGCTACAAAAAAATGGAAAGACAGTTGAAGCAAGTTATCAATCAAATGATACTGGCTATAATACAGTATGTATAAGTACATATTTATCAGTAAGCAATGGCGATAAGATAAGTATTGTATTAGAAAGTCAAAATGCAGGGGAAACTGAAATATTAGAAGGATATTTACAGGTAATGATTCTTAAGTAGGAGGTAAAAAATGAGTGAAACAAAAAATTTAAGACTGTTTAAACACAATGAACCTCTTGAGACAAATGAAAATAAATTTGACATAGATTTAGCATTAAATCAAAATTGGGACAAGATAGAAGAATTTGCTGGTATGGTTAATGACAAAGTAATAGAGCTTGAAGATAAAGACGAAGAACAAGATTTTAATCTACAAGAGCTTCAAAATGAAATTAAAAAAGACAGAAAAAACATGATAAATTTGGAAACAGAAGGACAAAGCATACATATAGAAGATTCAAGCGATTTAGAGGGACAGTTGGAAGTATTGGGGAATATGGAGCAGGAGACAAGAGAAGGATATAACATATTAGAAAACATTTTAACAGATAAGACAGTAAATGGAATAACTGTAAAAATAAACAAGGATAAATCTATAACATTAAATGGAACAGCAACAGAAAATACATCGATAGATTTTACGAAAAATTTTACAATTACAGAAGAGTCTGTTTTTAGTGGAATGTGCAATGGATATGGATACAATAAAATGCTTACACAAATACAAGGTGCCGATTATAATGTTAACATTCCAAATTCTACCTCACAAGTTTTACAACCTAAAGACAATGTTAAAGCTAGAATATATATTTATGCAGGAACAAGTATAACAAATGCATTAATAAAACCACAAATAAATAAAGGCACTTTAGCAAAACCATACGAACAATACGGAGCAAGCCCAAGTCCAGAATTTCCAAGTGTAATAAGAGCAGTAGGAGATAATGTAAACTTATTAGAAAACACTGCTAAAACACAAACAGTTAACGGAGTAACATTTACTGCAAATGAAGATGGAAGTATTATTGCGAATGGAATAGCAGAAGCAGAAGCTTCCTTGACAATTAATAACCAAATAAATTTAGGAAAAGGGGAATATTGCATAAGTGGTTGTCCAAAAGGAGGGGGCAATAATACATATAGAATAGGTTTGTGGAATAATACATGGGAATCTATTGCATTAGATTTAGGAGATTCTAGCAATTTTACACTTCAACAGAATACAGAAGCAATAAAATGTGCAATAAATATAAAACAAGGAACAACTGTAAAAAATGTTGTATTTAAACCTAAGATTGAAAAAGGCACAGTAGCAACAAGTTATTCTAAATTCGGACAAGGTAGTGTAGAAATAAAGAAACAGAATAAAAATATAATGCCAATAAATACAGAATTTTACGAATTGATTTCAAATGGAATTAAGATTAAATCTGACAGCATGTCAAAAAAAATAACAGAATTTAAAATAAAAAAAGGGCAAAAAGTAGAAATAGCATTAAAGTTAATTACAAAGACAACCACATCTACATCTTTTACATTCCATACAAATGGA
>ULSV01009927.1_pt1 | contig 13217 bp, 8 predicted proteins | sample 1956991 | NCBI WGS metagenome assembly ULSV01 (sample SAMEA4835717, study PRJEB28245) | human gut metagenome | biome: gut microbiome; material: fecal sample | place: Denmark | collected 2008 | reverse complement strand
AAATGTATTATGATAGGATTATACCAATGAAAGAAGAACTAAGAATAGATATTGTCGGACTTGCAGGAGCCTGTTCCTATGCTTTGGACTGTATAGAAGCAGAGTTGGTAAAAATCAAAAATAAGCATGGAAAAAGAGTGGCTTATATAAGTGTATGCATGGCTGAATATCTGGCAATTCAAGGCGATGCGTTACAAGATTTAGCTATGTGTGCCTTACTGCATGATAATGCTTTGACACAATATATTACGGAAGAGCTGGAAAGGAATTATGTTATTGACATTAAAAAAGATTTGTCCGTAAGAAAAACGAATCTTCATTGTATTTATGGTGAAAAAAATATTACTAAACTTCCTTTTAAAACAGATGTCTCAAATGTGATTTTGTATCATCATGAACATGCCGATGGAACTGGTCCTTTTCAAAAAAAGTGGAATGAAACCCCATTGCCTGCAAGAATTATTCATCTTGCAGATACCGTTGATATCATAGGAAATAGTATTAAATCTGATGATAATAGATGGGATTTTATATGTCAGTATCTTTCCCAAAAAAAGGATAGTCTATTTGATTCAGAATGTGTTAATGCTTTTCTTCATGTATTCACAAAAGAATCCTATATGTGTTTAAGTGATGATTCTTTTGAAACGAAGCTGTGGAAAATTATCCCAAGAGAAAAAATGGTTTTTGATTGGGAAATGTGTAAAAATGTTGCGGATTTCTTTGCAAAGATTGTAGATTATAAATCTTCTTTTACAAGCAGGCATTCTATAGGAGTAGCTGAAAAAGCCTCCCTGCTTGCCAAATATATGGGATATGATTCAATCACGGTACAGAAAATGTATTTGGCTGGTGCACTGCATGATATAGGAAAAATGGCGGTAGGCAATGAAATTCTGGAAAAACCGGATAAGCTTACGGATGATGAATTTTCTACAATGAAAAATCATGCTGGTTATACATACCTTATATTATCGGAGGTTAATGATTTTGAAGAAATACGAGATTGGGCGGCTTTCCATCATGAAAAATTAAATGGAAAAGGGTATCCTTTTGGAAAAACCGCTGATGAATTAAATAAGCAGGAACGTATGATGGCATGTGTTGATATTTATCAGGCTCTTACGGAAGACAGACCTTATAAAAAGGGATTGTCCCATGAAAAAACATGTGATATCCTTGATGACATGGCACATAAAGATTTTATTGATTCAGATATTTCAAAGACAATTAGAGAATGTTTTGGAAGAACCTGATGCCATATATGAAAACAGAGGGTGTTTCAGACAATAGTATTTTCAGTTATGTACTAGTATGACTCTTACGAGGGAACCACCGGCACGACATTCCAGATTACATCACGTTCGATCGGAGAGGTAACTGTAGAAAAAATTGGTAAAAGTGCTGTATTTTTCGGGGTGGATGGGTACAACATTTTGTGTGAAAAATAGAATAATAAAATTGTTCCCGAAATTTATTGACTTTGAGAAAAAAATTTGATATATCAGAATCGAACAAAAGAGAAAGGAAATAGCAAACTATGCCGTCAAAGAAAAATATGATGAAAAAGAACTTGGAAAATTTACATCTGAAAGAAAGGATAAACTATGGCTACAGAAAAGTCATTATTATGATGTTAGTCTCAGGTCTGTTTTCTATTGTGGTTATAGGTATGCTATTTGCCAATACGATGCATTATGTACAAAATGTTACTGTTGCAGACCGGGCGGTGAAAATCTGCAGGATAAATGTTAACTCATCAGCGAGAAATATCAGGGAAATGGCATTAAATAATGATACATCCTCTTATGACGGTTATGAGCAGACGGTAGAAAGACTGCTTGCAGAAGTTAATACCCAACTGAAAAATTTAAAGAACTCCGGAGTTATTCCGGATGCGGATTGTGAAGAATACGCATCTGCCCTTACAGACTGGGGAAACATTGGTTATTCCATCATGAAAGAAATCAAAAGCGGTGACAAGGATAAGGCAGTTGATTCAATTCTGAATGATTGTACCCCGGCATTAAATAAAGCCGTAAAAATTGCAACAAGATTAGATGAAATGACCGATGAGGTAAGCAGCCAGGCAGTCAGAATTACGGTTATTTCTGCAGTGGCAGGAATTGTGTGTATTATTATTTGTCTGGTTTTGGCATGGAAACTGACAATAAAAACAGGCAAAAAAGTACTTGAGTCAATTTTAGTACCATTACGTGAAGTGGAAGCCGTTGCACAGGAATTAACAGATGGAAACCTGCACAGCACGCTGGACTACCGTTCAGATGATGAGATTGGAATACTGGCACACAATATGCGCAAATCCATCCGCATTCTGGGAAGCTATGTAGATGATATTGGACGTTCAATGAAGATGTTTGCAGAAGGAAATTTTGATGTGCAGCCGGAAGTAGAGTGGAAAGGGGATTTCGTTGGAATTCTAAACTCCTTTATGTTGTTTGAAGAAAGCATGGCAGAGACAATAAAGGGAATCCAACATGTTTCAGATGAAGTTTCGGGTGCCGCAGATCAGGTAGCATCAAGTTCCAATGACCTTGCGGATGGAGCAACAAATCAGGCAGCAGTTGTAGAAGAACTGACCGCAACAGTCGCAGGTGTTTCTGAACAGGTAGGAAAAAATTCACAATCCGCAAAAGAAATCAGTGGAAGAGTAGACGAACTTGGAAATGCCATTCTGGAAAGCAATGGTAAAATGAGGGATATGGTTGATTCCATGAATGAGATCAACGGGGCATCAAAAGAGATTGACAAGATCATTGCAACAATCAATGAAATTGCGTCCCAGACGAATCTGCTTGCATTGAATGCTTCCATTGAGGCTGCAAGAGCAGGGGAGGCAGGAAAGGGATTTGCAGTGGTAGCGAATCAGGTCAATGTGCTGGCAGACCAGAGTGCCCAGGCAGCAAAGGAATCCGCAACATTGATTGAAACCTCTGTGAAAGCCGTGGAAAAAGGTATGGTGATTGCAGGGCAGACGGCATCACAATTGCAGGAGGTCGCTGAGAATTCCCAGATCATTACAAAAGAAGTCACAAATATTGCAGAAACGTTAGAGACACAGACAACAGAAATCCAACAGATTAATGATGGAATTGAACAGATCAATGATGTCGTACAGACGAATTCGGCAACATCTGAAGAATGTGCAGCAGCCGGTCAGGAGATGAGCAGTGAAGCAGAAAATCTGCGTGAAATGATCCGGAAATTTAAAGTTGCAGAAAATAAAAATTAAAAACGGTGCAAAAAATTATTGATGTTGAATTTACATATAAAGTTGTCGCAGGTAGGAACTATAATTTGACTTGTGACATATATAAATGCGGGAAAAGGATGCAATGAGAAAATGTGCGTTATTGGTTTTAAACTGATAACGCACATTTTAAATTATATGAATAGTAATATCATCGCAAAAAAGCATAAAAGTAGAAAAAGTTAAAAATATCGTGGATATAGTGCTAGAATTGTTGAAAAAAGTAAGTTAAAATACAGGAAAACAACAAGTGTAAAGGGGAAATTTTATGGAATATTCAGCAATTTTTCATGATATGGATAAAAGGTTTAGCTATGCAGTTGATAAGGATTTATTTGTGATACGCGTGCAGGTAAAAAAGGATGATATGAAGGAGGTAATCCTTCACTATGAGGACAAGTATATACCTATGGAGCGTAAGGATACCAGAAAGACAGTTCCGATGAAGAAGGTTGCTGTCTCACAGTTTCATGATTATTATGAAGCACAGATAAAGATGCATTTGATCTGTCTGCGTTACTTTTTCGAATTTACGGACACGCAGGGAGAAAAGGTATATTATGGAAATTATGAGTTTGATAAGGAATGCATTACAAACAGGGACAGAATGTTTGACTGTCCGCAGAACCTTCGGGAGGAAGAGATGTTTGAGGTGCCGGAGTGGGCAGCAAACAAGGTCGTGTATCAGATTTTCCCATCCCGTTTTGCAGCAACGGAGCCGGTAGACAAAGAACTGTGGTATAAAGCACCGATTACGCCTATGGATGACCTGCATGGAAATCTCAGGGGAATCATCGAACATATGGATGATATTCAGAATCTGGGAATCGATGTGCTGTATATGACACCTATCTTTCAATCAAATTCGTGCCATAAGTATGATACCACGGATTACTACCAGATAGACCCGTCCTTTGGAACAACAGAGGATCTCAAAGAGCTGGTACAAAAAGCGCATGAGCGTGGTATGAAGGTAGTCCTGGATGCGGTATACAATCATACGGGAAGAGAATTTTTTGCGTTTGCGGATATTCTGGAAAATGGTGAAAAATCCAAATACCGGGACTGGTATTTTATTGATGGATTCCCACTTAAAAGCGAATGGGGAGAGATCCCAAACTTCAAATGTTTTGGTTATTATGGCGGAATGCCAAAGTTAAACCTGAAAAATCCTGAAGTTGAAAAATACATTACGGATGTTGCATGCTACTGGATTAAGGAATGCGATATTGACGGATGGAGACTGGATGTAGGAGACGAAATCAGCCATTTCTTCTGGAAGAATTTCAGAAAGGCAGTAAAGGCTGTGAAGAAAGATATGCTGATCATTGGGGAAATCTGGCATTATGCAGGAGATTTCCTTGAGGGGGATGAATGGGATACAGTCATGAATTATCCATTTTACCTGAACCTGATCGATCTGCTTGTAGACGAAAAGATTACGGTCAGCCAGTTCGTACAAAATCTTGGATATTTGAAGGGACGCTTACACAAAAACTGCTATCCCCTTATGTGGAATCTGATTGACAGCCATGATACCGCAAGATTTTTACATCTGTGTAACGACAATAAGAAAAAGCAGCATCTGGCAGCCGCTTTTCAGTTGTTACTGCCGGGAATGCCGATGATTTATTATGGAGATGAGTATGCGATGCCGGGAGCAAACGATCCGGACTGCAGACGGGGCATGTACTGGGATGAAGAATACCAGGACAAAGAGATGTATGAATGGTACAAGCGACTGATTCAGGTCCGGAAAAGCCATGCATGCATTGTAGAAGGCGAACTGGCTGGGAGCGTCACAGAAGATGAGGAAGGGACAGTTGTCCTGATCAGAAAAAATGGCGAGGAGACCATTGCCATGATTTTTAACTGCAGCAGCAGTGCAAAAAAATTTAATGAGTACACGCAGAAGTACAATCTGCTTACCGAAAACACCTTTGATGGAAATGTAGAGGGGTTTGATGCTGCGGTAATCGTGCTTTAAGAAGCCTTACGGCAGATGGTTTCCCGGGAGTTTGTCTGTGGGAAGAAGAGGGAAAGCACCAGTATTTCTGGTAATGTAAAGTACGGAGGATGATATGACGAATGTAAAAAAGAAGGGTGGAAAACGGTTTGGGGCAATTGTACTTAGCCTGATATTATTGCTTTCCCTGGTGTTTCCATATCCTGTGATGGCAGACCAGACGGCGGCAGACCAGACAACGGCAGCTTCCGTTTATGCCATTCACAAGACAGGTGATGATAAGGAAAATTTTGTGATTGTTATCATGGGTGAGGGCTATACCCGGGAACAACAGGAACAATTTTTAAAGGATGCAACGGCAAAAGCACAGGGGCTGCTAAAGTGGTCTCCTTATAAAGAGTATTCCGACAGGATCAATATTTATGCAGTACAGACGGTATCCAGTGAAACTGGTGTGGGCGTGATGTATGGGGAGTCGAACCCGGACACATATTTTCATGTGCAGGCATTCGGGAAATCCTGCTATTTTGCAAAGGACGGGGAAGATAAAGCCAGGGCACTGAGGGCAGAGCTGGAGAGCAGATATCTGGATACCGGTGCAGCCGTTGGAACCATCCATATCATTTGTAATACAACTGCGAATATTGGTTCTTCTTCCAATGCACTCTTTTCTTTTTCGGCAAATTCGGGTGAGAATGAGCAGGGGGATGTCATGACCCATGAAATTTCCCACAGCATCGGAAGATTAGGAGATGAATATGATAAAAAGATGCAGGGAGAAAATATTTCCGACACATCGGATCCGGATAAGATTAAATGGCATAAGATGCTTGGGTTCCGTGGAATTGGAATAACGGCAGCAGGAACAGAAACGGTATTTGCACCGAGCCGCGTCTGCATGATGCGGGATCTTGGGAATCCTTTCTGTGAAGTGTGCAAAATGGAACTGGCGCGAAGATTAAATAACCGTGATTATGTCAGCAGGCAGGCATCTGTTTATGTGTGCGATCCTGAAATTACAATTCCACATATCAGGACAGGAACACTTGACAGGGATAGTGACCAATACCGGATCGATGAGACAAATATCACAAAAGCAAATGGAAAGGATCTGGAATTCCGTACAGTCGTACAAAATATAGTGGATGCCAAACAGCATTTGAAGATTACTTTCCGCATTATTGGAGCAGACCATACAGTCAAATATGAAAAAGAAGAAACATATACCGTTCCGCCACACAGTAACTGGTATGATCCGGATGCTGCCAGAGAGTCCCTTTCTGTCACACTTCCTGCGGTAACTGGTCTGGTTTCCGGGGACAGACTGGAAGGAAAGATCATAGATGAGGACACTGGGAAAATTCTGGCTGACAATCAGACGGCAGGACAGGCGTGGAGTACCGTAACGATTCGTTATATGCTGCAAAACGAAGACGGAACCGAAACAACAGTGCCTGATACGGCACCCGCGACTGTATATGTACCAAAGAATTCTGCGTATACGTTAAGAAGTCCGGATTTATATGGATATACATGTGTAGGAAACAGTGCAAATCAGGGAGAAATAAACATCACAGAGGATCGCCAGGAGATCACTTATTATTACCGGAAAAACAGTGAGATGCCGGAAATACAAACCATACCTGTCCGCGTAACTTATGATGGAAAACCCCATACATTTGATATCAAACAGGAAGATGGTGTACAAATCAGTTACAGTTTGACAGAAAACGGATCGTATACACAAACGGAGATGCCGTTTTACACAGAAGCAGGCCAGTATAAGATTTATTTTAAAGCGGAAAAGGCATCTTTTATTCCAACATACGGGGAGGCTGTTCTGGAAATCGAAAAGGCTTCCACCAGCATGCAGCTGACTGCAAAAAACGATACGGTCAAAGGTGCGGGGACAGTAGAATTACAGCTTTGCAGACAGGGGATTCCGGAAGATGCCGGGATAAAAGTAACCTGTGATGTTTCCGGGATCACATTAGAAGAAAAGGGAACGGATCACTGGATGGCAACGCTTCCGAATGAAACGAAAACATATACGTTCACCGCATGTTATAATGGGAATGGCAACTATACAGGAAGTAAGGCAGATTGTCAGGTCCGTGTAACGGCAGATCATTCCCAGACCGGGGGCGGTTCTGGTGGAAGTTCCGGAGGCAGTTCAAGTGGAGGTTCCGGTGGAATATCCGGAGGCGGTTCAAGTGGAGGTTCTGGCAGCAGTTCGGGTGGAAGTTCCGGAGGCAGCTCCGGCGGAGGCTCCGGTGAAAATGCCGGTGGAAGCACGGACGGATCATCTGGCAATGTTTCACCGGATTCCGGCACATTACCGGCACCAGATCATGCAAAAGAAGAACCGGGGAATGTGACACCTCCACCCGCAGCAGATACGTCCGTTTCTGTTAAGGATATTAATGTCAAAGCAAAAACTGCAGTTAAAAATAATACGGTCAAAGTGAAGAATATTGCAGCAGTTTTGAAAAAAGAAATTACAAAGGCAGAAAAAGAACAGGGTGGCAGGATAAAAGACCTGTCTGTTGAAATAACTTTTGATACGGCAAAAGCCGGAAACTGGAAGAATCTGCATCTTGAAATGGACGGGCAGGCGGTAAATTTACTTGTCAAAAAGAATGTAAAAGAATTGAAGGTCAATGGTGGCAATGTAAATCTTACCTTTGATTCGAAGGCATTAAAAGAATTAAAGAAAGAGATGAATACAGCTGTGGTTATCAAAATGAAACAGGCTGACAAGAAAAATCTTTCTGCTAAGGCAGGGAAAATTATTGGAAAACGTCCGGTTTATGATTTTTCCGTCACAGGAATAAAGAAAAAGCAGTCGTCTGTCCTGAAAAAGGGGCGGATCAGGGTCGCTGTTTCCTATAATGCTTCGAAAAAGGAAAAAGACAAAAAGATTTTTGCATATAAAATTGATAAATACGGTGCAGCAGTTAAGATACCGGGATCTTATTATGATTCCGATACAAAGACCGTTAACTTTGTAAGCCGTGGGTTTTTCACAGTTGCAGTAGGCTGTGAAAAATGATGAAACATAAAAAATCATCGTTCACGTTAAAAAAACTGTAATTCATGTCGAAAAAGACAAAAACCGGTTTTAACTTGGTATAATGATAGAGCTCATTTTAGTAAAAATGAGTTCATACCGTGAATGATGGAGGGGATAACAATCATCGTTTTAGAAGAAATATTAATGGCAAACGGCTTGACCGTGTTAATGATGTGGTTCCTTTTGTTTTGCAGACGAAAGAACAGAGAGAGCCTTCATGTGGGAGATAAAATATATGATGGAATAGCAATCGTAAATTTAGTGGGTGCATTGTCTGAAACCATTGCTTTTCTCGTAGATGGAAAACAGTTTACTGGCAGCCGGCAGATTAATTATATCTCTAACAGCATATGCTTTATTGGGACAGTCAGTATGGGTATGCTTTGGTGTATGTACGTGGAATTGCGTATCTATCGAAATTATAAAAGAATGGTTCAAAAAGCAGGAGTGGAGATATTTCCCTGGCTGGTAGAAGTAATTATGGTTTTATGTAATCTGTTTGGAACAGGGATTATGTTTAAAATATCCGGGGAGAATGTATACCAGAGAACTGCCGGTGTGCTGGTGGGATATATTTCGCTTGTCATATATTTTGCTTACAGTATCTATCTGGTGTATCATTCCAAAAAACAAGGGGTTAACCTGAATTTTTTCCCGGTGATCTATTTCGTTGGTCCTTGTTTTGCAGGTGTAGTTCTCCAGTTCCTTTTTTATGGAATTACATCATCCTGGGTGCTGGTTGCGGTCGCATTGATATTTGTGCAGATGCAGTCATACGCAGAGAGTTTGTATATGGATGAGCTTTCCGGATTATATAACCGGAGATATTTTAATGCGGTGCTTGCGGAAAAGAAAATTGCAAGCCATAAATCCTTATATGGAATCATGATGGATGTAAACGATTTCAAGTGTATTAATGACAATTTAGGTCATAGTACGGGCGATAAGGCTATTTGTACGTTGGGAAATATACTCATCAGATCCATACCGGATGATGGTATGGCAATCCGGTATGCGGGAGATGAGTTTATTGTGCTGCTGTCAGGTGTTGATACGGAGCGTGTCTTAGCGACAATGGAGGAGATTAACCGTAATCTGTCCCGGTTTAATGAATCCGGGATAGAACCGTTTCATTTAAGTGTTTCCATGGGATACACGGAATTTGGGACAGAAGATGATGCAGAAACTTTTTTAATGCATATGGATGAGAAAATGTATGAGGAAAAACGGAAATATCATATGCGAAAGAAATCAGCCGGTTTGGAAAATAAAGTATAGCATTACGTTCCTGCCATTTGTCCGATAACTGGTTGCAATGGCACAAGAAAAGAAAATATTATAATCATCAAACGAGTAGCAGACTGGTGTAAATCCGGTTTTGCTGCTCGTTTTTATATTTATGGTTATAGGCAGGGATGCTCCACATTTCAAGATAGTAAATAACCGTGTTATGGTTGATGGAGAGGCAGTTTTTGTTTTATGAGAAAACCAGTTACCCATATAGATAACTGGTTTTTAAGGGATAATGTTAATGAGTATGTGCGATAGTGGAGTTATCAAGAAGTGTTCGTAAGGCATCCTGAAGGACTTGTGAGCAGTTGATTCCGCGCTTGTCAGCAAGACGGACCATCCAACTTGGAAGAGAAACATTTTTTCGAACGGCGCGAGTATCTGTCTGGGCACGATATTCAATGGTATCTGCGGAAATCAGGGAACAGATTGTGCCGGCATCAACACTTAATTTTTCCTGTGGTGATGGAGGAGCAATCGGTTCGCCTTCATCCTCTGCAACAACAAGCCATGCGCTCATTGCATCGGTAATTTGGTCAATTGCATCAGAAAGACTATTGCCAGTAGTGATGCATCCAGGAAGATCAGGGACTTTTGCGTAGTATCCAGATCCGTCCTCGATAGGTGTAAACAAAGCTGTATAAATATATTTCATAGTAACCCTCCTATTTGGAAGCAGGAAACATATTTAATGCATCCTGCTAATATTGGCTTCCTTGAAGATGTACTTCATGTCGTTTTCATTGAAATCGTGTCGTTTGACAGGTACGGTGCTGTGTGTCTGCGGATTGTAGTAAATGTCGTGATTAGCACCGTGGCGTTTCAATTCATAACCGGAAGCACTGAGTTGTTTAATCGTTTGTTGCCTTGGATTCATTATGTACCTCCTTTAATTATATCATACACAATATTACACAAAAGTCAACTAAAATACACAAAAATACACAAGAAATAAAGTGAATGTGCACTACGGAATTTTCCAAATCAGCCGGAATTGTTTTTACCGGAGGCGGCGGATTGTGCAGAGAGTCATGAAGCAGAGGTTGGGGCGGATTGTGGAGGAGCAGGTCGGACAGTTGAGGATGGTTTGGCAATAATTTTTATTTGATATAATCGAACGCATGTTTTATTATATAGGCATATAGGGAGGTAGCAAATGGGAGAAAATTTAATTTCTCCATCTTTTCAAGAAATCTGTAAAGGAGTAAACACAAAATCAAAGTCATGTGTGGGGAACAATATTTTCAGTTTTGCATACTGATTGTTGCTATTATCAATCTGATCGTAATGATCTTTTCTAACCATAAAAAATAACCGCCCCTACCAAAGACCGGTTATTTTTTAAAACTAACTTTGGCAAACCGCCTACACGGTATTGCTTTTTGTATTTTCATAATACCATTGCGTAATTTTTTTGTCAATGATTTAAAGATCTTTGCTGGATACCATTAAATTGTTTTATTATCTGCGAACAATTTCTAATCGTTCGCGCTGGATAAGTTTTTCATACTGCCTCAATTGAAATACTGTCTACCTGTGCACTTAAATGATTTTAGACACCAGATCCATATCTATTATAGAGTAAGATCAGTATAAGCAAAACGAGTATCACTATATATCTTTTTTTCATTATTATAAATAACTTGAAGCATAGAAATTGGTTTTACTCGAATAAGGTTGAGATGTAATCTTTACAATTCCTACATTTCCAACTCCAACATAAGTATCAAGATTTCCAGAACATTTTAAGGTAATACAGGAGGAAGTACATGTGGTTTTGTTACTTTGTCCAGAAAGTTTATATGTATATATAACAAAGTCAGAATCTACGCTTGCATTAGAAGCACTTGCATTTGTCCAGTGCTTTCCACTATAATATCCAACGGCATCACAACTATATATAATATATAGAGATGAACATTATAATTCCCGCAATTTCATTTCATTTATTTTCTTTTTGCGCGTAATCGTTCTATTTCTTTTTATCCGATTATAAATTGATATAACAGCAGGAATATTTGTAAGTATAAAGATAATGATACAATTATGTATCTTATCCTTTATAGACATCTGATTTTCGGAAACGAAACTATATGAGAGTGTCAATAACCCCTGCTTCTCAACGCGTTCAAAACTTTCTGGTTCAAAATTAAGATACACTATAATTAATACGATTGAAAGAACAAGAAAAATAATTGGTGTTAATGATACGGTAGTTGTTCTTCTTTTTTTATTTAAATATGATTCTAAAAAACGTACACAAATAATGGTTAATGCCATTATTATTACGATGAATAAAATTGTAGAAAATTTCATTTATTCTCCTTTTTGCTCTCTGTATTTTTTTATCAATATTTTTGCTGTGTCAAAATCAAGTTGATCATCTATTACCATTTTTTTAATTAATGAAATATAAGCGTCATTTTCTATTTGATCATTCATTTGCATTTTTTGTATAAGTCGATCAAGTCTCAATCGCACGGTAGGATATGTTATATGATACAATTTTGCAACCTCTTTTAAAGAGCCAGATGACATAACAAAATTTTTTATAAATGTGATATCTTCATCACTTAAATTGTATATCCATTCTTGCGCTTTTCGTCTCATTACCAACCCCTTTCTTTAATATTATTGATATTATCATTTAATAATGCTAAAGTCAACTGCTAATATTATGTTATTTACATCTTTTTATCTTAATAATCATTCGAAACCTCAAACTTGTAAAGATAAGGTTTTCAGATTCGAGGTTACTCTCAACCCCCTTGCTTTTGTTTATATTTCTTCAATCATCAGTTATAAAAAACAGAAGCATTTTAATCAGTTCACCATATCGGTTTCATTTATATTGGAAGCACAAGGTGTAGAGCAGAGATTGTCCGTGTCGGGTGGGTGGAGCAACTAAGAAATTGTTTGGTATTACAGCGGAAGAACTTTTGAAAAAAGCACGGTAAAATGCTGACTTATCAATTGAAAAATAATTATTTTGTATGGAATATCTGCATGGCCCCATAAGTATGCGGCAAATGCGGAGCCGTGACCTTTCTCGACGGGCAGGAAAAATTCCGGCAGGTTGCGCACGTATTACACAATTGCTTGAGATTGGCGTGTGTTGTTGTATCCAGATGCAGGATCAGCGTTGCTGTCTTAAGCGGCCGGAGCATCTGCCCCTCGGTAAGCTGGATGCCATCCGGGGCAAGCCGCCCATAAATCTGTGGGAGCAGGTCAAGGGAATAGGTATCTCCCAGAAAAGATAATTCTGCAAGATACAGGCGGCTCTGACGTTCTACCACATGTGCAAACTCTTCATAAGCCTTTGACAAAAGCATCAGGCTGATGCAGTCCACAATGTAAGCCTCCTGGATCTGTTCATGGTTCAGATATAATTCCGACAGTTCATCCACTCCGTTTCCAAGCGTCACAAACCCATAGGCATAGTGAGGCAGGGAAACCCCGTCTAAATCCTGATCCAGAGAGTAATACGCATAGGATTCAACCAGGGGAAGAAGTGCCGTATAAATTGCCTGAATATGGGGCAGGTCATCCGGAGGGAAATGGAAACGGCTGCAAAATTCGTTCCAGTCACCGGAGGATAATCCGGGAGTAAGTTTACA
>ULSV01011798.1_pt1 | contig 13617 bp, 8 predicted proteins | sample 1956991 | NCBI WGS metagenome assembly ULSV01 (sample SAMEA4835717, study PRJEB28245) | human gut metagenome | biome: gut microbiome; material: fecal sample | place: Denmark | collected 2008 | reverse complement strand
GGCCGGGCAGTTGCGTTCATAGGAGAAATAATGGAAGATAAGAAAATTACGATGCCGGCGGTGGCACTCCGCGGACTCACGATCCTTCCGGGAATGGTACAGCATTTCGACATCAGCCGGGAAAAATCGATCCGCGCCATTGAGACAGCCATGATGGGAAACCAGAAGGTATATCTCGTGACCCAGCGTCATCCGGAGCAGGAAACACCTGCGGTCGCGGATCTGTACCAGATGGGAACGATCTCCCAGATCAAACAGCTCGTGAAAATGCCGGGCGGTATCATTCGTGTGATGGTGGAAGGCGAAAAGAGAGCGGCGCTTCTCACTCTGTTTGAGGAGGGACCGTATCTGGAAGCTGAGGTCGAGGAAACGCCGATGCAGGAAGAACAGCTTACCGACACTGTGAAGGAAGCCATGAGCCGGATCGTTAAGGAAAAATTAGAGGAATTCGGAAACGCGAATCCGAAGGCTGTGAAAGATTTTATCGGAAGTCTTCTTGTGATCACGGATCTGGAGCAGCTTCTGACCCAGACAGCAAATGAATTTCCGTGGGATTTTGCTGTGAAGCAGGAGATGCTGGAGTGTGATTACTGGAGCCATCTGTATGACCGGATCGTGTACTACCTGATGCGGGAACTCGAGATCCTTATGATCAAGCGGGATTATCAGGGAAAAGTGAAGGAGCACATCGATAAGAACCAGAGGGATTATATTTTAAGGGAAGAATTAAAAGTGATCCGTGAGGAACTGGGAGATGACAGCGGGACGGAAGATGCCGATGGATATATGGAACAGCTGGAAAAGCTGAACGCGGACAAGGAAACGAAGGAAAAGATCAAAAAAGAGATCCAGCGTTTCAAGGGCATGCCGGGAGGAAGTCAGGAGGCGAATGTTCTCCGTACCTATATCGAGACGGTGCTTGAGATGCCGTGGAAGAAGGTCTCAAGGGATAATCAGGATATCATTCACGCGAAGGAGATCCTGGAGGAGGACCATTATGGTCTGGAGAAGGTTAAGGACCGTGTACTGGAATTCCTTGCGGTCCGTGCCCTCACAAAGAAAGGAACAAGCCCGATCCTCTGCCTTGTGGGACCGCCCGGAACAGGTAAGACCTCCATCGCGAGATCGGTTGCCCGCGCCCTCGGAAAAAAGTATGTCCGGATCAGCCTTGGCGGCATTCACGACGAGGCGGAGATACGCGGACACAGAAAGACATACGTGGGAGCGATGCCGGGCCGCATCGCCGATGCAATGCGTCAGGCAGGCGTGGCAAACCCGTTAATGCTTTTAGATGAGATCGATAAGGTCTCTGCCGACTATCGGGGAGATGTCTCCTCAGCACTTTTGGAGGTCCTTGATGGGGAGCAGAACGTGAAGTTCCGCGACCACTATCTGGAGATCCCGCTGGATCTCTCAGGCGTTCTCTTTATCGCGACGGCAAATGATGCGTCGACGATCCCGAGACCGCTCCTTGATCGTATGGAGGTTATCGAGGTATCCAGCTATACAGAGAACGAGAAGTTCCATATCGCAAAGAAGTATCTTGTTCCGAAACAGTTGGAGAGAAACGGCCTTACGGAGGGGATGCTTTCCTTCAGCGACAAGGCACTGGAGAAGATCATCCACAACTATACGAGAGAGGCCGGTGTGAGAAACCTGGAGCGCCGGATCGGTGAGATCTGCAGAAAAGCGGCGAGGGAGTTTCTGGAAAAGAAGAAAAAAACTGTGCATATCACAGAGGGAAATCTTCAGAAGTATCTCGGAAAAGAAAAGATCACCTTCGAGAATGCCAATGAGGAGGACGAGGTCGGAATCGTGAGGGGTCTCGCGTGGACAAGCGTCGGCGGCGACACACTTCAGATCGAAGTGAATGTAATGCCGGGTGATGGAAAGCTTCAGATGACAGGACAGATGGGTGATGTCATGAAGGAATCCGCGCAGATCGCGCTGACTTACGTTCGTTCCGTGGCAGACCGGTACGGTGTGGAGAGCAGGTATTTTAAGGAACATGACCTGCATTTACATATCCCGGAGGGTGCCGTGCCGAAAGATGGTCCGTCTGCGGGCATTACGATGGCAACAGCCATGCTCTCCGCGGTGACCGGAAAGAAGGTTTGCGCAAGCGTTGCCATGACCGGTGAGATCACATTGAGAGGCCGGGTACTGCCGATCGGCGGATTAAAGGAAAAGACATTGGCAGCAAGAATGGCACATATGAAGAAGGTCCTCGTGCCGGATAAGAACCGTCCGGATATGGCAGAGATCTCGAAGGAGATCACGAAAGGCATGGAGATCGTGTTTGTGAAGACTATGGATGATGTAGTACGCGAGGCGTTCGTGTAATGCCAGGATACAAAGGTTGGCGGCTTTCTGATAGGTCCTGCCTGTTGGAGAGCTGCTGACTTTGGTATGCAAAAACAAGGGTAACGGTTCAGCGGATCCGCGCACGTGCTGCGCCGACTGTAAGAAAGCATAGTTTGGCAGGCAGAAATCCCATCGACAAAGTCATTCTAAAATGGGTTTTTGCGTGTGACAAGGAAAGTGCTGAAGTGTTACATACAAGGAGAAATATATGGTAATCAGAAATGTGGAACTTGAGACCGTCTGCGGTGTGACGAGCACACTGCCGGAGAACACGCTGCCGGAGTTCGCCTTCGCGGGAAAATCAAACGTGGGAAAATCTTCCCTGATCAACGCGCTCATGAACCGGAAAGCGTTGGCGAGAACGTCCTCCCAGCCGGGAAAGACCCAGACGATCAACTTTTATAATATCAACGGAGATCTCTACTACGTAGATCTCCCCGGCTACGGTTACGCGAAGGTTCCGCAGTCTGAGAAGGTAAAATGGGGCAGGATGATCGAGAATTATCTCCACAAATCCCAGATGTTAAAGTGCGTTTTCCTTCTTGTGGACATCCGTCACGAGCCGTCCGCCAACGACAAGACCATGTACGACTGGGTCGTTTATAACGGATTCCGTCCGGTCATCATTGCCACAAAGCTCGACAAGATCAAGCGCAGCCAGATCCAGAAGCAGGTAAAACTCATCCGCACCGGTCTCGGCATGGAAAAACAGGATATCCTGATCCCGTTTTCCGCCGAGACAAAGCAGGGAAGAGAGGACATCTGGAACCTCATCGACAAGATGGCAGCAGGAGAAGATCTTCTGACTGCCGAGGAGGAGATCCAGGCGGAGAAAGCTGCGGAGTGGGCGGCGAAGAAGGCAGCGAAAGAGGCGCAGCAGAACCTTTAAATTTTGGAAGTACTGAAAAACGGCATCCGCCGCAGAAATTTCCCTGCGGCAGGTGCCGTTTTCGCGTACAATTCAGAAAATTTGCCGGAGGCAGACTTCAAAACGCATATCTTAACCTTTCATCAAGGTCTTCATCACATAAGCGTAGATATCCTGACTCCGCTCCTTCCAGTGGCTGGCCATAGTCTCAGCCTGATCCTTGTCGGGGACGGAGAGGTCGAAGCCGATGAGGACAGATTTGCCTTCCCGGACTTCACAGTGGACGATATAGTCCTGATTTGTGGATTTATAGAAATCGGAGATGACGCCGACCTCGTTTCTTAAGCGGAATTTGTTCTCCTTTAAGTAGCTGTCGATATCCTCGATGATTGCCGGGGAGATGTTGTTTCCGAAGAAGGAGAGAGTGTCATCGCCCTCTTTGGTGATCTCATAGCGGGAGGAGTTGTGGGTGGATTCCATTCGGATCAGCCCCGCTTCTTTCAGTTCGTTTAACGCCTGCTGGAGCGTAAAGTATGTCGTATATTCGTGATCCAGGAAAAAATCCGTGAGCTGGGAGTTTGTCAGCGGAAAATTGACGTGGTCCAGCATGTAGAGGATCATTAATTTGTAGAGCGTGATCGGATCAGATAACATACGCAGGGGCTCCTTTATTGTAGAATACATCTATTTTACAGGTTTCCACAGCGGTATTCAAGCCCTTTTTCCTCCATCGTATGAAAAAGGTCGAAATTTGTAGTGAATTTGATCAGGAAATGTGCTATGATGATACCACGTAATAAATCAGCAGGTCTGAACATGTGTCTGCGATGACCATAAGAAAGTACAGGCCGGCAGCTGGTTCTGACGATGCGGAATCGGAAGTGTTGGCGGAACCTGCAGCCTTCGTACGTAATCGGATTATAAATATAAGGTGAAAACATATGAGAGAACGGATCATGCGCCTTTCCAGAGGAATCGTGGACGCGGAGATGCCGAAGCTGTTTCTGGATCCTGTGAAGATCGAGGAGACTCTGGGGAGCGATACGGTTTATAAAAGAGAGCTATACTTAGCAAGTGAGAACAATTTATATATCAAAGGCCTTGCCTACTCAAGCCACAGCCGCGTGAAGATCTTAAAGAACGCATTCGGGGGCTTAAGAAACCATATTGTCTACGAAGTCGACACCTCCTGGTGCGAGAACGGAGACCTGATCAAGGGAAACTTCACGCTTGTAACAAACAGCGGAGAACTGGAGGTTCCTTTTCTTTTTCGTGTGGAAATGATCGAGTCTGTCCGTGTCCTGTCCACATTAAAGTCTATGGATGATTTTGTGGAGCTGGCGAAAAAGGATATGGAACTGGCGCTGCGCCTCATGGAGTACCGGGATTTTACGGAAGCGCCGCTGTTTAAGGATCTGCGGATCCGCACGATCTATGAAGGCTTAAGGGGACACGGAAACCGCCAGAATGCCCTGGAGGAATTCTTTCTGGCGACGGGAGTGAAGGAACCCATCGAGCTGACCTTATCTACGGCAAAGAAGGTCTATGACAAGCCGAAGGATATCGTGAATGACAAGGTCGTCCTGCGGAAAAATACCTGGGGCTATCTCTATATGGAAGTCCGCGCTGACGGCGATTTCATCGAGATCCCGAAGAAGGTCATCACTCAGGCGGATTTTGAAGAGAACCGTCTGGATCTGCGATTCAGGATCCACCCGGAGAGGATGCATAAGGGAAAGAACCTCGGTGCGATCCGCCTTCTTACCGTCCACGGTGACACCGTGATCCGGATCGAGGCTATGGGAGAGGAGCCGGATAGAAAGCGCGCTGAGGGCGAGATCAGCAAAGCCGGTGTCTGCCGGTACATGAAACTCCGTGAGGCCTACGAGAGCGGTCTCTACGAGAAAAAAGCTGTCCTCGGAAAGATCCAGAACGAGCTGGATGCCATTCGCGGCGCAAACGGCGGTTCTGTGATCCTGTCCCTCCTGCAGGCGGAGACTTATCTGGACGCGGAGAGACCGGATCAGGCGGCTTTATGTCTGGACGATGCGTGGGATACCGTTTCTGCCCTCAGAGACCGGATCGGAACACTCTATTGTTATTACCAGTACCTGCAGTACCGTCTGGAACCGGACGAGGAGAAGAAGGACGCTGTGGTCCGCCTGTTCAGGAAAAAGCTGGAGGACGTCAACGGCCGGTTCTATCTGCAGCTTTTGCAGTTAAAGATGCTGCCGGAGATGTACGAGGAGGAGGAAGCCCTCGCGGAGAGCTTTAAGATGCAGTATAAGAATGGCTGCCGCAGCCCGTTCCTCTATATTGAGACGGTGCGTCTCTTCGGGAAGAATCCGGAACTCTTAAAGACGATGGATGCCTTTGAGATCCATGCCCTCTACTACGGAGTCATGAATGGTCTTGTAGGGCAGGAGCTGGCGGAGCGGATCTGCGCGCTGGCGCCGGGAGCGAAGTTTTTCCACCGCCTGTATTACCGCCTGCTTGCAAAGCTCTGCGAGAAATACCCGACGAAGGACATGCTGACGGCGGTGTGCTGTCTGTTAATTAAGGGAAATGTCCGCGGAAAAGAGAGCTTCTCCTGGTATGAGAAGGGAATTAATGAGGAGATCAGCCTCACGAGGATCTACGAATATTTCCTCTACGCTCTGCCGGATGATTATGAGAAGATGATGCCGCGCCAGGTACTGCTGTACTTCTCCTATGAGTGCGCCCATCTGGACCAGAAGAGCCGTGCAGCCCTCTATGCCAATGTGGCGGCCTATATTCCGCAGGACGATCCGCTCTATAAAAAGTACGAGCGGGAGATGGAAAAGTTTGCCATGGAGCAGCTTTTCGAGTCCCGGATCAACAGGAGACTTGCGGTGATCTACAAACATATCATTTACCGCGATATGATCGATAATCAGGTGGCCCGGGTGCTGCCCGGTATCTTAAAGGCAAACCGGATCCAGGTGAAGGATGCGGCGATGAAGTATGTGATCGTTTCCAACGAGATCCTGACCGGTGAGGATGCCTACCCGCTGCAGAATCAGACCGCCTATGTGCCGTTGTTCTTTGAAGACAGCGTGATCATGTTCCAGGATACCTTCGGAAACAGGTATATGGACGTGGAATATACGAAGGAACCGGTTCTCGATGAGAAGGAACTGGAAGAAAAATGCTTTGAGATGTACCCGGACCACCCGATGTTAAAGATGAAGGCGTGTCTGGAGATCATGGAGAAAAAGGACCTTGAGAAGGAAGATGTGACTGGAATTGAGACTGCTCTGGATACACTCCCGGTGAAGCCGGCCTACCAGCAGAAAATGCTGACGAGGATCATTTCCTACTACCGCGCGGCGCTTCTGGGGGACGATGAGGCCATGGATGCGGAGGGTGGAGCGTACCTCTTAAAGCTTGACAAGAGGACACTCTCCAGACCGGAACGTGTGGATGTCTGCGAGACACTGATCGTCCAGAATTACATGGTTCAGGCATACGAGATGATAAAGGAGTTCGGCGAGGAGCAGATCCGTGTGAAACGTCTCGCGGCTCTGGTATCCCAGCTGATCTTAGACCGGATGTTCGAGGAGGATGACCTGCTCCTCCACCTTGCGGGGCGTGTATTTTCGGACGGACACGGGGACAGCGTGATCCTGGATTATCTCTGCGAGCATTATAACGGCAGCGGGGAATCTATGTTCAGGATCCTTGCGGAAGCAGTGAAGACCCATGTGGAGACATACGACCTTGAGGAGCGCCTGCTGGCCCAGTGCCTTTTCTCCGGCTGTGAGAAGCATATGGACACGGTATTTGACCTTTACGCGTCGAGAAAAGAGACCAGTGATGTGATCGTGAAGGCGTACTTTACAGTGAAGTGTACGGAATACTTCCTGCGTGACACAGTCCCGGGGGATAAGGTATTCGCGTATCTGGAAGGCGCGATCCACGGTATGGAGCTTCGGAAGGTGCCGGAGATTTATCTTCTGGCGCTGGCGAAATTTTATTCGACTCTGGCACAGATCACTGAGGAGCAGAAGGCCCTGCTATCCCGGATGATGGATATCCTTTCCGCCAGAGGTATGGTATTCGCGTGGTACAAGGATCTTGCAAAATATGTGGATATGCCGGGCGAGGTCATGGATAAGGAGATCATCGAGTACCATGGACGACCGGACGGAAGACCGATCTTAAAGATCCGGATCCTGCCGGACGAAGAAGAGTTCCATGAGGAAGAGATGAACATGGTCTATAAAGGGATCTATGTGCGCCAGAAACTCCTGTTTGATGGTGAGATCATGGAGTACGAGATCTGGGAGAATGAGGACGGAAGACTGGTGAAAAAGGCGGAGGGCGAAGTGACCTGCAGCGAACCGGCAACGGGGGATAAAGGAAACCGCTTCACGGCTTTAAATGCCATGAACCTCTATCTCGGAATGAAGGATGACCGGAAATTAAAAGAAAGCATGACAGAATACGTGACGGACAGTCAGATCGCGAAAAAGCTGTTCCGTCTGGCATAATGAGGACAAATAAATGGAGAAACTGATCGTTGGCATCGACCTCTGTGATACCTACACTCAGGCGGCTGTTCTGGGCCGTGAGGAGGCGTGGATGCTCCCGACCGTCATCTGCAGAAAAAAATCCGCGGAAGAGTGGTATGTGGGGGAAGATGCATATAAATATACGCTGGTGGGCGAGGGCGTCATCGTTGATAAGCTCCTAAGCCTGGCGGCAAAAGAAGGAACATCCACCATCGGAGGCGTAAAGTACGGTGGAATGGAACTGCTGCAGAGATTTTTAGGCAGCATCCTCGCCATGGTGCGTGCGGAGTATGCCGGACAGAGGATCGATGAGCTGGTCATCAGTCTCAAAAATTTGGAGATGAAGCTTTTGGAGGGACTTACGGCCAGCGTGGAAGCTCTTGGGATCCCGAGAGGAAATGTCCATATCGCAAGCCACACGGAATGCTTCGTCTACTATGTGCTGAACCAGAGAAGAGATGTCTGGGGCGGTCAGGTTGGCATGTTTTCCTTATCCGATGAGGACCTGCGTTACTATGAACTGAAGGTCACGAGAGGACCGCGCCAGATGACAGCCATCGCGGAGCATGAGGAGCTGGAAGAGGGCTTCAGCCTCAGCGTTCTCGATACAGGCTCCGGGGCAAAGATGGCAGACAAGATCCTGTGCGCCTGCGGAGAGCGGTTTTTACAGAAAAAGATCTTTTCCTCGATCTTCCTGACGGGAAAAGGTTTCGCGAGAACCGACTGGGCGCCGGAATTTATGAGGCAGATCTGCAACCGGAGAAGAGTCTTCGTGGAGACAGCCATCTTCGCAAAAGGTGCGGCCATGAAGGCTGAGGATTACTTAAACGAGAGCGATTCCGGATCCTTTGTATGTCTCTGCGAGGGAAAATTAAAGTCCACGGTCTCTCTGGAGGTTATGAAGCGGGATACAAAGACGGAGATCAGTCTGGCATCTGCCGGTGAGAGCTGGTACGAGGCGAGAAGTGTGGTGGAAGTGATCCCGGACGGGGAGAAGGAGATCTGCTTTACGATCACACCGCAGCAGGAGCCGAAGAAAAAACGGACCGTGAAGATCCCCCTGGAGGGATTTCCGGAGCGCCCGAATAAGACGACGAAGATCCGGGTGGCTGTGGGATTTTTAGATGAGAAGACCATGGTGGTCAAGCTCACGGACCAGGGATTTGGGGAACTGTTCCCGAAAACGGACGCGGTGGTCCGTCAGGAGGTGACATTATGAGCCTGATTCTCTGCAGACAGGAACCGGTAACGGTTCCGCTTTATATCGAGGATCTTGGGATCCATATCTACTCCTCCCAGGAGCTCTGCTATGTGATCTACAACAATCCGCTGCTGGTGCTGGAGGGATTTATTGATAAACGCCTGACTGAGTTTTTAAGAAGCGAGCTTCGGATGCCGTTTCTTGCGGAACGGGTGGAAAAATGGATGGACAGCCACGGGGCGACGGAGGAGATCCTGTACCTGATCCTCAAGGAATGCAATTATTATACCCCGAAGGAGCAGGCGGCTTACCGGCAGACCGTGAACGGACTGAAAAAACTCTCAGAGGAAGAGTACGAGAAGCGCCGCGCAGATTATTTCTATGGTCTGGATCTTTTCGGAAAAGCGGTCACGATCTACGAGCAGATCTTAGATGGGGCCGGACGCCATCTCTCCGGGGATTTCCGGGGAAAAGTCTGGAACAATATCGCGGCCTGCTACGCGAAACTCTTCTGTTACCAGAAAGCTATGCATGCCTACGAGAATGCCTGGAATGCGAAGCCGGAGGCGGAGTATGTGAAACGCATGTACTTCCTCACGATACTGAATCCGGAGCTTTCGCTTAAGGATAAATTCCGGGAGATGATCGGGGAGGACGATAAGGAAGTCTGGAATAAAGAAGTGGAGGAGGCGAGAGAAGAGTCAGAGAAGGCGCCGGAGACGCTGAAGCTTGCCGCCATATTCGAGAAAGACCCGGCTGGCCGGATCGCAGCGGCGGGGGATATCCTGAATCAGTGGAAGATGGAATACAGGAGAATGCTGTAGTTTCCCTTGACATTTTATCAGGATTCTACTATATTATGTAAGAGCGGCCGGAAAAATCAGATGACCGTGATATGGAACAGGCGGCTGATAAAGAGACCTGCTCCATGGAATATAAGAAAGGCTGGGAAGAAGAGGAGTACATTTTCTGCACCTTCAGAGAGGACTGATCACAGGCTGGAAGTCGGTCCGGGAATGCAAAAATGGAAGGTAGCTTCGGAGCCGGAATGGTGAAATAAAAAGTAGCTGTTCCCGGGGAGAGACCTCGTTAAGAACGAAGAGATGCTGTTTGGAGGATCGTTCTGGATCCGGACAGTAAATAAAGGTGGTAACGCGGTGATTCGCCCTTTGCATGAGAGTGCAGAGGGCTTTTCTTATATGAGTAAGCAGGGCGATAGCCCGGATTACGAATGTTGGCAGCAGCTGAGGGAGTGCGCGGCAGGCGCACAGCAGCTGCCTTTCGAGAGGAGTACATGATGGTAAAAAAAAATGCAAAACAGAAAAAAGTACGGATCACGAACTGCGAGACCTGCGCCTTTTACACATATGATGACGAGTATGGATATTATGTCTGTGAGGCAGATCTCGACGAGGACGAGATGTCCGCGTTCCTCCGCGGAAGTGACTTTTCCTGCGGTTTTTACCAGGCAGATGACGAGTATGCTGTTGTAAGAAAACAGATGTAAACGAGATAATTTTGTGAGTCTGCGCATTTTGCGCTGATAATAAAAAAGTAAATTGAAAAGCAGTAACTGCTCCACATTTTTGCAGTTACAAAAAAGAAACATGTTGATAAAGTTTTAAGGAGAAGACCATGAAAGAACTGGAAAAGACCTACAATCCGGCGGACATTGAGGACCGTCTGTACCAGAAATGGCTGGACAACAAATATTTCCACGCTGACGCGGAGAGAGGAAGACGCGAGGGCAAAAAGCCGTTCACGATCGTAATGCCGCCGCCGAATATTACAGGACAGCTCCATATGGGACATGCCCTCGACAATACGATGCAGGATATCCTGATCCGTTACAAGAGAATGCAGGGTTATGAGGCACTCTGGCAGCCGGGAACAGACCATGCGGCGATCGCTACCGAGGTCAAGGTCATCGACAAGTTAAAAAAAGAGGGCATCAACAAGAATGACCTTGGACGTGAGGGATTCTTAAAAGAGGCCTGGAAATGGAAAGATGAGTACGGCACACGGATCATCAAACAGCTCCACAAGCTCGGCTCCTCCGCTGACTGGGATAGAGAGCGTTTCACCATGGACGCAGGCTGTTCTGAGGCTGTTTTAGAAGTATTTACACGCCTTTATGAAAAAGGATATATCTACAAGGGATCCAGGATCATCAACTGGTGTCCGGTCTGCAAGACATCCATCTCCGATGCTGAGGTAGAGCACAAGGAGCAGGACGGCTTCTTCTGGCACATCAACTACCCGATCGTGGGCGAAGAGGGAAGATTCGTCGAGATCGCCACAACGAGACCGGAGACACTGCTCGGTGATACCGCCGTTGCCGTAAACCCGGAGGACGAGCGTTACAAAGACATCATCGGAAAGATGTTAAAGCTTCCGCTCACAGACCGCGAGATCCCGGTGATCGCCGACGAGTATGTTGACAAGGAATTCGGAACCGGCTGCGTAAAGATCACACCGGCCCACGACCCGAATGACTTCGAGGTCGGAAAACGCCACAACCTGGAAGAGATCTGCATCATGAACGATGACGCGACCATCAATGTTCCGGGCAAGTACTTCGGCATGGACCGCTACGAGGCGAGAAAAGCCATGGTCGAGGACTTAAAGGAAATGGGCCTTCTCGTAAAAATCGTTCCGCACAGCCACAACGTTGGTACCCACGACCGCTGCGGCACAACCGTAGAGCCGATGGTAAAACCGCAGTGGTTTGTAAAGATGGATGAGATGGCAAAACCGGCCATCGAGGCATTAAAGAGCGGCAAATTAAGATTCGTTCCGGAGAGTTTCGGTAAGACATATCTCCACTGGCTTGAGGGGATCCGCGACTGGTGTATCTCCAGACAGCTCTGGTGGGGACACAGAATCCCGGCTTACTACTGTGAAGAGTGCGGCGAGATGACCGTTGCGAAGATGATGCCGGAGAAGTGCCCGAAGTGCGGCTGCACACATTTAAAGCAGGATGAGGACACTCTTGATACCTGGTTCTCCTCCGCGTTATGGCCGTTCTCCACACTGGGCTGGCCGAAGGAAACCGATGAAATGAAATATTTCTATCCGACCGACGTTCTCGTTACCGGATACGATATCATCTTCTTCTGGGTCATCCGTATGGTATTCTCGGGACTTGAGCAGACAGGCGAGTGCCCGTTCAACACTGTCCTGATCCACGGTCTTGTCCGTGACTCCCAGGGACGCAAGATGAGTAAGTCCTTAGGAAACGGCATCGATCCGCTGGAAGTGATCGACAAGTACGGAGCGGATGCTCTCCGTATGACGCTTATGACAGGAAACGCACCGGGCAACGATATGCGTTTCTACTGGGAGAGAGTCGAGGCCAGCAGAAACTTCGCAAACAAGGTATGGAACGCGAGCCGTTTCATCATGATGAATATCGAGAAAGCGCCGGCAGGCGAGGCAAAGCTTACAGACCTCACGGCAGCAGATAAATGGATCCTCTCCAAGGTCAACGACCTCGCGAAGGAAGTAACGGAAAACATGGACAAGTACGAGCTCGGAATCGCTCTCCAGAAGGTCTACGACTTCGTATGGGAGGAATTCTGTGACTGGTATATCGAGATGGTAAAACCGCGTCTCTGGAACGATGAGGACCGGACGAAGGCGGCTGCAATCTGGACTTTAAAGACAGTTCTGATCAATTCCTTAAAGCTCTTACATCCGTTCATGCCGTTTATCACAGAAGAGATCTTCTGCAATTTACAGGACGAGGAGCCGTCCATTATGATCTCCTCCTGGCCGGTATATAAGGAAGAGTGGAACTTCGCGGCAGACGAGCACGCGGTAGAGGTCATCAAAGAGGCTGTCCGAGCGATCCGTAATGTGCGGACATCCATGAACGTTCCGCCGAGCAGAAAGGCAAAAGTATTTGTTGTAACTGAGGATGCCGATCTCACGGATATCTTCGAGAACAGCCGCGTATTCTTCAGTACCCTTGCTTCCGCCAGCGAGGTAGTGATCCAGAAGGATAAGACAGGAATCGGTGAGGACGCTGTATCCGCAGTGATCCCGAAGGCAGCGATCTATATGCCGTTCGCTGAGCTTGTCGACATCGAGAAGGAGACCGAGCGCTTAAAGAAGGAAGAAGAGCGCCTCACAAAAGAGCTTGCCCGCGTAAACGGAATGCTTGCAAACGAAAAGTTCGTAAGCAAGGCACCGCAGGCGAAGATCGATGAGGAGAAGGCAAAACTTCAGAAGTACACCGAGATGATGGAGCAGGTAAAGACTCGTCTGGCTCAGCTTGGTAAGTAATCGATGAAAATATGACCATGGCATGAAAGTGCTGAATGGTTTCAGCAGGAAAGGACAGCGGGTGGAACATGACCTGCTGTCAGGGCAGCCGCAGGTTTTATGGCCTGTGGCTGTTCATTTTATGGGAGTAGCATCGGCAAAAGCGGTTCCTGTTTGTTCAGGGCGGGAACAGGAACCGATACAGTAATCCTGTCGAATCTTTCCGACATGTTCTGGTTGCAAAAAATACCATAAACAGGTATCATAAGTGAAAGAAACGCTGCCGTTTACGGCAGATATTTTCTGTACCGGGAATACCGCCAGACAGCGTTCCGATTGCAGGTCACAACAGGAGGCGATTTCTTGGAGTACATAACGATGCA
>ULSV01003134.1_pt1 | contig 13648 bp, 15 predicted proteins | sample 1956991 | NCBI WGS metagenome assembly ULSV01 (sample SAMEA4835717, study PRJEB28245) | human gut metagenome | biome: gut microbiome; material: fecal sample | place: Denmark | collected 2008 | reverse complement strand
CGGAGCTAAGAAACGGCTCTTCTTACGCAGGGCATAGGTTCCGAGAGCACCGAGCAGTGTGGCAAGGCTTCCGAAGACGATGTCCGCAGGGATCGCACCGCCGAATAAGTTGGCGATGATGCATCCGACAAACAGTCCCGGGATCGCAGCCGGTGTGAAGAACGGCAGAACGGTCAGTGCCTCGGAAATACGAACCTGTACTTCACCGAAACTGATCGGTGCAAAGATAATGGTCAGCACGACGTAGATCGCTGCGATCACGGCAGCCTGGGTTAAAAAGGTTACTTTGTTAGACTTTTTCATGATATTCAGTTCTCCTTTAGTTTTGTTTTATGAGTGGAAGGTCACGAACACTCAGCACATTTTACGGCGGTGACCGCCGACAAGCCCGATAAGACCTTGTTTTTAAGGGCTTTGCAACGGCTCAGAGTATAGCATAATGACCATCAAAATGCAAGGAAAAACAGGCCTTCAAAGACGGAATTTCCAGAAACCGGAAGTGCATTTCGACACTTCCTGAAAAGTGTATAAAAATTTGGCATTTTTCTGTGATTGTATACCGGATTTGGTAGACAAAAAGGGAAAAGTAAGATAAACTAAAATTTGAGACAGGTGTCTTTTACATCTGCAAATGTAAAAAAGAAATGATGTATCAGGAAATGGCGAAGTTTGAGTAAGAGGAGGAAAAATGAAATTTGAAAAAGAAGTGATGCAGAATCTTGCGATGATCACACAGCTTGGAATTTCCATGCTGGCTCCGATTATTCTCTGCGTGTTCGCAGGCCACTGGCTGGATGAGCGTTTTGGGTTTCACAGCGTGATCGTGCTGCTTCTCTTTGGTATCGCGGCAGGTGTACGCAACTGCTATCTGATCTTAAAACAGCTTGTTCCGAAAAAAGGAGAAAAGAAACATGGAAGATAAGGTATTGAAAAGCCTGATTTCCGGCATCCTATTATGTGGAATATTGTTTCAGGCAGTCTTTGTGTGGTTTTCTGATGCGAAGATCTTTTTTTCACTGGGGTTGTGGATCGGAGTTGGCGTTGCCGTTTTTATGGCGTGGCATATCAGGTACAGTTTAGAGGATGCACTTGATCTGTCAGAAGGTGACGCTCCGAAGCATATGTACCGTATGTACGGCATCCGCATGGCAGTCGTTCTGGTGGTGTTTTTTATCACCGCCTATTTTAAGATCGGCAGCATGATCGGTGTGCTGCTTGGGGTGACGACCCTCAAGATCGGAGCATATATGCAGCCTTTGTTTCAGAAAATAAAAAAGAAAAGAAGGTGAATGAGTGAGAGCAGGTTTTTTGCTGGCGGCAAGTGGTGACGTGGATTTTATGATCCATGGACTGTTCAAGTACAGGTTATTCGGACAGGAATTATGGATCACGACCACGCATGTCAGCATACTGGTGGTGATGCTGGTACTGTTTGTGTTTGCACTTGCGGCAAACCGGACGATGCGTCATGCACAGGAAGTGCCGGGATTTTTCCAGAACATCGTCGAGATGATCGTGGAAATGCTGGATGGCATGGTAGAGAGCAGCATGGGAAGTTATGCGAAGAAATATCGCAACTACATCGGATCGATCTTTATCTTTATTTTTGTCAGCAATATCTCAGGTCTGTTTGGGCTTCGGCCTCCGACAGCAGACTATGGCGTAACACTTCCACTGGGAATTATCACATTTTGTATCATACAGTACAACAATGTGAAGTATAACAAATTCGGTGCATTTACCGATCTGTTTAAGCCGATTCCGATTCTCTTCCCGATCAACCTGATCGGAGAGATCGCAGTGCCGTTTTCTCTGTCACTGCGTCTGTTCGGAAATGTGCTTTCCGGAACGGTTATGATGTCACTGATCTACTCACTGCTTTCCAAGATCGCAGTGGGCTGGCCGGGATTTCTTCATATTTACTTTGATCTTTTCTCCGGCGCAATACAGACGTATGTATTCTGTATGCTGACAATGGTATTTACTTCACAGAAAATGCCACAGGAAAGCTAAAGATGTCAGGGCACCGGAAGCGGATCCGTTCGCAGCAGGTGTGCGGCATCAGCTGGCAACATTAAGAAATCATATTTTAATATTAGGAGGTACATCTCATGGATGGAATTACAGGTAAGGCACTGGTATTAGCATGCTCTGCCATTGGTGCAGGTCTTGCAATGATCGCAGGTATTGGTCCTGGTGTAGGTCAGGGTATTGCAGCCGGATATGGTGCAAGTGCAGTAGGAAGAAACCCGGGTGCAAAAGGTGATATTATGTCAACAATGCTTTTAGGTCAGGCAGTTGCGGAGACAACAGGTCTTTATGGTCTTGCTATCGCATTTATCCTGCTGTTCGCAAACCCGCTGATCGGCAAGCTGTAAAAAGGGGGCAAAACGTTGGAACGACTGTTTAATCTGGATCCTCAGCTGATTCACGACGCCGTTCTACTGGCACTTGCAGTATTTGTCATGTTTACGTTTCTGTCCTATCTGCTGTTTAATCCGGCAAGAGATTTCCTGAAAAAGAGACAGGATAAGATTAAAAATGATCTGGACACTGCGGCAGCAGACAAAGAAGATGCACGTAAACTCAAAGAAGATTATAATGCGAAGATTCAGAATATCAATGCAGAGGCAGAGGAGATCCTGGCACAGGCAAGACAGAAAGCCCTGGATAACGAAGCGAAGATCATTGCAGAGGCAAAGGAAGAAGCTGCAAGGATCCTTGCGAGAGCAAATGCCCAGGTTGAACTGGAGCGTAAAGCTGCCGCAGATGATATGAAGAAAGAAATGATCGCACTTGCATCTTTGATGGCAGAAAAGGCAGTAGCCGGTGCGGTTGATGCAAAAGTTCAGGATGCGATGGTAGAGAGTACGCTGAAAGAAATAGGGGAGGACACATGGCGAAAGTAGCGGCGAAAGTATACGGTGACGCGCTGTTCGAGCTGGCGGTGGAAGAGAACCGCTGTGACCAGTTTCTGGAAGAGATCTGTGCCGTAGAGAACGCACTTGACCAGAATCCCCAGGCAGAGACGCTGCTCTGCCATCCGGGTATCGGCAGCGAGGAAAAGCAGGATTTTATCGAAAAGTGTTTCAAAGGAAACGTCTCCGATGATATGACAGGATTTTTGCAGATCCTTGTGAAGAAGGGACGTTTTTCCGAGAGAAATGCCATATTTGCATATTTTACAGCCAAAGTGAAAGAATACAAAAAAATCGGTGTGGCTCTGGTGACATCTCCGTTTGCTCTTACGCAGGAACAGAAGGAAAAAATAGAGAAAAGACTTCTGGACACTACGGATTACAAAGAGATGGAGATCACATACCGTGAGGATCAGACACTGATCGGAGGTCTGGTGATCCGGATCGGAGACCGTGTCATTGACACCAGTGTAAAGAGCAGGCTGGAGGAGCTGAGGCTGCAGCTCATGGGAATTTCCCTCGAAGCCTGAGAGAAGAAAACAGCATGAAAGAAGGTGCAAAGACCTTATGAATTTGAAACCTGAGGAAATAAGCTCAGTGATAAAAGAAGAGATCAAAAGATATTCTTCCCATATGTCAGTTGCAGAAGTGGGCACGGTCATTCAGGTTGCAGATGGTATCGCACGTATCCATGGTCTTGAGAAGGCGATGCAGGGTGAGCTTCTGGAGTTTCCGCACGGCGTGCGGGGCATGGTGCTCAACCTGGAGGAGGACAACGTAGGTGCCGTACTGCTCGGTGATGCAACGAACATCGAAGAAGGCGATATCGTAAAGACGACCGGTACCGTTGTAGAGGTTCCGGTAGGCGATGAGATGATCGGCAGAGTTGTCAATGCTCTTGGACAGCCAATTGACGGCAAAGGCCCGATCTCAAGCAAGAAATTCCGCAAGATCGAACGCGTAGCTTCCGGAGTTATTGACCGAAAGAGCGTAGATACCCCGCTTCAGACCGGTATCAAAGCAATCGACTCCATGGTGCCGATCGGAAGAGGACAGCGAGAGCTGATCATCGGAGACCGTCAGACCGGTAAGACCGCGATCGCCATTGACACGATTATCAACCAGAAGGGTCAGAATGTAAAATGTATTTATGTAGCGATCGGTCAGAAAGCATCGACCGTTGCAAATATTGTTAAGACACTGGAAGAAAACGGAGCCATGGACTATACAACCGTTGTGGCATCCACATCCAGTGAACTTGCTCCGCTGCAGTATATCGCACCGTATTCCGGATGTGCGATCGGAGAAGAATGGATGGAGAACGGAGAGGACGTCCTGATCATTTACGATGATCTGTCCAAGCATGCGACTGCTTACCGTACACTTTCCTTGCTTCTGCGTCGTCCGCCAGGCCGTGAGGCTTATCCGGGAGACGTTTTCTATCTGCATTCCAGACTGCTGGAGCGTGCAGCAAGACTTTCCGACGAACTTGGCGGAGGATCTCTGACGGCACTGCCGATCATCGAGACACAGGCAGGCGATGTTTCCGCCTATATTCCGACAAACGTTATTTCCATCACCGACGGCCAGATCTATCTGGAAACGGAGATGTTCAATGCCGGATTCCGACCGGCGGTAAATGCCGGACTTTCCGTATCACGAGTTGGTGGTTCCGCTCAGATCAAGGCAATGAAAAAGATCGCTGCCCCGATACGAGTAGAGCTGGCACAGTTCCGCGAGCTGGCATCTTTTGCACAGTTTGGTTCCGAGCTGGATGCCGACACCAAAGAAAAGCTGGCACAGGGCGAGCGTATCCGTGAGGTGCTCAAACAGCCGCAGTATGCACCGGTTCCGGTAGAATATCAGGTTATCATCCTGTATGCGGCTACGAGAAAACATCTGCTGGATATCCCGACCGAAAAGGTTCTGGAATTCGAAGACGCACTGTTTGAATATATCAAGACCAAATATCCGGAGATTCCGGAGAGCATCAAAGAGACCAGGGTACTTTCCGACGAGGCAGAGCAGAAACTGATCCAGGCGATCGGAGAATGCAAAGCGAAGTTTTCTGCATCTAAATAAAGCAGCACGATGACGGAAAAGAAAGCAGGAGGATGATACCATGGCTTCAATGAGAGATATTCAGAGGCGCAGGAACAGTATCGCCAGCACACAGCAGATCACGAAAGCCATGAAGCTGGTTTCCACCGTAAAGCTTCAGAGAACGAGGGAAAAAGCGGAAGAATGCAAACCGTATTTTGACCATATGTATGCCACAGTGACCAGTATGCTCGCACGTACCGGCATTGTGGAGCATCGTTATCTGAAAAGCGGCAAATCGGGGAAAAAGGGTGTGATCGTCATCTCCTCCAACAGAGGACTGGCAGGCGGTTACAACTCCAACATCGTGAAAATGATCACACAGGGCGAACTGGAAGGAAAAGAGCTTCTGATCTATAACATCGGCCGCAAAGGGCATGAAGCACTGGAGCGAAAAGACTATGAGATCGCAGAAGATTACAGCGAGGTGACCAATGCACCTCTGTATTCGGATGCGGTGGAGATCAGCCAGAGAGTCCTGAAAGATTTCGAGGAAGAGAAGATCGGAGAGATCTATCTTGTTTATACCAGCTTTAAAAATACGGTGGTACATGAGCCGAAACTTTTAAAGCTGCTTCCGGTGGAATTCAGTGACCAGGAGCTGTCTGATGCAGAGCGGAATACGCCGATGAACTACAAACCGGGCGAGGAAGAAGCCCTGGATATGATTATACCGAAATATATCGCAAGTCTTCTGTACGGAGCGTTAAACGAGGCGGCAGCCAGTGAGAACGGTGCACGTATGCAGGCAATGGATGCGGCTACGAGCAATGCAGAGGACATGATGGAAAGCCTGGAACTGCAGTACAACCGTGCAAGACAGGGCTCGATCACGCAGGAGCTGACCGAGATCATTGCAGGAGCCGAGGCTGTTGAATAGAAACGTCTGCCGCAGCGTATGCGGCATTACTAGGAGGAAACATGGCAGAACAAATTCAAGGAAAGATCACGCAGATCATTGGTGCGGTCCTGGATATTAAATTTCCGGAAGGCAAGCTGCCAAAGATCTACGATGCGATCCATATCGCAGCTCCGGACGGCGGTGTGCTGACGGCAGAAGTTGCACAGCACTTAGGTGATGACACGGTGCGATGCATTGCGATGGGACCGACCGACGGACTGGTACGCGGTGCCGAAGCGACTGCAACCGGTGCACCGATCACCGTTCCGGTCGGAGAAAAGACACTTGGACGTATCTTCAATGTAACCGGAGATGCGATCGATAAAAAGCCGGCACCGCAGGGAGTCGAGTATTTACCGATCCACAGAAAAGCACCTTCTTTTGAAGAACAGTCCACATCTACCGAGATCCTGGAGACCGGTATCAAGGTAGTCGATCTGCTTTGCCCATATCAGAAAGGCGGAAAGACCGGTCTGTTCGGAGGAGCAGGTGTAGGAAAGACCGTCCTGATCCAGGAGCTGATCCACAATATCGCAACCGAGCACGGTGGATATTCGGTATTTACCGGTGTTGGTGAGCGTACACGAGAAGGAAATGACCTCTATCACGAGATGGAGGAATCCGGAGTTATCAATAAGACCACCATGGTGTTCGGTCAGATGAACGAGCCGCCTGGAGCACGTATGCGTGTCGGTCTTACCGGACTTACGATGGCAGAATATTTCCGTGACCAGGCAGGAAAAGATGTCCTGCTGTTCATCGACAATATTTTCCGTTTTACACAGGCAGGTTCCGAGGTTTCCGCACTGCTTGGACGTATGCCGTCCGCAGTAGGATACCAGCCGACACTGCAGACCGAGATGGGTGCTCTTCAGGAGCGTATCACTTCCACAAAGAGCGGTTCCATCACATCCGTACAGGCCGTATATGTACCGGCGGATGACCTGACAGACCCGGCACCGGCTACGACATTCGCACATCTGGATGCGACGACCGTACTTTCCCGTTCCATCGTAGAGCTGGGAATTTATCCGGCGGTTGATCCGCTGGAGTCCACATCCCGTATTCTGGATCCGCGTATCGTCGGTGAGGAGCATTACAAAACGGCACGAGGCGTGCAGGAGATTCTGCAGAAATACAAAGAACTTCAGGATATCATCGCTATCCTTGGTATGGACGAGCTTTCAGAAGATGACAAGCTGGTCGTAAGCCGTGCGAGAAAAGTACAGAGATTCCTGTCACAGCCGTTCTTTGTGGCAACACAGTTTACCGGCCTGGACGGACGTTATGTGCCGCTTTCTGAGACCATCCGCGGATTCCGCGAGATCCTCGAAGGCAAACATGATGATGTTCCGGAAAGCTACTTCCTGAATGCAGGCTCGATCGATGATGTCACAGCCCGCATGAAATAGGGAGGTGTAATATGGCAGCAGACAATCTTTTTGATCTGAAGATCATTACACCGGATCGTGTATTTTACAGCGGAAAAGCCAGATTTCTGGAGCTGAATACCGTGGAAGGCGGGATTGGTATCTATAAACACCATATCCCGATGACGACCGTACTGGAACCAGGGATCGCCACGATCACCGAAGAAGGCGGAACTAAAAAAGAAGCAGCACTGCACACCGGATTTATGGAAATCCTGGGTGACAAGATCACGATCCTTGCAGAGATCGCCGAGTGGCCGGATGAGATCGACCGCAACCGTGCCGAGGAAGCAAAGATCCGTGCAGAACGCAGACTGCAGAATGACAAATCCAACATCAACATCACGCGTGCCGAGCTGGCACTCCACAAGGCACTGGTTCGTATCGAACTGGCAGACCATGTAACGAAATAATAATAATGATAATAAGAAAACCGGCAGGATATGTTTATATCCGGGCCGGTTTTCTGCTGTCTGAAGTTTTCAGTACTTAACTTGAGATGAAAATGTTCTGCAAAAGCAAACGAAAAGAGTTTTTCTGTATATTCTTCCAGAGACGGGAAATAATGAAAACAGACGAAACTAAATTTGGGAAACAATGGAGGGATATAGGATGCAAAGATGGCTGAAACGGGCAGGACTGATTCTGTTTTTTGGCCTGTGGGCAGCGGCAGGACTGCAGATCTGGGCAAAGAAGCAGGAAAGCAGAGAGATGGAGGCAGTGGCAGCGTTCTCGAATATTGGAACAGACAACCGCAGCGGTATCGTGCAGTACTATGGAAAGCTGAAAAAAGAGGAGCAGGTGCAGATGCTGGAACGCCGGGAAGAATACCTGCGGCAGATTGCAGCCTCACTTGGTATTTCCAGTCAGATTCTGGTCTATCGTACCTACGGAGAGGACAGTCAGAGTGTCGTACTGCAAAAAGAAGGGGCAAACGCCGATACTGTGCTGCGTCTTGTCACCTGGAGAGAAAAGGGGGCGATCACCGGACAGAGCCTGTATGCAAACGTGACTATTCCCGGCGGCGGATTTGAAGAGGCACAGACCTTAAGAACGAAAATGCAGAACGTTCTGGATGAAACGATGGAAAGAAAACGAAGCAGTGTGGCAGTGCAAGGGGTTTATCTCGGAAATCTGTCAGAAGAGAAAAAAGAAGCGATCGCAGAACAGCTGCTGGAAGATATGCATGCCAGAACCGTGATCAAAAACCAGGATGGGAATCTGTATACGGTTTATGCCTATAGTCCCTGTTTTTCGGAGAGTGTAAGGCAGGGGACAACCCGGGTAAATCTGGCACTGACCATGTATTACAACAGCAGGACGCAGCAGACAGAAATATGTGCGGCAGTTCCGGCAATCGGAGTGAGCGGGGAAAGTGCTTGATTATTTGCAGAAGATTGCGTATGATAAAGCGTATAGTATCTTCTGACAACTGCAGCATGCATTGTCAGGCAAATAAAAATGCAGGAATCATGCGTGATCTTTGTGCTTTGCAGGCCGGGGATTACGAAGACAGGAGAGATTATGTATACAGACGGAATCATATTTGATGTGGACGGAACACTCTGGGACAGCACGCCGATCGTGGCTGAGGCCTGGACACAGGCAGTTCTGGAATGTGGTATTAAAGACCGCATCGTAACAGCGGGGGAATTAAAACAGTTATTTGGAAAGACCATGTCCGTGATCGCAGCATCCCTTTTTCCGGAGGCTTCAAAAGAAGTGCAGGAAACCATTCTGGAAAAATGCTGCGTTTATGAAGAAGAGGCACTGGAAGAAAATCAACAGGATATCTGCTATCCGGATGTCCGGGAAGTCATAAAACAGCTTGCAAAAACATATGATCTTTATATTGTCAGCAACTGTCAGTGCGGCTACATTGAACAGTTCTTAAGAAAGACACAGCTGGAGGCGTACATAAAAGATATCGAGTGTTTCGGAAATACCGGAAAGAACAAAGGTGAAAATATCCGCCTTCTGGTGAAAAGAAATAGCCTGAAAGCACCAGTTTATATCGGAGATACCAAAGGGGACTGCGACGCCTCCAAAGAAGCAGGCGTGCCGTTTATCTTTGCTTCTTATGGATTTGGAAACGTTACAGAATATGCAGCAAAGATCGGGGAAATGAAAGATCTGCTGCCGCTGTTTTCAGGGCAGTAACACCGCATGGATCGCATGTGTGTTCGACTGAAAGCCATAACTTGACTATATGAGCTATATATGCTACCATATGTATAACAAATGTGCTGCAAAGAGAACAAGTGCTTTGCAGCATTTGTCTTAGTCGGAATATACGCTCCGACTCGAATTTTACTGTATATCGAAGGATATTCCTTTGGTAAGACAACAAAAGAGGGTGGCTTTATGGTTATAAAAATTGATTTTCAGAGCGAAGAAGCGTTGTACATGCAGCTGCGGAATCAGATCATTCTCGGGATCGCAACTTCTGTGATCCAGGAGGGAGATTCCCTGCCGTCCGTCCGGCAGCTGGCGGGCGATATCGGCATCAACATGCACACGGTCAACAAGGCATATTCTCTGCTGCGTCAGGAAGGATTTCTGACAATAGACCGGAGAAAGGGAGCTGTGATCGCACTGGATGTTGATAAAATGGAAGCAATAAATGAAATTAAGAAAAATCTCAGAGTTATTCTGGCAAAAGCACACTGCAAAAATATTTCAGCAGACGAAGTGCATGAGCTGGTTGATGAGATTTTCTCAGAATACGAGCTGTTATGATCAAATGATGTTGAGGTCCTAAGTTCAAATGTCTTATCTTGCAAGCAAGAAAGACCTTTTGACCCTGGCATCATCAAGTCTGTAAAAAGAAAGACAGGAGGCGATAAGATTGCGTGAGCGTTTTACAGAAAATGCAGAAAAAGTATTAAAGCTGGCAAAAAAGGCAGCCAAAAATAATGGAAATGGATACATAGGATCCGAGCATCTGCTGCTTGGACTTTTAGAAGAAGGCGAAGGCACGGCGGCGATCCTTTTAAAAGAGTCCGGTGCAGACACCGTCAAGATTCGCACTTTAGTTGCAAATCTGATCACATCAGAGGGAGATACCCTGACAGAAGAGACCGACTATACGCCAAGGACCGAAATCATTCTTGAGAATGCCGTGCATGAGGCGGATTTCTTCCATATGGAAAAAGTGGGGACGGAGCATCTGCTTCTGGCACTTTTAAAAGATACGGAATGCGTGGCAACCAGACTGCTGCACACGATGGAGATCGATATCCGCAAACTTTACCTCAGCGTTCTTAGTGCGATGGGGATTGAGGAGTCCATGTACAAAGAGCTGGCACAGAAAGAAAAGGCAAGAAGGGACGGCGGTGCGACTCCGGTGCTGGATCAGTACAGCCGTGATCTGACAGAGATGGCAGCAGAGGGCGAGCTGGACCCGATCGTCGGCCGTGACGCAGAGATCGAGCGTATTTTGCAGATTTTAAGCCGCAGGACGAAGAACAATCCGTGCCTGATCGGTGAGCCGGGTGTCGGCAAGACGGCGATCGCAGAAGGGCTGGCACAGCGGATCGTGCTCGGAGCCGTTCCACCGATGCTTCAGAACAAACGCGTGGTCACACTGGATATGGCGAGCATGGTTGCTGGTTCCAAATACCGCGGCGAGTTTGAGGAACGCATCAAAAAAGTGATTCAGGAAGTGACGGACAGCCGCGATGTGCTGCTGTTTATCGATGAGCTGCACACGATCATCGGGGCAGGCGGAGCAGAAGGAGCCATGGATGCCTCCAATATTTTAAAACCGTCCCTTTCCAGAGGAGAGATCCAGCTGATCGGTGCCACCACGATCGAGGAGTACCGAAAATACATCGAAAAAGATCCGGCACTGGAGCGACGTTTCCAGCCGGTTATGGTAGAAGAGCCGAGCGAGGAGGAGACGCTTGAAATCTTAAAAGGAATCCGTCCATACTATGAGGAACACCATGGTGTTCGGATCTCCGACGAAGCCCTGGATGCAGCAGTGAAACTTTCCAGACGTTATGTCAACGACCGTTTCCTTCCGGATAAGGCGATCGATCTGATGGATGAAGCAGCATCAAGAAAGCAGCTCAAAGGATATCAGGCACCGAAGCAGCTTGAAAAGCTTCAGCAGAGACTGGAGCAGATTTTAAAAGAAAAAGAAGAGAGCATCGTTCTCGGAGATTTTGAAGAGGCTTCTAATCTTGGACAGGAACAGATCAGAGTAGAAGAAGAGCTGAAAAAAGAACAGAAAAAGATGGATCGCAAACGTTCCGGCAAGAAACTGACAGTTGGCGAGGAAGATGTAGCAGATGTGGTAGCCGTATGGACGAAAATACCGGTCAGCCGCCTGACAGAAAAAGAATCCGGTCGCCTCTTAAAGCTTGAATCTACACTGCATAAACGAGTTGTAGGTCAGGATGAGGCCGTAACTGCTGTTGCCAAAGCCATCAAACGAGGCCGTGTCGGACTGAAAGATCCGAAACGTCCAATCGGTTCTTTCCTGTTCCTTGGTCCGACCGGTGTCGGCAAGACCGAGCTTTCCAAAGCACTGGCAGAGACCGTTTTCGGAAGTGAAGACGCCATGATCCGCGTTGATATGTCTGAATACATGGAAAAACATAGTGTTTCAAAACTGGTAGGTTCCCCTCCTGGATATGTGGGATATGAAGAAGGTGGACAGCTTTCTGAGAAAGTCCGCAGAAATCCATATTCCGTGATCCTGTTTGACGAGATTGAAAAAGCACACCCGGATGTATTTAACATTTTGCTTCAGGTGCTGGACGACGGACACATCACCGATTCTCAGGGCAGACAGGTAGATTTCAAGAATACGATCCTCATCATGACCTCCAATGCCGGAGCACAGTCGATCATTTCCCCGAAAAAGCTGGGATTTGCATCGGTGGACGATGAGAAGCACAACTATGAATATATGAAAGGCAGTGTGATGGAAGAGGTACGCCGGATGTTCAAACCGGAGTTCTTAAACCGTATCGATGAGACGATCGTCTTCCATGCACTGAACCGTGAGAATATCACCAGGATCGCAGAGATCCTGCTGGAGCAGTTCGCAAAACGCTGCAAAGAGCAGATGGATATCACACTGAAGATATCAAGTGCTGCAAAAGAACTGATCGCAAAAGCAGGCTTTGATGAAAAATACGGTGCAAGACCGCTGAAACGTGCGATCCAGACGAAAGTAGAAGATGCACTGGCACAGGAGATCCTGGAGGGCAAGGTAAAAGCAGGGGATAAAGTACTGCTTGGCGTTTCTAAAGAAGAAATTAAATTTTCTGTGAAAAGTGAAAAAGCTCTGGATAAGTAAGTTCGATTATGGTAAAATAAGACAAAAGTCGAGGAAAAATCCCATAACTGTTGAACACTTTCACATGCGTTTGATTTGAATATCAGTAAATCCAGTCAGAATCATACATTGAGTTTTCGTGCATTTGACTTGAAAGAAAGCTGGTTTGACAGCGGGATAAAGCGACAAAAGAGAATACCAGGAGGGCATAGATATGTCAGTAGTAAGTGAATTGATACGCACAGAAGCAGATGGAACGATCAGTTTCGGTAATTATGAGCTGCCGGCCAAATCCAAAAAATCCGATTTTGAGCATGACGGCGATCTGTATAAAGTAAAAACTTTCAAGGAGATCACAAAGCTTGAGAGAAATGGCATGTTTGTTTACGAATCCGTACCGGGAACCGCAGTCAGCCATTTGAAAGCGACCGAGAATGGTATGAGCTTTACCGTAGAGTGCCCGACCGATGCACAGATTACCGTAGAGCTGGAAGAGGAGACAAGCTATCAGGTATTTGTCGATGATAAGGAAGTTGGCGAGATGAAGACAAACCTCGGCGGCAAACTGGTACTGAGCGTAGAGCTTGACAGCACAGAAAGTGCGGCAGTTCGCATCGAAAAAATGTAATAATCTGATTCTGACAGCAAGTGTTTTGAATTATGAAGAATCATTATAAAAATTGAGAATCTTCTCAGCATAAGAAAAGGGGGAGCGTCGGGACGGACGTTCCCTTTTTGCTGTGATGACGAGAAAAACAAAACAGAAATATCTGCCGGAAAGAATCGGCAGTGTTCTTTGAAGGAGGGAACATGGCAAAAAAATCAACAATTTTTTTCTGTCAGAACTGCGGTTATGAGTCTGCAAAATGGCTGGGACAGTGTCCGGCATGCAAAGAGTGGAATACACTGGTCGAGGAGACCGTCGTGACCGGGAAGGCGGGAAAAAGCAGTAAAAAAACAGAGAGCCTGGCGGCCAGGATCCATGAGGCACAGCCGGTGAAATTATCCG
>ULSV01022085.1_pt1 | contig 13690 bp, 12 predicted proteins | sample 1956991 | NCBI WGS metagenome assembly ULSV01 (sample SAMEA4835717, study PRJEB28245) | human gut metagenome | biome: gut microbiome; material: fecal sample | place: Denmark | collected 2008 | reverse complement strand
TCATACGATTTTCCATTTTGCAATATCAAAATTCAATTTTTTTGAATTTATTTTTATTTTGTATTGAACTTATGTTTAATTTGTGCTATTGTTTTTTTGAAAGGTGGTGAATACTTTTATGAAAAAAACAACTTCCGATAGACTGAAGGAATATATGAACATGACCGGTTTGAAACAAGTTGATATTTTGGAAAAATGCAAACCGTTGTGTGAAAAATATGATATTCGTATCGGTAAAAATGATTTAAGTCAGTATGTATCTGGAAAAGTTCAACCTCGCCAAAATAAACTATCTATTCTTGGTATGGCTCTTGGCGTAAGTGAAGCATGGCTTATGGGCTATGATGTTCCGATGAATCATTCTTTGGATTTATCTAAATTTGACAATATCTATCCCGTCAAATTAAAAAAATTCCCGCTGCTTGGCGAGATTGCCTGCGGCAAACCCATCTTTGCCAATGAAGATCGGGAAAGCTATATTTTAGCCGGCTCTGACATCCACGCGGACTTCTGCCTCCGTGCCAAAGGTGATAGCATGGTAAACGCCCGTATCCTTGACGGGGATATTGTTTTCATCCGTAAGCAGGATATGGTGGATAATGGCGAAATCGCAGCTGTTGCTATCGGTGATGATGTAACGCTGAAACGTGTAGTCTATTACCCAGAACAGAACCTGCTGATCCTAAAGGCGGAAAATTCCAAATATCAGGATATGATTTACGCACAGGATCAGCTGGATCAAGTGTATATTCTTGGTAAAGCCATTGCTTTTCAGTCTGATGTGAAATGAACTAAGGAGGATTATCTATGATTCTTGACCTTGCTTTAACCATCGTTCTTTACCTTGGCATTCCTTTACTTATTCGCAAGTTTTCAAAATCTGTCTGGACAAAAAAGAAACGTCGACTTGTTGTTTTTTGCAACGCTGCCGTCGTTTATCTTCTTTTTGCTGTACTTTATTTGACCATGGGTGTTGACACTGCTCCCAATATGACAGCAGCTGTTATATGGTCATTGTTGGCTCTTTATATTTTGAAACACTGGAATCCGAATATGAATGACAGCCAAAATGTAAAATTGAATCCAGACGTTTACGATTCAGAAATGAACTTCAAAGCAAAGGGCAAAAAGCAACAAAAAAATTTAGATGCAATTTTATCTTCTATTATTTCTGATAATGAAAATCCTTCAGATTTAGACCTTCTTGCATGCCAAACGATTTTCTATTGCAAATATGTATATAACAATCCTTCAAGTACATTTTTATTTGGAGGTCGCTATGCATCCGTTTCCACAATTATGTTTTTATGCGTGCAAGTTTGTGAGCATTTTTTATCTGGCTCCAACGAACCTTTGTCCGCGAAATACAAAAAGGATTATGCAAACAAAGTTTTATTGGGTTGTTCTTCATTATATGGTTTATCTTTTGATGAATTGAAAAAAGTTTATGCTGAACGACTGCCATACTTGTCCCACAAAATTGGAACGGATGCGCAAAGTCCCACATTGGTTGCTTTTCGAAGAATACTCGAAGTTGAATTTTATCAATCTGGATTCTATTCTTTGACAGGTACAAATACAAAAAACTATTTTTATAATCATGCTGCGCAAACGAATTGTACAAACGAAATTTTATCTTTTTATCGCACTGCTTTTATTGATAATGCCTTTTGTGATTTAGATAAAAAATTGATTGCAAGAGTACAAGAACAGTTAAACGATAAAGTGATAGAATCTCATAATAATTATGAAAAAGATACAGAAGATATCATCATTCAAGATAATGATATACCCTCCTCTGCTGATTTTTATAATACTTCCAAACAATATAATTCTACTGAAAAGAACATAAAAACAAAGCGTAATCTCAAAAAAATATCTCCAAGAGCTTTGTTCGTTTCAGTCCTTCTTTTATTTTGTTTCAGTATTGTAGGCAACATTGTTTTCTGCATTGAGAACCATACATTAAAAGAAGAAAACAATTCTCTTTTTGAAAAATATCAACAAGCAGAAGAAGATAAAAATGAATATAAGCAAAAAAACTTTTACTCGGAAGCTAAATTAGAAAAAATTTACGACGAATATGAATTCTATCATAAATACGCAGTAATAACCACAACAACGGGTTACCGTTATCATAAGTATGATTGCTATCACCTAAATAATGATAATGGTTTTTATATCTTTAATATAGAAAACGCAGCTCATCAAGGATATACCCCCTGTTTGGACTGCCTTGGTTCTGGCTCTACCGAAGAAATAAAAGATAAACTGGAACGTGATCTTTATTAAATAACAATATTCTAAACGTAAAAGGAGAATTGTATGGATTCTTTTCATGTAATTTGTATAGCTGGATATATCATTTTTATTCTTGCATCAAAACTAAAAGAAAAAACAGATGAACTAAAACATAAGGTTTCTCCACCCTACGGTGATGATTTTTGGAAATATTACGACATATTATATCCAGATGATCCGTATCATAATAACCATAATAACCTTGAAAATTTTTGTCGTTCATTAATGTCTGATAGAGTCTACTCTATCCGTGAAGAATACTTTCGAAAATATCTTGATTTGCAAAATGAATATCTCGCAAAAGAAGAAGAAATTTCGTTTCCTGATGTTGATATTTCCGGTTATTTTCATTGGAAACATTATAAACTCAGATGTGAAGATTATAGAGACTTTCATTTTTACACTTGTTATCTTGATGGATATGTTTATTCTCTAAAAGATAAGAGTTTTATATTATCCCCATTTTCTTTTAATTCATTAGCAGATCTTCATTTTTTACGATATTGCTTTTCTTCCGGCCATCTCACAAATACTGAGATTGTTATTCCAGATGAATATACTAACACATTATCTGAAGGGCAGCATATAAAAATAATATGTTCCAGATATGAAAATTCATATCCTTTATATTTGCAACTTGTTATTGAAAAAATTATTGACTAATTTTTAATCTCAACTCAAAAATGGCGACCTTCCATCAAAGGAGGTCGAAACTATGGCAAAAGCAAAAAAACTGCCGTCCGGTAACTGGTCTGTACAGGCTTATAGCCACACCGTTACTGTGAACGGCAAACAAAAACGGGTGTATGAGCGTTTTACCGCTCCCACCCGTAAAGAGGCTGAGTATCTAGCAGCAGAGTTCCAAATGAACAAATCCCGCAAAAAATCTATGGAAACCATGACAGTTGCTCAAGCCATTGAAAGTTATATTGACAGCAAATCGAATATTCTTTCTCCATCTACGATCAAAAGCTATCGTAGCTTACAGAGAAATCATTACCATGACATCGGTAAAATTCCTTTACAAAAACTTACCAGACAAATGGTTCAGCGTGAGTTTAATTTATATGCGGCTTCCCTTTCTCCAAAGACCTGCCGCAATCTTCATGGTTTGCTTTCCGCAGCTCTGGAAATGTATCACCCTGATTTTCGTTTGAAAACAAATATGCCCAAAAAAACAAAGAACGAAATTCATATTCCCACAGAAGCAGAACTTCATTGTCTTCTCTCCCGATCCCGTGGAACGCCTCTCTTTCTTCCTATCATTCTGGCGTTTTCCATGGGGCTTCGCCGGGGAGAAATTTGTGGTCTGCGCTGGAAAGATATTAACCTTGAAAAACATACTATTCATGTCCATACTTCACTGGTGCAGAATGAAAAAAAAGAATGGGTTGAAAAACCTCCAAAGACCTATGCAGGAAATCGCATCCTCGATATTCCTCCATTTGTCTATGTTGAACTAGAAAAACTATACCCGGAACAGAAGAATAGTCGTATCACAGATTTAATGCCGGATAATATTACCAATATGTTTCCTGGTTTGCTTCGTCGCTCCGGTCTGCGCCATTTCCGCTTCCATGATTTACGCCATTATTACGCATCCATCATGCTTGCCAATAATGTTCCCGATAAATATGCAATGAAACGTATGGGACATGCAACCAATTCCATGCTAAAGAATGTATATCAGCATATAATTACTCAAAAAGATCAGGAAGTTACCGTTGTTATGAACAACTTTTTTTCTGGACATTTCCAATAATGCAACACAAAATGCAACACGAAAAAAAAGAAACCTTGATTTCTCAAGGTTTCCAGAGCGGAGACGGTGGGATTCGAACCCACGGACGGTTTGACCCGTCAACTGATTTCGAGTCAGCCTCGTTATGACCACTTCGGTACGTCTCCGTATTAACGTATTAAAGTATTTTCAAATTTTTAGTAAATTTTCTTTTGTTAGCAATTTGTTAGCATTTTAGCTTTTTTTGTTTGGCTGCTTCGGCTGAAAGCCTGATGTTTCCTAACTTTCTGGCATCGGGGACGAAATTCACCGCCTCGATTTCGAGTCAGCCTCGTTATGACCACTTCGGTACGTCTCCATATTAACGTATGAAAGTATTTTCAAATTTTTAGAAAATTTTCTTTTGTTAGCAATTTGTTAGCATTTCAGCTTTTTTCGTTCGGCTGCTTCGGCTGAAAGCCTGACGTTCTCTGACTTTCTGGCATCGGGGACGAAATTCACCGCCTCGATTTCGAGTCAGCCTCGTTATGACCACTTCGGTACGTCTCCATAAACACCTATTTTACAAAATCGCCTATATAGTATACCAGTCAGAAATAGAAATTGCAATCGTTTTTACAAAAAACTACATGCTTTTCCCCAAAAATCAATCCTCCTTTCACGCTCTACCCTTGACACCCCCTTGGAATTTCTGTAAAGTAGAGAAGATGAGCATATAAAAAAATAGGATTCTTTCCTATTATAATATAGAAACAGGTGAAACGATGCAATCGAATCAAAATTCTAACTATAATAATGAAAGTATTACCTCTTTGAAAGGTGCTGACCGTGTCCGTCTGCGTCCCGGAGTTATTTTCGGGTCTGATGGGCTGGAAGGCTGCGAACATGCCGTCTTCGAAATCCTCTCCAACTCCATCGACGAAGCAAGAGAAGGTTTTGGCAGCAAAATCGAAGTGGTTCGCTACAAAGACCAGTCTATTCTAGTAAAAGACTATGGTCGCGGAATTCCCGTTGATTACAATCCCAAAGAAGAACGCTTCAACTGGGAACTGGTTTTCTGTGAACTTTATGCAGGCGGCAAATACCAAAACAATTCCGGCGAAAACTATGAATTCAGTTTGGGTCTGAATGGTCTGGGTACTTGCGCCACACAGTATGCCTCCGCTTACATGGATGCAACCATCTACCGTGACGGCATGCGTTATGATCTGCACTTTGAAAAAGGGGAAAATATCGGTGGTTTAGTAAAAGAACCCACACACAAACGTGTAACGGGCACACAGATCCGCTGGCTGCCTGACCGGGATGTTTTCACAGACATTGCCATTCCCCTTTCCTACTTCCAGGATGTTTTGCGCAGACAGGCAATTGTCAATGCCGGTCTGACTTTTGAGCTCTTTGATGAAGAAAGCGGCGAAACATTTACCTATTACTATGAAAATGGTATTCGTGACTATCTGGCGGAACTTGCAGGCAACACTTCTTTGACAGACGTTCACTACCTCCAGACAGAAACCAGAGGTCGTGACCGTGAGGACAAGCCGGAATACAAGCTGAAATTTGAAGCGGCTTTCTGTTTCAACAATCAGATCAATCTGCTGGAATACTATCACAACTCCAGTTTTCTGGAATACGGCGGCGCACCAGACAAAGCAGTGAAAAGCGCTTTTGTTTCCGCCATCGACAAATATCTGAAAACAAACAATCTTTATAAAAAGGATGAGAAAAAGATCACATTCTCTGACATTGAAGACAGTTTGATTTTGGTCATCAATTCCTTCTCTACTATCACAAGTTATGAAAATCAGACCAAAAAATCTATTACTAACAAATTCATCCAAGATGCTATGACAGATTTCTTCCGGGAACAGCTGGAAATCTATTTCATCGAAAACAAAATGGATGCGGATAAAATCGCCAATCAGGTACTGGCAAACAAACGCAGCCGGGAAACCGCAGAAAAAACTCGTGTTTCCATCCGCAAAAAGCTGACTGGCTCTCTGGATATGAACAACCGTGTAGAAAAATTTGTCAACTGCCGTACCAAAGACGTCAGCCGTCGTGAAATTTACATTGTGGAAGGCGACTCCGCTTTGGGTTCCTGTAAACAGGGACGTGACGCGGAATTCCAGGCAATTATCCCTATTCGTGGTAAGATTTTGAACTGTTTGAAAGCAGATTACAACAAAATCTTTAACAACGACATCATCACAGACCTTTTGAAAGTACTTGGTTGCGGTGTGGAAATCAAGTCCAAACACAACACTGGTCTGAATTCTTTTGACATCAATCAGCTTCGCTGGAGCAAAATCATTCTCTGCACCGATGCGGACGTAGACGGATTCCAGATTCGCACCTTGCTTTTGACCATGTTGTACCGTCTGGTACCAACACTTATTGAAGAAAAGAAGGTATACATTGCCGAATCTCCTCTTTATGAGATCGTTAATGGCAAAGACACTTACTTTGCATACTCAGACGCGGAAAAAGCAAACATCGTTAGCAAACTGAAAGGGAAAGTGAAGATCAACCGCTCCAAAGGTTTGGGTGAAAACCAGCCGGAAATGATGTGGGAAACTACCATGAATCCCGAAACCAGACGTTTGATTCTGGTAACTCCTGACGATGTGAAACGGACACAGGAAATGTTTGAACTTCTGCTGGGTGAAAATCTGGCAGGACGAAAAGAATTTATTGCCGAAGAAGGCTACAAATATCTGGACTTAACAGATATCAGCTAAGAAAGGTACGATTGTTATGGCAAGAAAGAAAAAAACAGTCATTGAACGAAAAGATAATTTCATACAGGAGCAGCCCATCACCCAGACACTGGAACAAAACTACATGCCCTATGCCATGAGCGTTATTGTTTCCCGTGCCATTCCTGAAATTGATGGTTTCAAGCCCTCTCACCGGAAACTTCTTTACACTATGTATCATATGGGGCTTTTGCGGGGCGACCGTACAAAATCCACTAACGTAGTAGGTCAGACCATGAAACTGAACCCTCACGGGGATTCTGCGATTTACGAAACATTAGTACGTCTGACCGAAGGCAACGGCGCACTCCTGACCCCATTTGTAGATTCCAAAGGGAATTTCGGGAAACAGTATTCCCGCGACATGGCTTATGCTGCTTCCCGTTACACAGAAGTAAAACTGGCACCCATTTGTCAGGAAGTTTTCGCGGACATCGACAAAAACACTGTGGAATTCGTAGACAACTATGATGGCTCCATGCAGGAACCCGTTTTACTGCCTACGACTTTTCCCAATATTCTGGCAAATCCAAACATCGGGATTGCCGTTGGTATGGCAAGTTCCATTTGTAGTTTTAACTTGGCAGAACTTTGTGAAGCAACAGCCGCATATATCAAAGATAATTCCATTGATCTTTGCGATGTGCTTCCTGCTCCCGATTTTTCCACAGGCGGACAGCTGATCTACAATCGCTCTGCTTTGGAACAGGTTTATCGCACAGGTCGCGGCAGTTTCAAGCTTCGGGCAAAATATCGTTACGACAAAGATGCCAACTGTATTGAAATTTATGAAATCCCCTACACTACCAATCTGGAAGTCATCATTGACAAAATCATCGCATTGGTAAAAGGCGGAAAAATCCGTGATATTTCCGATATTCGTGATGAAACTGACCTGAATGGTCTGAAAATCACCATTGATATCAAAAAAGGCACTAATCCTGATTTACTCATGCATAAGCTTTATGCCATGACGCCGCTTTCCGACAGTTTCAGCTGCAACTTTAACGTACTGATTCAAGGAAAGCCCATGACCTTAGGTGTGGGCGGCATTTTGCAGCACTGGACAGAATTCCGTATGGAATCCATCCGTAAGCAGCTGGCTTTTGACATCCAGAAAAAGCAGGAAAAATGCCACCTTTTACAAGGTTTGGCGGAAATTCTGCTGGATATTGACAAAGCCATTTCCATCATCCGTCATACAGAACTGGAATCCATGGTTGTTCCTAATTTGATGGAAGGCTTCTCCATTGACGAAGTACAGGCAGATTATATCGCAGAAATGAAACTGCGAAACATCAACAAGGAATATATCCTCAAACGTACGCAGGAAATGGAATCTCTGGAAAAAGAAATCGCAGATCTGAAAGCAACATTAGAAAGCAACACCAAGATCAAAAATCTGATCTGTCGTCAGCTGAAAGCCGTCGCGAAAAAATACGGCAAACCTCGTTTGACAGAAATCATTCAGGAAGAAGAAATTGTGACTCCCACCAAAGATGATTTCATTGAAGATTATGGCGTACGCCTGTTCCTGACAGAACAGAACTATTTCAAAAAAATACCCCTGATCTCCCTGCGTTCTGCTGGTGAACAGAAAGTCAAAGACGACGACTACATCATGCAGGAGATGGAAAGCACCAACCGTGGGGAAATGTTGTTCTTCTCCAATCAGTTCAACGTATACAAAATGAAACTGAGCGACATTCCTGACAGCAAAGCAAGCTCCATGGGGGAATATCTCCAGAACCTGTTAGGTATGGATGCGGAAGAAAAAATCCTTTATATGACCGTCACACAGGATTACAGCGGCTTTATGGTATTTTTCTTCGAAAACGGGAAAGGCGCAAAAGTACAGCTTTCCGCTTATGCTACGAAAGCCAACAGACGGAAACTGGTCAACGCCTACTCTGCCCGTTCTCCACTGGTATACATGGAAAAACTGGATGCAGATGTGGATTTCCTGCTTATGCGCAACCATGACAAAGCCACTCTGCTTAACACAGAACTGATTCCGGCGAATGCTTCCAAAAGCGCATCCGGTGTGCAGCTTTATACCCTCAAGAAAAACAGCAGCATCACCAAAGTCTGCCCTGCGGCACAATTCCAGACAGACAATCCTGAATATTACCGGACACGGAAAATTCCAACAACAGGGCATTTCATTCAGGAAAAAGACAAAACTTCCAATGATGTTCCCGGACAGATCGAGTTATAAATTATTACAAAAAAAGGATTTCTTTCCTCGAAAGAAATCCTTTTTTCTTGTGAAATGTTCCACTTTTCTTTTCCCTCCATTGCCTTTCATTGACTTATCTTTCACAATGGTGTTATAATGCTTTTAGGGTTTTTTATTAAAAATTTATTGTAAATCAATATCAGGGATTATCACAGAAAGAAGGATGCAACATGTACAGAACCCTTTATAGCCCTCAGGGTGCTCACATCAATCTGGACGGCAGAGATATCATCAATATGGCCTCCAACAACTATCTGGGTCTGGCTAACGACCCCGATCTGGTAGCCGCAGCAAAGGAAGCCATTGACAAATATGGTGTTGGCCCCAGTGCCAGCAGAAACATTGTCGGCAACTTCGCAATCCACGACGAACTGGAAGAAGCACTGGCAAAATTCAAAGGCGTAGAAGCTGTTCTGGTATTCAACAGCGGCGTAGCTGCAAACACAGGCGTTATCCCCGTTCTGGTAGGCAAAGGCGATACCATTTACAGTGACGAACTGAACCACGGCAGCATCATCGACGGTTGCCGTCTGTCCCGCGCAAACGTAAAGGTATATCCTCACATGGATCTGGCAAAACTGGAAGAAATGCTGAAAGAACCCACAGAAGGCAAAAAACTGTTGGTTGCTGACGCAGTATTCAGCATGGACGGCGATCTGGCTCCCCTGCCCGAAATGGCAGCACTGGCTGAAAAATACGGCGCTATGTTCATGGTTGACGATGCTCACGGTGACGGCGTAATGGGCCCTTACGGCAAAGGTACTGTTGAACACTTCGGTCTGCGTGACAAAGTAACCGTAGAAACAGGCTCCCTGTCTAAAGCTTTTGGTGCAGCCGGCGGTTTTGTAGCAGGTACTAAAGAATTCATCGAAGAACTGCGTCCGAAAGCCCGCAGCTTCATCTTCACAGCTTCTCCTCTGGCTCCCTGCCTGACAGCAGCAGCACTGGCTGCCATCAACAAAATTGCTGATGACGACACTCTGGTAAAACGTCTGTGGGAAAACAGAGAATATTTCGCAAAACGTATGGAAGAAGCAGGTCTGAACACTGGCTCTACTGTAACACCTGTTATCCCCGTTATCGTTGGCGATGCAGAAAAAGCAGAAGAACTGAGCGCTCGTCTGTATGAAAAAGGCGTTTACGCACAGGCTATCAAATTCCCTGTTGTGCCCAGAGGTACTGCTCGTCTGCGTGTTATGATTTCCGCAGCACACACCAGAGAAGATCTGGAAAAAGCTGCTGATGCCATCATTGAAATCACAAAAGAAATGGGCATCATCTAATTTTGATACGACACCCCCGCTGTAAATGCTCATGTGCCGTAAAGTAACATGAACAAGAGAACAGACAGCTACCCCGCTAATCCGTAAAATAATGAGGGAAATTGATAGAAATTGCACCTTGGACATGGTACAATAGAACATAAGATAGAGCGACAAATCGGAATTGACGGAGGAGAAACATGAACAGAATATTAAATGAAATCCGAAAAATCATTGATAAAAATATGGCTTTATACTTGCCTCATGTAAAAAGCAGCGATTTGGAAAATAATGGTGCGATATTTTATATGAATGCTCAAAACGGCACAGAATTTGACTGGTTTATCAATAAGCGGTTTCCATTTTTTATGGTGTTTTATAACGACCAAGATAATTTGGGCGCTGTCAAGACAGCACTCTATAATACCGGAGAAGTACAAGTTTATCTCTATGGGGAAAAAGGGAAAAAACTTATCAAAATGGAAAAGGAGTATTTGGATATTGATAAAACGGCTATGCTCAAATTAGCCGCAGTATTGACCTGCCAAGCAGATGATAAAAAAATATGGAATGGAAATATTGACAATATTCATGCGGACACTGAAATCACGGATGATGAACTCCGGGAATTTAGCGACAGAGAAAAGAATCATGCTGTGATGAAGAACAGAATGAATATTTGTAATTTGTCTGCTGTTGTTTCAAAGAAGATAATAGAAGAAGGCTGGAAGGTAGGGTATATGGAAAGAGATGAACCGCATGATAAAGATGACAGCGGTTGGTTTTTTACGTCCGGCAATGAAGATAATGATTACCTTTCAGACCCGAAAAACCTGATGCTTCTCGTAGTAGGAATGGTATGGCAACGATTAGACAGAGATATTTTTAAATATATTGATATGCCGGTAGGAACGAAATTGATTCGGGTATCGTCGAATGAATTTGAAATAGATAAAAATGATAAAGAAATCTATATGGAAAAAAGAGAATAAGCATATGGCAATTCCAGGTTATTGGGCGGTTACAGCCGTGATGGAATCAGTCAATGCCCCATGATTTTAGAGAAAGGAGAAGTCAACCATGGAACGCAAAAAACATTCCCCTCGATCCATTTTGAAAATTGCATTAGGAATCGTCTTTGGCGCATGGCTGATGATGTGTGCCCCCACCGGCTGGATTTATGACCTATGGGCCGGTACGGGGACGGGACAGGGCCAGACGCCCGATCCCTCGGTTTCCGTGGTACATACCCAGTCCGATGTGGAGGATGCCTATTTTCAAGACACTCCCGTTACAACAACCAAAGAGGGCTTGATTGAGGCTCCCCTACTACGCCTGCGGGACACCGACGAGGCAGGGGAACACACTCACCGAACCAGTGGTGGTGGGAAGCGGACAATTTTCATTGACGAGTACATTCCCGTGGCCTATCCCACCGGCCCAGTCAGGAATTTCCTGCTGCACACCCTTTCGTCCAGCTACTACAACCGCTATTACCTTGCCCCTCTGGAGGACGGCACCTATGTCTGCGTCTACTTTGACGATTACCTTATGCTCCGCCCCGGCGAGGAACTCCCCACAGGATATATCCGGGACACAACCACCGAGGAAAAGACCATGCTCCGTCAGATTGCGGAGGACTATGAGGTAGACCCGGTATATGTGCTGGATATGTACCGCCACGGCAAGGTTATCCTGCCTTTAGAGTTAGTCATCCGCTTCGGTGTATTGCTTCTCCTGCTGGTAGTCGGTTCTGCCATCGTGGAGGGAATAAAAAAGGTGATCCGCCGCAAAGTGGAAGAAAAAACAAAGCGACAAACCGAAAGTTGTATGACTTTAATAACGAGGAGGTTCCAGTTGAAAAATTTTAATGAAATCACCAATAATACTGAGTCTAATAGGATGCGGATTGCCGATGTTGAAACCGCAAGCGGACAGGAAAATAAAAAAATCATTTTTGAGGAATCAGATTACTACATATCCCTTGTTGCAGAGGGAAAAGAGGATTTTGTTATTTTCCAATCTCATGATGGTTTTTTTCAATTTTATGGAATTGGGAAGCAATTTATCTGCGAGGTCTGGTTCAATCTGAATGGAAAAAGAGCGTATACTCTAATAAATCCAGATTGCACAAATACGAAACGCATAAATTTTGTAACACCATTTGGTCAGTATACTCCAAGGGAACGGGATATTATTTCATTGGAGCAGCTTAAAACAGCCATACATGAGTATTTTGTTAATCTTGAGGAAATAAACTTTCTCGCAAAAGTTCCACATGAGAAAATCGAAATGTAAAATTTCGGTTTATCGGGGAGGCCGCAGGTCAGGGCATCCGGCGAGGATCAAAGAGGAGGGGAAAAGAGAAATGGCAAACTTGCAGTGGAATGATGGCATATCATGAGCGCGAAGGAAAGTTCCGGTATCGTGCTTGGAGCGGACACATTTATGTGACAAATCAAAGGATTTTCTTCCGTATGTCGATGACAGGTATCTCGATGGTAGATCTTCTCCTATCTGAAGTCAAAGGATTCTGGGTATCAAAAGAGCTGTTTGCTTCTGTGGTAACAATTTCCGGGAAAAACGGAGACAATTTTAAATTTACAGGCTTCCCTGCCAAAAAATTGCAGGGTTGGCTAAAACGCAAGTGAAGAAAATGTCAAAAAATCACTTGAGAAAGCAGGAAGTGATTATCCAGATTGGTATTTGGTTTCAGAAGAATGTCAATATCAATCAGAAATGTGGTAGTGGCGTGAAGGTCTTATTAAGTGAGATGTGCTGTGGTTATGAGGATATTCCAAAAGAAATTTCCGAGAAACTTATGTGTCCTGTTTTACTATGTTACATCTACGATGGTGATTATTGGGGTTACTTTTTTTATGAGAACGGGAAAGAGTTAAATGTTTTTAATCCTATTCCAGATTATTTTGAAGATATTTCTATGGAACAAAGGAAACACCTTGCAGGAAATAGTGAAATAATTTCTAAATATTTTAATATAGAAAACGCAAAAATTAAAAATTATCTTCAAGAGTGGACAGAAGATATTCTTGAAGCAGCAGAAAAACGTGCCTATGAGGGTGATGAATGTTGTATAGGAGAGGACTGGCAAATGGCTGACTTTATGAAAGCGATTGGCTATTCTTACGATTGGGAAAACTAAAAACTTCCCATTTATCGGGGAGATCGCAAAGCCAGCCAGAGCCGGCCAACGGCAAGTGAATGGGCTTCGCCCACCGTTGACAGCCCCGCCTATCTTTGCAAATGTGCAACCAAGAGGACGATAGCCCGAAGTGCTACCGCCCTCTTTTATTTACAACTGAATATCCCGCCGCCCCGCAACGACACATGAAGCAGTAAATCCGAAAAAGATTTGCTGCTTTTTTTG
>ULSV01011237.1_pt1 | contig 13708 bp, 8 predicted proteins | sample 1956991 | NCBI WGS metagenome assembly ULSV01 (sample SAMEA4835717, study PRJEB28245) | human gut metagenome | biome: gut microbiome; material: fecal sample | place: Denmark | collected 2008 | reverse complement strand
GTAAAGTTCTCAGTTTCCTTAATCTCATATCCGGTCTTATCAATATTCTCCAGATAATGCTCTACTGTATATCTAGTATTTGTATTTCTGGTATAGTAAAGCTTCAATACAAGGCTTCCGTCTCCTGCTATAACTCCTGATTTTTGAGTTTCGGCTACACTTTCATCATATGTAAACCCAGCATAATTCTTTGCGCTTGCCGTTACATTCGTCCCAGTCGTTCCATACTTCACTTCCGTATCTTGTGGTGTTTCTGGATACGTTCCATCCAAATTTTGTAAGAAATGTTTAACTTTATACTGAGTAGAATCTTTTGCTTTCCACACCGCATACACAGTCTTATCATTCGCTGGCATCGTTAAAGTCTTCTTGTAATCATTGCCAGTAGCATATACAACTGTTCCTGTATCTGCCTGTGTTTTTGTGTCTGCCCAACCTAAAAATTCATAACCAACACGACTTGGAATTTGTTGAAGGTTTACAGTAACAACTTCCTGCTCAGCATGCTGCGTAGATACAGGCGGATTAGTTCCTCCATTCGGGTCATAGTTCAACCAATGCTTCTCTTTGTCTTTAATAACACCATCCACATGCCATTGAGCCTGCTCTTTAATTACGTACCATTCAATCTCCTGAGTATTGGGATCAAACATTTTGCCTTTTGCCATAAGAGCAGCTTTTACTTGTGTTCCACTTGGTTCTTGTAAAATATTAGCCTTTACCCATTCTGGATTATTATTGATTTCTCGCTTCTGTCGAAGCGTTCCAACCATATTTGTTGTATCCCGATCAGTATATTCAGTTGCACCATACGATGTTGGCTCAAATGGCCGTTTACCATCAAGTCTTACATAAAACTCAGCTGTCTGTCCTTCCTCTGCCGTTGAGTCTAACCATATCGCGTACAATGTTACATCATTTGTAATAAACTGATCAGCAAGTCCAGGGAACTCTACTCCTGGTACATATGTTTGCTCTAATATTTTTTCACCATTATAATGTCCCGATGTTTTTCCACTCCATCCGACAAACATCCATTCCTCATTATTCGAGAAATCAGACGGTAAAGCTGCTGTACTGATTTTTCCGGTTTTCGGAACATTTACTTTGAATTTAGTTCCGCTTCCATGCAAAGATGTATTGGGATCAAAGGTTACCTGGTAACTCCAGATCGCATATAAAACAGCTCCATTGGTGATGGAATGTTCTGACTTCGGGAGGAAAAGATTATTTCTTTCATCCGGTGAAGTTGCCCAACCAAGGAAATCTCGACCTTCTGTGTTGCTGATACCAGTTGCGCTTACATCCGGTAAAGTAGCCTTTCCATCCTGAATTGCTAAATTGTAATCTGCACCAGCTCCACCCATGTTGCCCGCTTTTAATGTAATCTGGGTTGCAGTAGGTTTATACCAGAAATATATTGTTGAGCCACCTTTAATAGATTTTGTTTGTCCATTACTGGTATAGTAATTTATCTCCCCATACCACATTCTAAGATATGTTATTTCATTGCTATTCTGTCTTTTATCAACAGTAGCTTTCACAAATGTATATCCCGGAATGGTATGTGCAAAATTCCGTATTTCTCTCCATTCACCAGACCGTACTGATATATCGGATAAGGATAATCCATCTACAGAAAACTCTTTATCTGTATCTACATTATAAGTCTTAACTTTTATTTTTTTATCACCGTAATAAGAAGAAGTAAATGTAACCGTATAAACTGTAAAATGCCTTGCTTCTACAGATAATTCACTAATACTTGCATCTCCAGAAACATCTACAGCATCCTGTGCATCTACCTTCTGAACTTCAAGTGACAGATCATCTGCCGTCACATTGTCGATAACTGAAACTTCTTCTGTTCCGCCAAACGCTGCCTCTACAATCTCTTTTTCACTTGTCTCCAGTGCTGCTACCTGCACCTGATCAGCTTCTTTACTTGCTTCTTCAATACGATTACCAGAGAAGTTAACTGTTACATAATGATCTTCCCCCCATGTATTGTTCAGCTTTTTGCCATCCAGCATCAGGTTAATGTCGTATGCAATCACATCAGTAACTGTGGTGCCTTCATTCTCGCCTTCGACTTTTTCTTTTACGGCTGCCTGAACCTGTTCGGTTACTTCTTCTACAGATAAAGTTGTGCCTTCCGGTAAGATTCCCTCTTCAGCCGTTGCCGTAATGGTAACACCATTAACTGTAACGGATTCTTCAAATCCAGGATGCGGAGCAGTTTCCTCCAGGCTTGCCACGATCTCCAGATCTTCGGTAACGGCTTCTACTGCATAGACATGCTCATGCTGCTCCAGATTGGATGCGCTTGCAACATCTGCTGCGTCTGCCTCTTCCAGAGGTTCACCGTTGGCGGTTACTTCGGTGATCTCGTAGCCTACCTGCGGGTCTACTGCAAAGTACAGGGTCTCGCCCTCGTTTACGGTGTGTGCGCCTTTGATGGTTGCTGCACCTACCGGATCTACGGAGTAATCTACGCTGTACTGGCCCTCTACTGCTGCCTCACCTGTCAGGTCCTCAGCCTTTACCACATACGCTCTTGCATTTGCGCTGCCCCAGATGGTTACGGTGTTGTATGCCTTACCATTCAGCTCGCCTGCCAGTTCAATGGAGTCATCCTCCAGGAACTGCTCGTCGTTGTCAAAACCAATATTCTCGCTACCGCCGTTGTCTGCCGGCTCTTCTCCGTTTGTTTCATCCGGAGCGGTAACGTCTTCAGTCGGAGCCTCAGTCTCATCGGTGAGCTCGCCGTCTGTCTCATCGGCTGCGGTGGTCTCGTCTGCCTGAGTCTCGTCTGCAATGGTTTCCTCCGTGCTGTCATCAGCGTTTCTTCTGCGGTAGTCTCTGCAGGAGCCTCAGTTTCTTTTTCCGGCTTCTCTGCTTCGGTTTCAGTCTCTGCTTCGGTCTCTTCCTCAGCGTCTGCTGCCGGAGCTTCCCCTGCTGCTTCTGCGCTGGTGCTTACACGGAATACCTTCTTTGCGGAGATGGATGCGCTTGCGCTTCCCTCTTCCGGAGTAAGTTCAATTTCTTCCTCAGCCTCGTCTGCTGCCGGTGCCTCTGCCTCGGTTTCCGGCTCAGTCTCTGCTTCGGTCTCGGCTGTTTCGGAGGTTTCTGTCTCAGCAACTTCCTCTGCGCCGGTGGTCTCCTCTGCCTCGCCGTTCTCAGAAGCGGTCTCGCTCTCGGTTACGTCTGCACCGGTCTCGGCTGCTTCGGTTTCGTCAGAAGCGCTCTCGGATTCAGAAGTCTCGCCTTCCGGCTTTACAACCTCTGCCTGCGGCTTCTTTTCATCGTCCACCATGGTGGTGCCGCTGTAGTCTTCCGCGTTCTCAACGCCCTCTGCGTCCTCGATGTTGGAGGTGTTCGGGTTTACGGTAACGCGTGCAGTTTCATATCCGCTTACGTTTGCGCGGAAGGTAACTGCCATGTCACTCTGGTTGATGAACAGGAATACCACGCTGTCGGTACCTGCGTTGTAGAATACCTGCAGGTCTGTGTTCTCGGTTGCGTAGGTGCTGTCTACATCTACGTCGAGCTGGTATACCTTTCCGGCCTTGCTTCCTATCAGTTTTTCATAGGATGTCTTCAGGCTCTTTTGTTTTGCTTTCAGCTCCAGGGATGAAAAATCGAACACATCTCCGCTTTCCAGAGCTGCGCTGATCGCATCCTCAAGTTCACTGCTGTTAAGCAGGAACAGAGAGCTTTCTTCTTCGCCTGCCGCGAACGCCACGGTCAGGTTGGTGCCAAAGTTGGTCACAACCATGGCTACCGTCAGCATAAACGCCACGATGCGTTTATACTCGTGCCTGAGCATCTTTCTCAGGCCCAATGTTTTCGCTTCGAGTCCTTTCATACTTCTCTCTCCTTTTCCCTTAAATTTGACTATCTGAAGGTGAATAATAGTAAAAATCAGACAATGGTTTCATTGTCATTTTTAGTATACGCTGCCAGGCGTTACAGGAACTGTTACTTTCTGCATTTTCCCTTACATTTTTTCCCATTTGCACCGCAATTTTCTTACTTTTCCGCCGCATTCCGCAGCTCTTTTCAGGCTGCATTTTTCATGCGCCTTCCGTTACCGGTTATGCCTCCGTTTCCAGCTCCTTAACATTCTTTCCCATGTTCTTTTTTAAACTGTCTCCGGTCACAGCCATGGCTGGCCGGCAGGCATAGTAGACATCGATCTTTCTGCGGCGGTTTACAGTGCGGAAATTCTTGCACACACGGTCTGCCGCGATATTGCAGCCCTTCTGGTCGGTGCTGGTCACCAGGACCAGAAACTGGTTCTTTCCATAACGGGTATACAGATCAGAGCGCCGCACAGAGCGGATGATGGAGCTTTCCAGTCTCTGCCGCACCTCCTCTAACTGTTCCGAGGATTCTAACGGCTCCCCTTCCCGGTCGATCAGGGTGAACAGGACCAGATGAGCTCTGGTATCTTCTCTCCCAAGCACCCAGACGATGTAGCGGTAAATATCAATGAAGGTTAAGTAGTCACACCGGGTGGCACCGAATACGTTCGGATCCGGTCTTAAGTGCTGCTGGATCTCCTCGATGTTGTTCATCTCGTACTGGATCATGTTACGAATGGCGCGGTAATGCTCCATCATCTCCTCCGACATGCTGATGCCGTATTCCTGCTGCGATTCCTTTTCGATCTGCTCGTAATACTCCACCGCGGTCTGGTATTCCTTCATGGCGGTCAGGCATTCCAGCTTGACCAACTGCCACTCCTCATATGGGTAACGGCTTAACGCCTGTTCACAGTATGGAAGCAGCTCTGCGTAGCGGTTCTGCTTTTTCAAAAGATCTGCAAGCTCCCGCAATACCTTAAAGTAAAGCTCCTGGTATTTCCAGTTTGCGGCGGAGACCCATTCATCCGCGATCATAAGCGGCAGGAACTCTCCTTTATAGAGTCCGCAGGCCTCCTCCAGAAGCGTAACCTTCTTTCTGGCATCCTTCTCTTCCATGGCTGCCATAACCTGCTTCTGGAACACCTCCACGTCCAGCTCGACATCGACATGATCCGCTGTCCACATATATATGCCGCCTCTGGTGGAAATATACTCACCATCCGGGAGTCCGGCTGCAACCAGGCTCTTTCTCAAACGGAAGATCATGGCACGCAGGGAATTGGCTGCCTGCTCGGTGTCACTGTCCCCGTAAAGCTGCTCTAATAACCGGATACGGCGGATGCCCTCCCCGCGGCTGTAGATGAGGAGCATTAACAGATGAAGCATCTTGCTGCTGAGGCTTTTTCCAAGTAAGATAGGCTGGCCCTGGTAGGTCATGGAGAAGCCTCCAAGCATCTGGATATAAAGCACACCCGGGTTCTGCGCCTTCTGCGAAGCCACCAGTTCCCCTGCGCTTGTTTCCATTATATTTTCTGCCTCCAAACGGCTTGTTTCCGTTACTTCTATATTCGAATTTTCATACGTATTGTCCTTTTCCATAATGTTCCCCTCCTTTTTCTACAATATATCGCGTAAAATAACGTGATGCAAGTACTTCGCAAGAATTGGTCAAACTTCGCCAAAATTGGTCAGTTTTTTCATGTCATGGCACTCAAAAGCATGTAATAACAGGCATTCCAACAGCATATTTCTACCATGAACACAACGTAAAAACACCTGACAGATCTTCCTTTCTGTCAGGTGTCCTTTGACTTTTGCTTTTCCCGCCGCTGTCTATCTGTAAATCCTGATACAGGAAACAGCAGCTCTTATGCCAGCTCTTCCTGCTGGCTCTCCAGTGCCGCACTCTCGTATTTGTTGAGGATGATGGACTGGATCATATCGCGGGTTCCCGAATTGATCGGATGTGCGATATCGCGGTATTCGCCGTCTGCAGCCTTGCGGCTCGGCATAGCGATAAACAATCCCTTCTCGCCTTCGATAACCTTAATGTCGTGAACAACAAATTCGTTATCTATGGTAATGGAAACGATTGCCTTCATTTTTCCTTCTTTTTCGATCTTTCTCACTCTCACATCTGTTATCTGCATGTGGAAACCCCTCCCCCATATTTATGCGGCTGCCAGGAGCGGGCTGACTGCCTGCCCCGGCTGCCGGCTGTGTGTTTTCATGATGTCAAAACGATGTCCCCCGCTGCTATTTACGCACTGCGCAAACAGGGACCTTTTCGCTATGCAAGGCCCGGTGCCTGCACAGACACGCCCATTACAGGGTATAACGTTCGTTTTTCTCAATAACGATCTTGATATCCTCCGGAGTACCGATATACGTGGTATTTGCACGAATGGTATCGCGGCTCTCTACGATGCAGTTCTCAATGACGGTATTGTCACCGATGTAAACATCGTTCAGGATGATGGAATTCTTGATCACACAGTTGTTTCCTACATATGCTTTCTTAAACAGGATTGAGTTCTCGACGGTTCCGTTGATGATGGAGCCGCTGGAGATCAGGCTGTTCTTTACCAGTGCGCCCGGGTTGTATTTTGCAGGCGGAAGATCATCCACCTTGGAGTATACGTCCGGATATTCCTTGAAGAAGTAGTTGCGTACTTCCGGCTTTAAGAAGTCCATGTTGGTCTTGTAGTAGGAATCTACGGAAGCGATGTTGCTCCAGTAAGTGTCCATCTTGTATGCGTAGATACGTTTTAAGTTTTTATAACGTACCAGGATGTCACGTACAAAGTCTACACGGTCTTCTGCTGCGCAGCGCTCGATGAGCTCAATGAGCTGGCGTCTGCGGATGACATAGATACCACAGGAAATGGTGTTGGAGGTGGAAACCATAGGCTTCTCCTCGAAGTCGGTAATGCGGCCATCCTCGTTTACCTTTACCTGGCCGAAGCGGGTTACGTCCTCATCCTCAGGCATGTCCTTGCAGACAACGGTGATGTCTGCTTTCTTCTCAATGTGATATTCCAGAACCTTGTTGTAGTCCAGCTTGTAGATACCGTCACCTGCGGCAATGACTACATACGGCTCATGGCTGTTCTTTAAAAAGGTAAGGTTCTGGTACAGGGCATCTGCCGTGCCGCGGTACCAGTCGCTGTTCTCTGCGGTGATGGTCGGGGTGAATACATAAAGTCCGCCCTGTTTTCTTCCGAAATCCCACCACTTGGAGGAGCTTAAATGCTCGTTTAAGGAACGGGAGTTGTACTGGGTAAATACTGCCACATTCTGGATATGGGAATTGCTCATGCTGCTGAGCGCAAAGTCAATGCTGCGGTAGCTGCCTGCAACCGGCATTGCGGAAATCGCACGTTTGTTGGATAATTCCCGCATTCTCTTACTGTTTCCGCCTGCTAATACAATACCAATCGCTTTCATCGTACGCCACCTGCCTTTATAATGTAGTCTCCGCTTGCCAATGCCCCGTCGGTGTAGTCCTCCGGAGTGGTGACGCCGGAAATTGCGGTATTCTTACCAATTTTTACGTGATCCGGGATCACACTGTGTTCGCCAATGGTTACCAGGTCAAACTGGTATACCTTCTGGTCATATTTGCTCGGTGCGTACTCGCCGACACCCAGCTCTGCGCCTTCGCCCACCGTAGTGTCCTCAGCGACAATGGCTTTGTTGATCTTTGCGCCTGCCTTGATGTGGCAGTCGCGCATGATGATGGAATCGTGTACCTCTGCGCCCGGCTCAATGGTAACACCTGCGCCGATCACGGAGTTGGTAATGGTTCCGTGTACCTCGGTACCCTCGCCGATGATGCTGCGCTCAATGACTGCGTCTGCAGCTACATACTGCGGCGGGATGATATCGCTCTTGGTGTAGATCTTCCAGTATTCCTCATAGAGGTTGAACTCCGGAATAATATCGATAAGCTCCATGTTTGCTTCCCAGTAAGAGCCTAAGGTGCCGACGTCCTTCCAGTAACCGTTGTACTCGTAAGCGAAGATGCGTTCGCCCTTTCCGTGGCAGTACGGGATGACATGCTTACCAAAGTCACAGCCCGGCTCCTCGGACATAGCGATGAGTGCTTCCTTTAATGCCGGCCAGCTGAATATGTAGATACCCATGGAAGCCAGGTTGCTGCGCGGATTTGCTGGCTTCTCCTCGAACTCGGTGATCCGGTTGTTGTCATCGGTGATCACGATACCGAAGCGGCTTGCTTCTTCGATCGGCACCGGCATACAGGCGATGGTGACATCTGCATTGTTTGCTTTGTGATACTCCAGCATAACCTCATAATCCATTTTGTAAATGTGGTCGCCGGAGAGGATCAGAACGTAGTCTGGATTATAGCTTTCCATATACTCCAGGTTCTGATAAATCGCATTTGCAGTACCGGTATACCAGTCACTGCCTTTGCTCCGCTCGTATGGTGGAAGAATGGTAACTCCTCCGACATTACGGTCTAAGTCCCACGGAATACCAATTCCGATGTGACTATTCAGACGTAATGGCTGATACTGTGTTAAAACTCCAACTGTGTCAACGCCAGAATTGATACAGTTGCTGAGCGGGAAATCGATAATTCTGTATTTGCCGCCAAACGACACTGCCGGTTTTGCGACTTTTTGTGTTAATACTCCAAGGCGGCTGCCCTGTCCCCCTGCCAAAAGCATGGCAATCATTTCCTTTTTAATCACGTTATCACCTCGCTGTAGTGTTTTCTTGTATCTACCATTATAACACACATTTCAGAAATAGTGAACAAATAATTGTATTATTTTCAATAATTTTTGTACATTTTCCGACACTTTTTGTGTTATTTCGAGCATTGTCTATATATGGTAGCTGGTAAAAAAATATAACACTATTTCTGCGATTGGCCGGGGCACTTTGCAAAACGGTGCTTCCAGCTTGCTGCATCTGTACGTGGGGCATGCCCGGCGGCACCTGCAAAATGCCTGTATTTCGATAATTTTCCTTGAATCACTTAATAAAATGAAGTATAATCTTGATTAAGTGTGGAAATCATTCCATAAATATCTGTCAAAACAGGAAAACGCAGGGATAAATAAAGAATCCTGCTGCGAAAAAAACACAGATCAAAGGAGAAGTATCATGGATTTAGTTACTGTAAGAGAACTTTATAAGAACCGGGAGGCTTACCTCGGCAAAGAGGTTTCCATCGGCGGCTGGGTGCGCAGCGTGCGTGCTTCCAAAGCGTTTGGCTTTATCGTAGTCAGCGACGGAACCTATTTTGAGACCCTTCAGGTTGTTTATCATGACAATATGGCAAACTTTGCTGAGATCAGCAAATTAAACGTAGGCGCTGCCATCATCGTAAAAGGCACCCTGGTTGCTACCCCGGAGGCAAAGCAGCCGTTCGAGATCCAGGCGGCTGAGGTTACCGTAGAGGGTCCGTCCGCACCGGACTACCCTCTTCAGAAAAAGCGCCACACCCTGGAGTACCTGCGTACCATCACCCATCTGCGTCCGCGCACCAACACATTCCAGGCTGTATTCCGCGTGCGTTCCCTGATCGCATACGCCATTCACCAGTACTTCCAGGAGCGTGACTTCGTATACGTTCACACCCCACTCATTACCGGAAGTGACTGCGAGGGTGCCGGCGAGATGTTTCAGGTAACCACCATGGATTTAAACAATGTTCCGAAGAACGAAGACGGTTCTGTTGACTACACTCAGGACTTCTTCGGCAAACCAACCAACTTAACTGTAAGCGGCCAGTTAAACGGCGAGACCTACGCTATGGCATTCCGCAACATCTACACATTCGGACCGACCTTCCGTGCTGAGAATTCCAACACCACCCGCCACGCTGCCGAGTTCTGGATGATCGAGCCGGAGATGGCATTCGCTGATCTGGACGACAACATGGAAGTTGCAGAAGGCATGTTAAAATATGTCATCCGCTATGTGCTGGAGCACGCTCCGGAGGAGATGGCATTCTTCAATAACTTCATCGACAAGGGGCTGTTAGACCGTCTGAACAATGTTGTAAATTCCGAGTTCGGCCGCATCACCTACACCGACGCGGTGAAGATCCTGGAAGAGCACAACGACCAGTTTGACTACAAGGTATCCTGGGGCTGCGACCTTCAGACCGAGCATGAACGCTTCCTGACCGAGCAGATCTTCAAGAAACCGGTATTCGTGACCGACTACCCGAAGGAGATCAAAGCCTTCTACATGAAGATGAACCCGGACGGAAAGACCGTCGCTGCAGTAGACTGCCTGGTACCGGGCATCGGCGAGATCATCGGCGGCAGCCAGCGTGAGGATGACTTAGAGAAGTTAAGCGCACGTATGAAAGAGCTTGGTCTGAAGGAAGAAGATTACAGCTTCTACCTTGACCTGCGCAAATACGGTTCCGCACGCCATGCAGGTTTCGGTCTTGGCTTTGAGCGCTGCGTGATGTACTTAACCGGCATGGGCAACATCCGTGACGTGATCCCGTTCCCGAGAACCGTAGGAAACTGCGATCTGTAAATTTTGGTAACTGTTCAGTAGGTCTGCGCATTTACTGCGCTGACCGTAAGAAAACATAGGCTGGTAGGCAAAAATCCCATTGCCGCAGGCAATTTTCATGGATTTTTGCTCGTGACTGTGAAGGTACTGAACAGTTACAAATTTTGAAAATCAATGCGGGTATACTGCGCAGGACGAACTGCCGGCATACCCGCATTCTATTATATTGCATATTAGGAAGGCGCCATGGCACACTTGCTATCGCACCGCATATCATGGAGGCGCCAGCAGCGCATCCGCTGATCAACAAGGAGATCCCATGAAATTTATTCACATTGCCGATGTCCACTGGGGCATGAATCCGGACAGTGACCGGCCCTGGAGCCGCGAGCGGGCCCAGGCCATTCACGACAGCTTCGCAGAGGTTGTGCGCCAGGCCAAGCTCCGGGACGCAGACTTTCTCTTTATTGCAGGAGATCTGTTTCACCGTCAGCCGCTCCTGCGCGATCTAAAAGAGGTCAACTATCTCTTTTCCACGATTCCCGGTGTGAAGGTTGTCATCATCGCCGGAAACCATGACCGCATCCGCTCTAATTCTGCGCTCATGAGCTTTACCTGGTGTCCCAATGTCACCTTTCTCATGTCCGAGGAGTTGAGCTCTGTCTATTTTCCAGACTTCAATCTGGAGGTGCACGGATTCTCCTACCACACAGCCGAGATCAATGAAGCACGCTTAAACGGGATCAAGGCCCCGGACGATTCCCGCATCCATGTGCTTCTGGCCCACGGCGGCGATGCGTCCCATCTCCCGCTCGATAAGAGCAGCCTGGCCCGCACCGGTTTTGCCTACACGGCCCTCGGCCATATCCATAAGCCGGAGCTTGCACCGGATTTTTCCTATGCGTATCCAGGCTCCTTAGAGCCGCTTGACAAAACCGAGACCGGTCCGCACGGCATGATCGTCGGCGAGATCCAGCCGGCTTCCGGCCAGGTCATCTCCCTGGACTTTGTCCCTGTGGCGCGTGCCCAGTACATTCCGCTGGTGGTTCATGTTACTCCGGCTACGACCAACGGCGAGCTTTGTGACCGCATCACAGACGCCGTAAAGGAACGCGGTATGGAAAACATTTACCGTTTCCGCATCCGCGGCATGCGTGACCCGGATATTACATTCGACTTAGCTCCATTGGAACGCCGCCTGCAGATCGTGGAGGCAGTCGATGAATCGGAACCCCAGTACGATTTCTGCCAGCTCTTTGCGGAGCACCCGAGCGACATGATCGGCTTTTATATCCAGGCGTTTCAGAAGGACGATCTCAGTCCGGTTGAAAAAAAGGCGCTGTACTACGGGATCGATGCCCTGCTTCGCACCAAAGACGAGAGGAGTTAAACCATGCGGATACTAGATTTACATATCGACGGATTCGGCAAATTCCACGACCTCTCCGTCTCCTTCGATAAAGACTTAAATGTGGTTTACGGCAAAAATGAAGCCGGAAAATCTACCCTGCACACCTTCATCCGCTGCATGCTGTTCGGATTAGAGCGCGGGCGCGGACGTGCTGCCCGCGGCGACCTTTACAGCAAATATGAACCCTGGCAGAACAAGGGTGTCTACGGCGGCCAGATGCGGGTGGAAAAGGACGGTGTCATCTACCGTCTGGAACGCAATTTCCAGAAGGACCAGAAATCGTTTGTGATCGTAAATGAAACTGCCGGGAAGCAGGTGGAGCCCACCAAGGGCTTTCTGGACTTTCTCTTAGGAGGGCTCACCGAAACCGCCTACAACAACACCATCAGCATCGGCCAGCTCAAATGCGTGACCGAGGGCGGCATGGTGACAGAGCTTCGCAATTACATTGCCAACATGAACACCACCGGTAATCTTTCTTTAAATATCACAAAGGCTGCTTCCCATTTAAAGGGGCGCCGGAAAGAGTTTGAGCGCCAGCTCACCCCAGAGGCAGCCCGCACCTACACCGCGCTGCTGACCGAGATCAAAAACATCGAAAAAGAGATTTCCGCCCCGGAATACGAAAACCAGCTACGGACCTACCAGGACCTGCGTTCCCAAGTAAAGAACCAGCTTTCCGAAAAGCAGACCGAGCGCGAAACCCTGCTCCAGAAAATCGCAAAGGGCCGCCAGGCCTTGGAAGGCGCGCAGTTTACTGATGAGGCTTCCATCCGCGCTTACCAGGAGAATGCAAAAACTACTTACAGTCATTATCAGGAACTGGAAGAAACTGCTTCCCGAAAGGGACGCACAGTACTGCCTGTTGTCATGCTGGTGCTTGCCATCTGCTCTGCCATCGGGGCCGGTGTCCTCGGCTTTTTCAGTTCCCAGCCGATTTCCACCGCCACATCCGGTGCAGGCGCGCTGATGTCCGTATCGACCGGCGTGTCCCGCTATACCATATGGCTCATCTGCATTTTAAGTGCTGCTGCAGTCTTCTTTTTCGCTGTCGGGCTCATCTTCTTTATGAAGAACCGCAGCCTGCGCCAGGAGCTTTCCATGACGGAAAAGCTGCTGCAGGAAATTTTCTCCCGCCACCTGGGTGATTCCTCCATCTCCGAGGAGGCAATGAAGGCCTTCGAGGGCCGCATGGAAGAATTCATCCGCTTAAGCCAGGTGCTGGAGTGCTCCGAGCAGTCCGTAACGGAACAGGCCGCCGAGATCAGCGCCCTGCAGGAAAAAGAAACGGACTGCGACGATGTCATCTCCCGCCAGCAAAAAGCCCAGTGGGAGCTAGAAAAAAAGCTGGACCACCTGGCACACTGCAAGGACCAGACCGAATCCTTAAAGCAGGTTCTTGCCGAAAATGACCGCATCCGCGAGGAGATTACCGCCATCGACCTTGCTCTGGAGACCATGACCGAGCTTTCCGCCACCATCCGCGATTCCTTCGGACTTTACTTAAACAAGACTGCATCCGATTTAATCTCCGGGATCACCGGCGGCATCTATGACAGCATGAGTGTCGATGAAAACTTAAATGTCTTCATGAACACCCGCACCCGCCTTGTTCCGGTAGAACAGGTATCCAGCGGCACCATGGACCAGATCTACCTGGCCCTGCGCCTCGCCGCAGCAAAGCTCATCCAGCCGGAAGGCGACTACATGCCGCTGATCTTCGATGACAGCTTCGTACTCTACGACGAAGACCGGCTGCACACCGCCCTCAAGTGGCTGAAGAAGGCGTATCCGGGCCAGATCATCATCTTTACCTGCCACCAGAGGGAAGCACAGATGATGACCGCCGACCAGATCGCGTATCACCTCGTTACAATGTAACAATTTATTTCACTTTAATAGGGCCGTGTGAGTTGCCTTT
>ULSV01026474.1_pt1 | contig 13768 bp, 9 predicted proteins | sample 1956991 | NCBI WGS metagenome assembly ULSV01 (sample SAMEA4835717, study PRJEB28245) | human gut metagenome | biome: gut microbiome; material: fecal sample | place: Denmark | collected 2008 | reverse complement strand
GCTTCCTTCGCCCTGGTATTGTCCGAATCATCCAAATCCCTGATGAACATCAGATATGTCATCTGTTCAATCACGTCCAACGGATTCGTCAGACCGCCTGTCCAGAAAATCTCCCACAGACTATCAATTTTATTTTTCAGTTCTCCTGTTACCATTTCTATCCTCTCCAAATCTGCATCATTACAGATCACATCGTCTATTTCTTCTTAAATTTCAGTATAAAACATCTCCAAACAGAAATCAACTGAACACATAGTTCCTACAAACCACCTTGTATTCACGCTTACCCCCGAAACTCCAAAATCTCCCCTATCTTCTTCCTAGATCTCATCCCCGGCGCCTCATCCGGATAGCCCAGCGCCACAGCGCTGACGAGCTGCACTTCCGTTCCCAGGCATTCGGTCAGTTCTTCATATGCAAAGCATGTATTCGCGATCCAAAGCGTACCCAGTCCCAATTCCTGTGCCCGCAGGATCATGTTCTGGATCGCAGCGCCGATGGAGAGGGAATCACATATCTCCGAAATTCTCGCATCGTTATCCACCGGTAGAAACGGTGATTTTCCGTTTGTGTTTAAAACCGCGATCACCACAGGAGCTTCTTCCATGATCCGCAGGGTATTTTTCGCGTCCGGGAGTCCAAAGCCAGATTTCGGGAGCGGGGTGATCCGCTTCATCTCCCGCTCAAGACCGACGCACATTGCGGAGGTAAACTCGTTCTTTGCCGCGCCTTCCAGCACGATAAATTTCCACGGCTGGCGGTTTTTTGCGGACGGGGCCATGCGGGCAGCATCCACGATCTCCTCGATCAGTTCTCGGGGGACTGCGTCTGTTTTATATTTACGAATACTCTGCGGTCATAGATTGCGTGTCTATCCATCTTAATTCTCCTGTATTTCTTCCTATAATAAATAATCGGTACAAGTTCGTCGTTTTTCGTCAATTATATCTTAATTTTCTGAATTCTGCCACTATTTATCATCGACATTCCTGCCTTGGACGACCTATCCACCCGAACGTATCATCTGATTTCGTATTCCGTTTGAAAAATCAGTAAAAAAACCTTGAAAAACCGCAAAACCCAGGACTTTCGTCTTCTTGACAATCCCCAGTGTTCACGCTATAATACAGAGAATGTAAAGCTAAAAATTATAAAGGGACATTCTGCCCCGAAACAATAAGAAAGGTAAGACGTCATGGCTGATAAGAAACATATTTTGACTTATGCAGGACTGAAAAAATACGAGGATGAGCTTCAGGATCTGAAAGTAAACCGTCGTCGTGAAATTGCCCAGAAGATCAAAGAGGCAAGAGAACAGGGAGACTTATCCGAGAACGCCGAGTACGATGCTGCAAAAGACGAGCAGAGAGATATTGAGTTAAGAATCGAAGAGCTCGAGAAGCTGTTAAAGAACGCGGAGGTCGTTGTTGAGGACGAGGTAAACCTTGACAAGATCAACGTCGGATGTATCGTAAAGGTTTACGATGTCGATTTCGACGAGGAGATGGAATTCAAGCTCGTTGGTTCCACAGAGGCTAACAGCCTTGAGAATAAGATTTCCAATGAGTCCCCGGTCGGACACGCGCTGATCGGAAAACGCGTTGGCGACGTTGTTGACGTTGAGACACAGTCCGGAGTTATCCAGTATAAGGTACTCGATATTAAAAGAGTCGATTGATCGTCATCGTGTACAGGCAGGGATCTTCCGGACTGAAAATTCTGTACACGACCGTATCGATCATACACAAAGACTACAGTGAAGGAGAAATAGAAAAGTGGCTGAACAGCAGAATCAGAACAAGAATGCAAATGCAAAAGAGCAGGATATCCATCAGCTCTTAAAGGTGCGCCGCGAAAAGCTTGCTGAATTACAGGCAGAGGGCAAGGACCCATTCCAGATCACAAAGTATGATCAGGATACTCACAGCGCAGATATCAAAGACAATTATGCAGAATATGACGGAAAGGAAGTTTCCATCGCAGGACGTATCATGTCCAAGCGTGTGATGGGTAAAGCTTCTTTCTGCAACGTCCAGGACCTCAAGGGCAACATCCAGTGCTATGTATCCCGTGATGAGCTCGGTGACGATTCCTACAAAGACTTCAAGAAGATGGATATCGGCGATATCGTCGGCATCAAAGGCTTTGTATTCACAACAAAGATGGGCGAGATCTCTGTTCATGCCCATTCCGTAACTCTGCTCTCCAAGAGCTTACAGATCCTTCCGGAGAAATACCATGGTCTGACAAACACAGATACCCGTTACCGTCAGAGATATGTGGACCTGATCATGAACGAGGACGTAAAGAAGACATTCGTTATGCGTTCCAAGATCATCAGCTGCATCCGCAGATATTTAGATAACCTCGGATTCCTCGAGGTTGAGACTCCGATGCTCGTTGCAAATGCCGGCGGTGCTGCTGCAAGACCGTTCGAAACTCACTACAATGCACTTGACGAGGACGTTAAACTTCGTATCTCCCTCGAGCTCTACTTAAAGAGACTCATCGTCGGCGGTATGGAGCGTGTTTACGAGATCGGCCGTGTATTCCGTAACGAAGGTCTTGACACAAGACACAACCCGGAATTCACTCTGATGGAGTTATACCAGGCATATACAGACTACAAGGGAATGATGGACCTCACCGAGAACATGTTCCGTCATATCGCAGAGCAGATCTGCGGATCCACAACGATCCCGTATGCGGATGTTGAGATCGACCTTGGAAAGCCGTTCGAGCGCCTTACCATGATCGATGCGATCAAGAAATATACCGGTATTGATTTCAACGAGATCACTACGACTGAGGAAGCAAAGAAATTAGCAGATGAGAAGGGCGTTCACTACGAGGATCGTCATGTCCGCGGCGACATCATCAACCTCTTCTTCGAGGAATTCGTTGAGGAGCACCTGATCCAGCCGACCTTCATCACAGACCATCCGATCGAGATCTCCCCGCTTACCAAGAAGAAACCGGATCATCCGGAGCAGGTTGAGCGTTTCGAGCTCTACATCTACGCTCGTGAGATGTGCAACGCATACTCCGAGTTAAACGACCCGATCGATCAGAGAGAGCGTTTCAAAGCACAGGAAGCAGCACTTGCTGCCGGTGATGACGAAGCAAATACTACTGACGAGGACTTCTTAAATGCCCTTGAGATCGGTATGCCGCCGACCGGTGGTATCGGATACGGTATCGACCGTCTTGTTATGTTATTTACAAACTCCCCGGCGATCCGTGACGTACTGCTCTTCCCGACAATGAAATCCTTAGACACAAAGAAGTCTGAGAAACCGGTCGTTAAGACATCCGAGAACGCAGCTCCGGAAGTCATCGACTTCTCCAAAGTTGTGATCGAGCCGATGTTCGCTGATTATGTTGATTTCGAGACATTCAGCAAGTGCGATTTCCGCGCTGTTAAGGTAAAAGCCTGCGAAGCAGTCAAGAAGAGTAAAAAGCTCCTTCAGTTCACACTCGATGACGGAACCGGCACAGACCGCACGATCTTAAGCGGTATCCATGCTTTCTACGAGCCGGAAGAGCTTGTCGGAAAGACCCTGATCGCGATCACAAACCTTCCGCCGAGAGCCATGATGGGAATCGATTCCTGCGGTATGCTGCTTAGTGCAATCCATACTGAAGAGGGCGAGGAGAAATTAAACCTTCTCATGGTTGACAACCATATCCCGGCTGGTGCGAAGCTGTACTAATTAAAAGAAATATTCGGATAACAAACGAAGTGGGCAGTTCCTGTTGGGGCTGTCCACTTCGTTGTTTTATAATTCTTATTATTCTAAATCCATATTGGTCAGTTGCCTGATCTGATCACGCCTGTTATAAATAACAGCCGTCACCTGGACTCTGCGATTTTCATCAGCTGGTTTCCAATTTCTTTTCTTAATTTATTTTGTGATCTGGAACGACCGGTTGATCGGGGAGGCAAGGTAATTGCCGCCGAGAACGACTACGGTCATCGTGTAACGCCCCGGCTCAGTCGGCGGGGTTGTTGTGCTGGAATAAACTTTCCATTTGCTGGTAAAGCCTGAATACAGCACACTGACGCTCGACTGATCTGCAACTGCTGCGCCGCCGATTTCCAGGCGAGCTCCGAAATCAGCACCCGCCGCTTCCGCTGCGGAGATCTTTTTGCCGATACTCTGGTTCCATACAAGCTTTGCCTTGTCAGCCTTTAAGACAAGAGCGCCGGTGCCGACACCCGTATTGTAGTTCTTGTTGTCGGTGACTGCTGTCACGCTGTAAATTCCGGCATGATTCGGGGCACCGATACTGATCCGGAGATTATCAGCGATGGACGGAAGCTGGTTGATCACCTTGATGACCTGTCCCAGAGCGCCGGTATCCACACCGATCTTCTTAAGCACATCGATCACTTCACTGGCATTTAGAAGCTTTCTAAGCTCACCGACCGTGATGCCATTCTGCAGCATTTCTGTCAGGGTTGGCTGATTTAAGCTTTCCAGCGCCTTATCTACGATCTTGATGACAGTGCTGTTGGAGGTATACTGTTCCGGAAGCTCCAGATAAACGCCTGTAGTCACATTGCTGGTGATTCCGGCGTAGATGATATACAGGTTGAACTGATCCTCCGGATCCGTGGAGACAAGCTCTCTGCCCTTCACAGCCTCGCTCACATATCTGCTGGCGCTGTTGACGCTGACCTTCACATTTGCTTTGTTGATGGTCACGCTGCCCTCAGCTTCTTCACTCGCACGGTACTCCGAATTTCCCTTGAAGGTTACTTTGATCTTCTGCTCGCCTGCGCCGATCTGCGGGAAGCTTCCTAGAACCTTTCCGCCGAGCTCATAGCTTTTTCCTTCAAACGGAACATCGTCCCTGATTCCTTCTCCGTTCAGGAATTTGTCAGCAAAGCTGTCACCGAGCTCGCTGCTCAAGCCATCCAGAAGAGAAAGTCTCGCATTGTAGGAAAAAGTGAAATCGTCAACAGACAGTGTGTCCCGCTCCGGAAGCTCGGAATTTTCCCAGTCGATCACATTGTCAAGAACCGCCTGTTTTACTGCTTCCACATCCTTATTATATGTGAAGGAGGTTTCGCTCTTTAATACGACTTTACTGTTGATCCGGTTATCCGTCACTGTTACTGATACCGTCACGCTGCCCAGCGCATAGTCCCTGCTTCCGCCCCAGGAAATACGGATCTTCCAGCTTCCCGTGCCGAATTTCTTTGTTACAAGTGACTCATCATCGAGCGGTCTGAAATTTTCAATGAGTCCCGAAGGATCTGCATTGTACTTCACCTCGAACTCATCAAAATCCACTTCCGGTTCTGTGGACTCCACTACAGCCTCGTAGATCGCTTTTGCTGTTGCAGTATAATCGATATTCTGATCATGATCAAAAACAAGCCCTACTTCGTAAGGAGCCTCTTTCAGATTGAACTTCATCTGCTCCCGTTCCGTCATGGTCACGTCTGTCTCTTTTTCAAAACCGGAATACTCCTCATTGCCGTCCCATAAAATACGGATCTTCTGTTTTCCTGCCGGGATTGCCGGATAGGTCAGGAGATTCACCGTCTCCCCGTCCAGTGCGACCCAGGCTCTTCCGATACCTCCTACAGCGCCTGACTCAGCTTTACCGTAGTACTGGATCGTCACATCGTCACAGGAAATGAACTCTGCATTGGAGGCTGAAAAAACTCTCGTGAAGATCTCTTCTTTCGTCTCTTCGACATTAAGGGTTCCGTCCTCGTCATATCTCAGCGGAATTTCCTGATCCCGGAGCAGTTCGCAATCCACGGTATGTTTTGCTGTTTTTCTGATTGTGAATTTTTTCTCTCCTGCGCGTACCTTGTATTCACCATCCGCATTGTCTGCCAGCGCAGGATGGATATAGGTGTGAGTCACTAAGTATTTTGTTGTACTTTCAAATCCGCCTACTGATCCCCAGGCGGTATTTTTCAGCAGACCACCGTCTTCCTTTCCAACACACTCGTACTCCCATTCCAGTGTATCTTCACTGTCCGGGAGAAGCGTTTCTGTCAGGATCTGATTCACAATCTCCGTCTCTGTTCCAGCCGAAATACACACCTCCGGATTTTCAGCGCCGAATGCTGTCAGGCAGAATGCCTGCAGCAGAACAAAAAGTGCCAGTAACGCAATCATGATTGGATGAAGCGTTTTCTTTTTCATATCTGTATCCTCATGTTTCTCTTTAATTTTTTTATTTTTCCTTACTTCTCTTTTTCATCACAAGACCTGCCGCCAGAAGGATTGCGCCTGCGGAGAGCAGGATCCCTACCGGCCACCACAGCTGTCCTGTCTGGGGAAGCTTCTTTTCGTTCTCCACGGTTGTCTCCGTAGATGTCTCTGTTTCACTCTCTGCCGTACTCTCCTCCACTCTGGTTTCCGACTGTGTCTCCGCATCTGTAATCGTCACCGTCTCGTCAGCCGCTGTTGTGATCGTCGGCTTCTTATTCGGAGTCGGATCCCAGTCGTCATCATCGCTGTCATCATAATAACGGGTCGGAGAGGTCGGATTCGACGGATCCGTCGGGTTTGTGGGTTCGGTCGGATTCGTCGGTTCTGTTGGATTTGTCGGGTTTTCCGGTTCTTCAATATCACACTTGATATCTGCTTCCGCCGCGGCACCGCCCGCTTCCACGAGAACCGGTGCCGGAATGTAGGTCTTGCCGCCAACGGTCATCGGATCCCCCGTCACAAGGTAGAGAGCCTCTCCATCCGGAAGATTCCGAAAAACCACATGCTTTCCGCTTCCCGTTCCGGTCCGGTAAGGCTGGATCCCCTGCGCCTTCACAAAATCTGTCAGAGTGATCGCAGCCTCTCTGGAACCACCCTCAGAAACATCCGCACCGGATGCCTGAAATTTCTCATTCAGCACATAGACACCCGCCTGTTTTTCTGCAACCCGATAGAGATATACCGTCATTCCGGCCTGTTCTGTTTTTATGTTCAGACTACCCCGCTGTGCCGCGTAGGACGGATTTTGAAATATCACCATCCATACCGCAAGCACGGCAAAAATAAAGCCCAGGATCTTATTCTTTTTCCGAATTCCTGTCATCTTGGATTCCTTCCTTCTACATCGATTTCTGTATCTGATCTACATGCTTCTTTTTCTCTTCCATGCTGCTGCCGCTGTGCCCATAAACAGGAGTCCCAGACCCGTGAACATTCCCCGTCCCATTCCGCCTGTGGACGGAACCTTCTTATCGAGGACATCACCTTCCACGGAGTCATGTTCTCCATCGTTGACCCAGGCTTCGTTAAACAGCTCGTCCCCCTGGATCGCGTCGTCTGTCACGACCGCTTCATAGGTCACTGTAATCGGATTTTCATCCGTCAGATCTTCATAATCGATGATTCCGGTATTAAAGAGGTTTACAAGATCAACCTTAACCCGGAATGCGTTGGAACCACTGGCTGTTACCGTGTAATACCCGGAAGGAACTTCTTTTCCATCCCTGCCCGCGGTCACACGGAGCGTACTGTCAATAAACTTCAGATACCGGTTCATCTCATCGTGGAAGACCATGGTCTCCACAACCGAATCCGGGATCGCATATTTTTCATCTGCAGAAAGGGACTGTGCAGAAATCTCATTGTCGTAGTTGTCTCCGCTTACGCTTCTCGCTCTTCTTGCACCGGACGCACTGTACACGCGGACTGTCTCCGCACCGGACGCACTGTGTACGCGGACTGTTCCCGCGCCGGACGCACTGTGTACGCGGACTTTGTGAATCTCCCTTGCGGAGTTTGCCGGTGAGGCGTTGGATGCCGTCACAACATAGCGTGCAAGCAGCTTAGGAAGACTGGAGGTCAGTGTAAACCTGATCTTCTTTCCCTGACTTACGGTTCCGATCTCGTCCTCGCCGTCTGCCTTTTTATCGATCGGATAACTTGTCGTCTCATAGATCTCCGCGCCATGAGCTGCCTTGATCTGGAATCCCGTCTCATATCCGCCGGAAGCTACCGAAACGATATGACGATTTTCCGGAAGGTCATCGTCTGCGTTCCATCTTGTTCCTTCTGTATCGTCATACCAGCCGTCGATGCGGTGATTGCAGTCGTCGAGGTTCCAACCGGTTCCGACCGTGCAGAAGGTCAGCTTCTGCCCTGCAGTGTTGTAAATATCGTCAGCGCCGGTGTCTGCGTGGTTGTTGTAGAGGATCACGCCGTCCGAAAGCTCTGCGGTTCCGTTTTCCCCGTTATAGAGGCCGCCGCCGTAGGTTCCTGCGTGGTTATTGCAGATGCGGACGCCGGTGCCGATCTTCAAGGTTCCCTCATTGAAGATTCCTGCTCCGGTTGAACCCGTTTGATTTTCACAAACGCTGCCTGCATTTAAAGTCAGCTCTCTCACGTTACGGATTCCGCGATCATGATTCCCTTCAACCTTAAGCGTTGCTCCATTCTCAACAAACAGCTTATACGTATTTAAAACCCCGTTTGATTTATTTTCACAGGCCGATACAATTGCCCCTGCTTTGACTTCAACATCGCCGTACCAATAATCGCTGCCGCTATATACCTGAAGACCTCTTTTCCCATTTCCGTCGAGACTGATCTCAGCTCCTCCCTCAATGGTTCCTTTTCCTCCGACATCCAGCCCATTTCCGGTATTCCCACAGGAAATCAGTTTTGAAGTGCCGTCTACAAACAGCTCTTTTACAAAAATTCCCCAGGCGCTACCAATATTCTGATTCGTTGTCACATCAGAATGATCCGTTACGCTCAGTTTTCCGTAATAGCAGCCAATTCCACCACCGTAGTTCGGATTTCCACACCCCGTAATATCGATATGTGAATATTGTTCTACCGTCACGTCGACCGGATTGACCGTCATTCCGTGCCAGTCACAATCAGTGATATTGAGACTGGAATGATCTGAAATTTTAATACTCCGGTTTGGCATATCATCATACTCTGAATTGTCTGCGAAAATACCACTTGCCCGGGATCCTTTATAGCCGGATATCGTCATGACTGTACCATTTACAAGGCATAAATTACTTTCCTGATACAAATACATTCCGCTTCCACTGCCGCCATCCGCGCTATTCTGTGTCCACGTCACATGATCCAAGATGAGATCTGTATTCGAAATCAGATTCGCAGTGCCGCCACTTCCACCCGGATTATCATTCGCGGTTATATCCAATACGCAGTTTTTAAATGTCAGCCGGCTGGTATTCCAGCTTTTAGCTGCAGCATCATAAATTCCTTCTGTGTGGATTCCCTTTCCTTCCATCTTGATCGTCTTCGGATCCGACGTGCCGCACTGGATCGTCACCTCTTTTCCTGCACCGATCACAAGTCCGTCCGTAAGACTTACATTTTCCTCAAGATCAATCACTACCGGTGACTCTCCCGCGGAATTGATCGCATCCTGAAGATTATTGAACTCCTTTGTTCCTACCTTCGCCACAGCCGCCAACGAAGAAAATGCCATGGCAGCCGTCATCGCAGCGGCGGCTGCGGTGACGGTCATGAAACTTTTCCATGATTTTTTCATGTCTCTACCTCGTTCTCATAACTAGCAACAATCCGAAAAGTCTGAATTACTGTTCTTTTTTCTTTTTCTTACCTGTCACGATCACAGCACCTGCTGCCGCTCCCATCAGGGCGATTCCTGCTGCTGTGAAGGCTTTTGTTCCAATTCCACCGGTGGACGGGACATCCGGATCGATGACCGGGCCGTCAACGATATCCTCTTCGCTGTCGTTGACCCATGCACGGTTCTCCACCTTGTCTCCATCAATAGCTTTGTCCGAGACAGCTGCGTCATAGGAAACAATCACCGGCTCTGCATTCTTTAATTCATCATATGTAATATATCCGTCATTGAATGCTGCGATCAGAGCGATACTTACCCGGAATGTCTCATAACCTGTTCCGGTTTCTAACTTCTTTCCGGTTTCTACCTTGTAATACTCTTCTGGAAGTTCCCTTCCTTTATTTCCGACTGTCACTTTCAAGGTTGCTTTATCAAATTCCAGATTTTTGCTCATCTCGTCATGGAAGATCATACGCTCGGAGAACTTCTCCGGAATATACAATCTCTCTGCATTCGAATCGGAACGCACTACAAATCCGGCCAGTCTCGCCGGAAGATGGGATTCCAGCGTAAAGCTTATATTATCGCCCGGTTTTACGCCCTTGATCTCATCCTCACCGTCTGCCTTTTTATCGATATCCGGTCTGCTCTCCTTATCGTCCGCATCGAGTCCATGCGCAGCTTTGATCTGCAGCATACCGGTCTTACTTCCGCTGTTTACAAGAACAATATGGTGCTCACTTTCACCGCCGTCGGCATTCCAACGGCTTCCTTCTGTGTCATCATACCAGCCGTCGATTGCGTGATTACAATCGTCGAGGATCCACTCTTTGTTTGTGTCTCCGAATTTCAATGTCGCGCTTTCTCCGTTGTAGATATCGTCGGCGCCTTTTCCGGCATGGTTATTGTAGAGAATAACCGATGAGCCGATACGCATGGTACCGATATTGTAGATACCTCCGCCGTATTCGGCACCAATCTTATTCTCATTCTGTATTCCTGTTCCGTTGTTGATGATCGTTGCGGAACCGATCGTCAGATCGCAGGCTGCCTGTTTTGTATAGATTCCGGAACCGGCATTGTTCATGATCGTCACGTCTGCGCCCTTCTCGATCGTGCTTTTATATGTTCCATTCCCCTGAAATACAATTCCGCCACTTGTAGCTGCGGATAAAGGTTTCACCCCGTTTTCTTCCACATCCAGCTTGCATGTCTTATCCACATTCAACACTCTAGTCCAGATACCGCTGTACCCGTTGTTTGTTGCCGTTAAGGAGGATTGATTGCTCATGTCGATCCGCCATGCGGAAATTCCCCAAGTACCGCTTCCATCAAACAAAACTTCCGATCCATTTTTTATCGTATAGTATGTACCGTTTGATCCGTTTCCATGGCTGTTTAACACCTGAACTTTACTGTTATCGATCGTGGCATAAAATGTTCCCGTAAAACCTGAGCGGTTATTATCCGAGATATAGGTCGAATTTTCGAGGTTCACATTATAGCCTCCGTCACCGCCATCCCACTCCAGGGCATCCTGCGGATAATTTCGGATCTCCAGCGTGGAATCCTTCAGATTCAGCTTATTATTCGAGCAGAAATAGATCGCATGAGTGTTGGCAGCAACACCTTCTCCATCCATTACCATCTCTGCATTCTCCAGATGCAGCTCTGCATCCTTTGATGCGCAGATCGTCTGCCAATTCCACTCTGCTGTATATGGTGTCGATCCGATTCCTTTCAGTTCCACAGCGCAATTCTTAAAGGTCAGCTTTTTGCCCCAAAGTGCAATTCCTTTGTCCGTAAATGTAAGCTTCTTCTTATCCGTACCACCATCTACCGTCAAGTTCTTGCTCAGATTAAGCCCACTTGTCGACTCATCCGTATCAAGAACGATCACCGCTCCATCTGCTGCCGCAGTCACTGCATCATCAAACGTATTATAGACAGTCCCACCAATATGTACCTGCGCAAATGCCGAAACCGACATTCCCGCCGTCATCGCAGTCGCTGCCAGACAAACCACGAAAACCTTGTTCATTTTCTTTTTCATTTTCGATCCCCTCCATGTCAATTTATGTCGAAAAAAGCGCCGTTTTCACTTTTTTGTGAACCGGCGCATTTTTTCCATCATTTTTCCGGTTCTGTTACCCGGTGTCCGCGGACAAGAAGCCTGTGGGTATTTACCCCATACGGAGTACAGGTATAAAGCGTCACAAGGTCTTTTCCGTTCTGGATATAAAGTTCTTCCGTCTCTTCCGGGAGTGTTACGAGGATCTGATCCACCTCATACGTGAATGTCTCGTTTAAGACATCCAGAGTGAACCGATCTCCCACTTCCAGTTTGTCCAGGTCGGTGAACAGTTTCGCCTTCACAAGACCGTTATGGGCGGCCAGCACACAATGGGTATTTTCACCGCCCACCGGCAGGCTTGTCCCATACCAGAAACCGGCGCCCGACTGAAGCGCCCGCTCTTCCGTTCCGTGGTAAATGGGAATGTGGACCCCGATCTTCGGAATGTCCACATATCCCATCATCCCTGTTCCCCATGGATCCAGAAGGTGGTCAAGCTCCTCCCGTTCCTCTGCGGGAACCAGAAACTGTTCCTCTTTCTTTGCAAGTCTTTCATTGTACTCTCGGGCCGCCTGGATCATTCCTTCGCAGTCGATCCCCTGAAACCGGTCATACGCCGCGATCGCCTTGTTGAACTGATACTGATAGTACCAGTCGCAGATATGCGGGTACAGAAAAATTCCCAGTCCCAGAAGAAATATGGCTGCTATGAGGATCCCGCGCCCGGTGAGCCATGAAGGTTTCCTGCCGGAATTACCGGATCCATGCTCCATTTGCGTCTACCTGATATCCATCCGGTGTTGTGGTGTTCGCAAGCATTGCGCCAAGAGTTCCCTTGTCGGATGCTGTGTTGAAGTAATACCACTTGCCGTCGATCTCATGCCAGCCGGTGTCAGCGTACCAGATGGTTCACCTGACACATCCGCCAACGACACTCCCGGCACAGACCCAACGACCATACAGGCCGTCATGAGTGCTGCCAGAACACGTTTTTTCATTCCGCGCTTCTTCATCTCTCTTTTCCTCCTTTTTTTCGAATCGTGGATCGTAACTGTATCTCTGTCGAACAGTTACTGTGAGTCAATATTTCAATTGCTGCACACAGGATTCTTCTGCCTCTGTATGCTCACAAAGCTCCTCCTTTCCCCCTTGTTCCTAAAAATTTATAAAAATCACTCCCTAAACTGCATTCTATGCAGCAGAGCTGCCCGGTATTCCTGCGTTCGGAAGTGTTTTTATCAGTATTGTGATCCCCCTGCGTTCTCAGGAATTCTCTTCGCGGTATTTCGCTAAAAATGGATCATATAACCGCTTTTCCGCGTCCAGCCGCGCCTGAACTGCCTCCTCATAGGTTGCGAAGCTGCCAAGATTGTAGGACTTTCCCTGAAAGCCAATGGATGCTCTCCATCGGTTGTTTTCTCTTCTGTACACTCCGCGATGACCGGAAGTATTATTGGAAAATGTCTTTCTGCACGCGATCCTCTCCACACAGGTTCCGTCCATAAAATGGATGGCTTTCTTCATATTTACCTTTCTCTGTGCTTCCTGAAGACAACCGCAGCTCCTTGTGACTCCGGAACGGAGATTCTCTTTGCGGCAGATGCATTGTTTTCCACAGTCGCACTGACAAAGCCAGTAATCACTCATCCTGTCCGGACGATCCGCACGATCCCCTTCGGACGATCCGCTTTGCTCCACTGCGCCATCACATTTTTCTGCCGTTCCCGCTGCCGGTCCCAGAACCACAAGCCTACCGTACCGCTGTCCGGTGAGATCAAGGCGTTTTTCCTGGAGTCGGATCCGTCTTCTGCATCCACAGCTCTTCGTATGTCCGTTTTTCAGGTGTGAATCTTCCACGGTGCATGTATTCCCGCAGTCACACCGGCACCGCCAATAGGTTTTCGGTTTCCCCGGAATCTTCACTTTTTCAATTACCACGAGACTTCCGTATCGTTCTCCGATCATACATTTCTTCATTCAAAAAAGCCGTCCATGACATAATGTGTATTATGTCATGAACGGCTTATCTTAGATGATTCTGCATCGTTCTTACATGAAATTTACATGCTTTTTACGCTTCCTAAAGTTAATTTAGAAAAGTGAACCGGTCTGCAAACCCGCTTCCAGGACCGTATGTTTTTT
>ULSV01014473.1_pt1 | contig 13771 bp, 10 predicted proteins | sample 1956991 | NCBI WGS metagenome assembly ULSV01 (sample SAMEA4835717, study PRJEB28245) | human gut metagenome | biome: gut microbiome; material: fecal sample | place: Denmark | collected 2008 | reverse complement strand
TGACAGGAGCGAGGAGAAGTTATGTGCTCGAGTCTGAAGGTTTAAAATCGCGCTCTATTTCGAAAACTCGCTGGATTGTGTGTTTGTGGTTCAAGGGAGAGGGACTGAGGGCTGGTCGGAAAATGTAGAGAATGGCTGGAAATAGGTCGGAAAAAGTGTGGGAAATGTCTGAAATGATGTCACAAAAAGGCACTGACGTGCCAAAGATGCGCACTCGCGCGAAGATGCAGACTGTCGCAAGCGACCGCGCGAGGCGCGAGAATGTGCCAAGGCACATTCTTTTATGGCATTTCAGGATTTTTTCCCAGTCGTACTGCCTCTAAATACTTCTGTGTCTCCTCATCCGCATGCGCGAACAGATAATTTTTTGCATTGCCGGTATGTTTTCCTTTTTCCTCGGAGATCAGCTTTCCGACACGCTCGATCTCCTCACGGAAATCCCTCGCGGACCAGAGGATACAGCCCTGACTTCGGATAATGAGCTGGATCACGCCGTCGGAGGTAGCGACTGTGGTGCGGTATCGTCTGCCGATGCGGATCGCGACTTTTTCGATGTACTGGTCGGCGGTCTCCGCCTCTTTTGTATACACGACGTTGATGTTGTGGTATTTCTGGACCTTCTCCACACCGCCGGGGACCTTGTAGGCGTCGAAGACGACGATGACACAGATCTTGCGGAATCCCTGGTAGTTGCTTAGGATGTCCATGAGCTTATAGCGAGCGGCGTCGATGCTGACTGCCGCCAGGTCGCTCAGCTCCTCCCAGGCAAAGATGATGTTGTAGCCGTCAACGAGAAGATACTCGTCCTCTGGCGCCTCTTTTTCCTTCACCGACTTCACCGGGCTGGCGTTTTTCGCTCGGATCACGGTTCGGGAGTCATAGTCGGAGGCAAGCTTCCGCTTCGGCTCGCCGTATGTACGGGTGAAAATGGCCTGGAGTTCCTTGTCATCATAGAAGGAAAGGGAAGGACCTCCATTTCCGCGGCTGTCGGAGGAAGAACCAGCAGTGCCATTTGCGGAAACTCCAGAGTCGATATCGTTACCAGAAGCGGCAGAGCCGCTCGAACCAGGTCCAGCTCCAGAGTCAGAATTTTTACTGCCAGAAAAACCAGAGCCAGCAGCGCTGCCGCCAGCCGCTCCACTCGGAACTTTCCCCGCAGCTACATCCGCTGCCATTGCCTGCAGCCGTTCATTCGCTTCCTTAAGCTCCCGTTCCTGCTGTTCCTTCGCAAGCTGCTTTGCCAGCGGACTCTCCACATGCATATACTGCTTCACCTCATCCCACGGCACCACGAAGCCTGCCCCGTGGGAGCAGAAGACAGATCCGGCAGGGTCCTGGAGGTCGGAATCGAAATCGTAGCCGGAGGCCGCGATAACCTCCTCGGCGTTGTGGCACGGTTCGTAGCCGGAAAGACTCAAGGTCAGCCGTCCGCGGCCTTTCGTGTAGGAGATCACGTCGCGCTGGTAATTTCTCATGGTGGAAACCGGAGCGGTCCCCGTAAGAAGAGCCATGGAGCCGTCCTGTTCCGGTGCGGAAAATTCACCCTGCATCCGGTCAAGATCCGCCATAGCGTGCCCAAGGTTTTCCGACGGTACTTCCAGCCGGAACGCGTAGTACGGCTCTAAGAGCACACACCCCGCCTCGCAGAGTCCCTGACGGACAGCGCGGTAGGTTGCCTGGCGGAAATCGCCGCCCTCTGTGTGCTTCTGGTGGGCACGTCCGGCGATCAGAGTGATCTTTATGTCGGTGATCTCGGAACCGGTGAGGATTCCCCGGAACCGCTTTTCCTCCAGATGTGTCAGAATCAGTCTCTGCCAGTTTTTATCCAGCATATCTTCGCTGCAGTTGGTATCAAAGACGAGTCCGGTTCCCGGCTCACCCGGTTCCATTAAAAGATGGACTTCCGCGTAGTGGCGCAGCGGTTCGAAATGCCCGACGCCCTCAATGATCTTAGCGATCGTTTCCTTATATACAATATTTCCTTCGCCAAATTCGATCTCCACGCCGAATCGTTCCTGTACCTGACTTTTCAGGATCTCCATCTGCACATCGCCCATGACCTGTGCCTGAATCTCGCCAAGCGCCTCGTTCCAGACGATATGGAGCTGCGGGTCTTCCTCCTCGAGCATGCGCATGTTTTTGAGCATGGTGTGGGAGTCTGTTCCAAAGGGCAGCAGGATCCGGTAGGTGAGGACCGGCTCTAAAAGCGGAAGAGCACTCTCGGAGGCAGTTCCGAAGACCTGTCCAGGCCTCGTGTCGGAGATTCCGGTGACGGCCACCACCATGCCAGGTTCCGCTTCTTTCAATGCCTCAAACTTTGAGCCGGAGTAGAGCCGGATCTGGTTGATCTTCTCCTCAGAATCAGGGGATAGGGAATCGCGGATCTTCAAACTTCCGCCCGTGACCTTCAGATGCGTCATCCGGACGCCTGCCTCATCGCGGGAGATTTTGAACACCTTCGCGCCGAAGTCTTTCATGTAGTCCGGACATGACGCAAACTCCCCGAGGGCGGTCAGAAATTCCCGGACGCCGGAAAGTTTTAACGCAGAGCCGAAAAAGCACGGGAAAAGTTTCCGGTCATGGATGACTTTCCGCACATCGTCTGTCTTTAAAGTACCGTCTGCGAGGTAAGTTTCGAGAAGCGCTTCATCGCAGGTGGCGATCTCCTCGGCTGCTTCTTCTGGATCTCTGCAGACCGCCGCAAACGGTTCAGCAGAAGCTGAAAATGTCAACACATCCTCATTCCCGATCACCCCGCTGAAGTCCACGACTCCATGATCCAGCCGCTCCTTCAGCGATGCCAGCACCGCATCTCGATCCGTCCCTTTCTGATCCATCTTATTCACAAAGATAAACACCGGGATCCGGTATCGTCTTAAAAGTCTCCAGAGCGTCTCTGTATGTCCCTGTACCCCATCAGCCCCGCTGACGATGAGCACCGCGTAGTCCAGCACCTGCAGTGTCCGCTCCATCTCTGCCGAAAAGTCCACATGACCCGGCGTGTCAAGAAGTGTCACGCAGGCATCACCCAACGGAAAGACCGCCTGCTTCGAAAAGATCGTGATGCCCCGGGCGCGCTCCAGTGCAAACGTATCGAGAAACGCGTCCCGGTTGTCTACGCGCCCCATTTTCTTTAATTTTCCTGTCTCATATAAAATTGCCTCGGACATGGTCGTCTTTCCAGCGTCGACATGCGCGAGGATACCGATAACAAATCGTTTCATATACAATAAGGTCTGCTTTCTGTAATATAGATATAATAAGTGACCTGCCGCCTGAAAGAAAATAAAAGGCGGCAGCGTAAACATAGTATATCAGAAAACAGAATCCCATGCAACGAGGCACCGGCACAGGATTCACCAGGATCAGCATGATTTGCGTAAACGGACAGGTCTGTCGGGCTGGTCACTGTCCCAAAATCATAGAAAACACCCGGAAAACTGCACAGAAATCCCGCAAACAGGCACTTTTCCCAGCAAACCCCTTGATTTTTCAGATGTTCTATGCTATGATTTTGACGATAACATAAGTAACCGGTCAAAAGAGTGGACGAAAAAGTCCACTCTTTCGTTTTGCATAACCGGAATATTCCGGCAGAAAGGCGGTGGAAACCCATGGCAAGAAGAGATGAATATGAATCCAGGGTCGAGAAATTTTTAATTCCGATCATGGAAGAGAATAATTTTGAACTGGTGGACGTGGAGTACGTGAAGGAAGCGGGTACCTGGTATCTGAGAGCCTATATCGACAAAGAGGGCGGCTTTACAGTGGATGACTGTGAGATGGTATCGAGACGCTTAAGCGACTGGCTCGATAAAGAAGACTTTATCGATGACAGCTATATCCTGGAAGTAAGCTCCCCGGGACTCGGCAGACCGTTAAAGAAAGAGAAGGACTTCAAGAGAAGTCTCGGCGAAGCAGTCGATATCAAGCTGTACCGCGCCATCGAGAGACAGAAAGATTTCTCCGGAATTCTCACGGCATATGACGCGGACACCGTAACGATCCGCTACGAGGACGGTTCCGAGAGCACATTTAATAGAAAAGACATTGCCTTAATCCGTCTGGCATTCGATTTTTAATAAGGAGGATAAAAAATGAACAAGGAACTGATGGAATCGATGAATATACTCGAAAAAGAGTACAACATCAGTAAGGACACATTGCTGGAGGCAATTGAGAATTCACTTCTCACAGCCTGCAAGAACCATTTCGGCAAAGCTGACAATGTGAAAGTCATCATTGATCCGGATGGCTGCGACTATTCTGTATATATGGAAAAAGAGGTCGTTGAGACTGTGGAGGACCCGATCACACAGATCAGCCTCGCTGACGCAAGAATGATCGCTCCGAGACATGTCCTTGGTGATATCGTCCAGATCCCCATTGATTCCCATGATTTCGGCAGAATCGCGACGCAGAACGCGAAAAATGTGATCTTACAGAAGATCCGCGAGGAGAGCCGTAAGTCCCAGTTAAGCGAGTGGCAGTGCAAGGAGAAAGAGGTCGTTACGGGTATTGTCCAGCGTTATATCGGCCGCAATGTCAGCGTAGATCTCGGAAAGATCGATGCGATCCTTCCGGAAGCTGAGCAGGTAAAGGGCGAGGTATTCCAGAGAACTGAGCGCATCAAGGTTTATATCCTGGAAGTTAAGGACAGCCCGAAGGGACCGAGAATCTCCGTATCCAGAACGCATCCGGACCTCGTAAGACGTCTGTTTGAGGCTGAGATCGCAGAGGTCCGCGACGGTACCGTTGAGATCCGCGCCATCGCCCGTGAGGCAGGCTCCAGAACAAAGATCGCTGTAAGCTCCACAGACCCGAACGTTGATCCGGTAGGTGCATGTGTAGGTTTAAACGGCGCGAGAGTCAACGCCATCGTCAACGAGCTCCGCGGTGAGAAGATCGATATCATCAACTGGGACGACAACCCGGCGTTCTTAATTGAAAACGCGTTGAGCCCGGCAAAGGTCATCTCCGTCGTTGCGGATGAGGACGAGAAAGAGGCACAGGTCATCGTTCCGGACTACCAGTTATCCTTAGCGATCGGTAAAGAAGGACAGAATGCAAGACTTGCCGCAAGACTTACCACCTACAAGATCGATATCAAGAGTGAGACACAGGCGAGAGAGCTTGGCCTCTTCGACGATATGGATTTCGGAGAGGAAGGCTTTGAGGGCGAGTACGAGAAAGATGTAGAGCCGGCAGAGGACGAAGCTCCGGCAGAGGAAACTTCCGAAGCACAGGCTGAGACAGAAGAATAGGAGAGAAGGGAACGACCACAGTGAGTACAGTAAAGAAGGTTCCGCAGAGACAGTGCATTGGCTGCGGTGAAATGAAAAACAAGCGGGAGCTGATCCGTGTCTTAAAAGGTACTGACGACGTGATTTCCATTGACGCGACCGGAAGAAAAAACGGACGCGGCGCATATATCTGCCCATCCATGGCATGCTTTGAAAAGGCAGTGAAGAGCCGGGGACTGGAACGCTCCTTTAAAATGGCAATTCCAAAAGAGGTTTACGAAAGTCTGAAAAAGGAGATGGAACAGATCGATGAACAGAAATAAGGTCCTTGGCCTGCTGGGCCTGGCGGAGAAAGCCGGCAAGGTAAGAAGTGGCGAGTTCTCCACAGAGAAGGCGGTAAAGTCCGGAAAAGCCGGACTGGTGATCGTATCGGAAGAATCTTCGGACAACACAAAGAAAATGTTCCGGAACATGTGTACTTACTATAAGGTCCCGTACTTTGAGTTCGGAAGCAAGGAAGAGCTCGGACACATCCTGGGAAAGCAGATGAGAGCGTCCCTGGCCGTGATCGACGAGAATTTTTCCAATGCGTTGTTGAAGCATTTTACTGCAAAAGCGTAGTCCTGCGGACATGAGGAGCGCATGTCTGCAGGAGGCGGGTCATGTACATTGGCGATGGTTTGCAGGGACTATTTTGGAGGTGGCGAGCGTGAGTGAGTTTGAAAAGGATTTAAGAAAGAAAAAAGAGGGAACAGATACATTGAATCAGAATCAGGAGAATTCCACAAAGCCGGCAGTTCCGGCTGAAGGAGAAAATAATGCGCCGGCAGCACCGGCAAAGAAGCGTATTGCGGCAGTTTACCGTCCGCAGAACAGCACACAGAAACGTCCGGCAGGAAACCGTCAGCAGGGCGGTCAGAGACCGGCAAGACCGAACAACGGTTCCGGCATGCAGGTGAGACCGACGACAAACAGCGCGCCGGCAGCACCGGCAAAGGCAGCTGAGACTTCAGCAGCACCGGCACAGGAGAAAAAGGCGGAGACAGTTAAGACAGAGGCACCGGCACAGGAGCTTCGTGAGAATGTCCGTCCGCTTCCGAACCAGAGCCGTCCGGAAGGACGCCAGGGCTTCCAGTCCAGAGAGAGCCGTCCGTTCCCGGGACGCGACGGAAACCGTGAGAGCGGAAGAGATAACCGCCAGGGCGGCTATCAGGGCAACAGAGATAATAATCGTCAGGGCGGCTACCAGGGTAACAGAGACGGAAACCGCCAGGGCGGCTATCAGGGCAACAGAGACGGAAACCGCCAGGGCGGCTACCAGGGCAACCGCGATAACAACCGTCAGGGCGGCTACCAGGGCAACAGAGACGGAAACCGCCAGGGTGGTTATCAGGGTAACAGAGATAACAATCGCCAGGGCGGCTACCAGGGTAACAGAGACGGAAACCGCCAGGGTGGCTACCAGGGCAACCGCGACAACAATCGTCAGGGCGGTTACCAGGGCAGAAACGACAACCGTCAGGGCGGAAACAGAAGCGGCATGGGCATTCCGAAGCCGTCCTTCGATACACCGCTTGCACAGAAGCAGCAGAACACAAAGCAGAGCAAGAACGCTTACAAGAAAGAGCATGACGCAAAGAAAGACCGCGATATCGAGATGAAAGGCAAGGCAGGAAAGGGCCAGAAGGGCGTAAAAGCTCCGGTTATGCCGCCGCAGCCGAAGAAGGAGGAGGCGAAGGTCGAGGAGATCAAGACCATCGTAATCCCGGAGGTTATCACGATCAAAGAACTCGCGGACAAGATGAAATTACAGCCGTCCGCAATCGTTAAGAAGCTCTTCTTACAGGGCACCATCGTTACGATCAACCAGGAGATCGACTTCGAGAAAGCCGAAGAGATCGCTATGGAGTATGATGTTCTCTGCGAGAAGGAGAAGAAGGTCAACGTCATTGAGGAACTCTTAAAAGAGGAAGAAGAGGACGAGAAGGACATGGTTCCGAGACCGCCGGTCATCTGCGTAATGGGTCATGTTGACCACGGTAAAACTTCCCTTCTTGACGCGATCCGCCAGACAAATGTAACCTCCAGAGAGGCAGGCGGTATCACACAGCACATCGGTGCCTATGTTGTTGAATACAACGGACAGAAGATCACTTTCCTCGATACACCGGGTCATGAGGCGTTCACGGCAATGCGTATGCGTGGTGCCCAGGCAACAGATATCGCGATCCTCGTTGTCGCAGCGGACGACGGTGTTATGCCGCAGACCGTTGAGGCCATCAACCACGCGAAGGCAGCAGGCGTTGAGATCATCGTTGCTGTCAACAAGATCGATAAGCCGAGCGCAAACGTAGAGAGAGTAAAACAGGAGTTATCCGAGTATGAGCTGATTCCTGAGGACTGGGGCGGAAGCACCGTATTTGTACCGGTTTCCGCACATACAAAAGAGGGAATCCCGGAACTTCTCGAGATGATCCTCTTAACAGCGGAGGTAAAAGAGTTAAAGGCAAACCCGAACCGCCGCGCAAGAGGTCTCGTAATCGAGGCGCAGCTTGATAAGGGAAGAGGACCGGTGGCAACGGTACTTGTACAGAAAGGTACCTTAAAGGTCGGTGACGCTATCGCCGCTGGCTGCTGCTACGGTAAAGTCCGCGCCATGATGGACGATAAGGGCAACCGTGTCAAAGAGGCTGGCCCGTCCACTCCGGTTGAGATCCTCGGTCTCAACGATGTTCCGAACGCAGGTGAGGTATTCATCGCGCACCAGAACGAGAAAGAGGCAAGAAGCTTCGCAGAGACATTCATCGCAGAGAGCAAGAATAAGCTTATCGAAGATACAAAGGCAAAACTTTCCTTAGACGACCTGTTCTCACAGATCAAGGCCGGAAATGTCAAGGAACTTCCGATCATCGTAAAAGCCGATGTACAGGGTTCTGTAGAGGCTGTAAAACAGAGTCTCGTAAAACTTTCCAACGAGGAAGTTGTTGTCAAAGTCATCCACGGCGGCGTTGGCGCGATCAACGAGTCCGACGTTACACTTGCATCCGCTTCCAATGCGATCATCATCGGTTTCAATGTTCGTCCGGACGCACAGGCGAAGTCCATTGCGGACCGCGAGAAAGTCGACATGCGTCTGTACCGCGTCATCTACCAGGCGATCGAGGATGTAGAGGCTGCCATGAAGGGTATGCTGGATCCGGTATACGAGGAGCAGGTAACCGGTCATGCAGTTGTCCGCCAGACCTTCAAGGCATCCGGAGTCGGCACCATCGCCGGTTCCTATGTGCTTGACGGTAAGATCACCCGCGGAAGCAAGGCCCGCATCACGAGAGACGGCGAGCAGATCTTCGAGGGACCGCTTGCATCCTTAAAGCGTTTCAAGGACGATGTGAAGGAAGTCAACGCAGGTTACGAGTGCGGTCTTGTATTCGAGGGCTTCAACGATCTCCAGGAAGACGATATGATCGAAGTTTATATCATGGTAGAGGTACCGAGATAGTCCCAGACAGAGAAGAGGTAATATCATGAGAAAAAACAGTGTAAAAAATATCCGGATCAACGGCGAAGTCCAGAAAGCTCTGAGCGAAATCATCCGCTCCGAGCTCAAGGATCCGCGCATTCATCCGATGACAAGCGTGGTCCAGGTATCGGTCACACCGGACCTTAAGATCTGTAAGGCCTACATCAGCGTTCTTGCGGACGAGGAGCAGGCGAAAGATACGATCCGCGGCTTAAAGAGCGCGGAGGGCTTTATCAGAACCCAGCTTGCGAAGAAAGTAAATCTTCGGAACACCCCGCAGATCTTCTTCGTGCTGGACCAGTCTATCGAGTACGGCGTCCGCATGTCCAAGCTCATCGATGAGGTGACAAAGGATATGCCGGAGGAGCAGGAAGACGACGGAACTGAGAGCGAAAATTAAACGAAGGAACCGGTCTGCGTGGGATACGCGCGGACCGGAATGTACTGAAATCATATAGAGGAATCCGGCCAGACGCGCGCAACGCGGATTCTGCCGGATTTTTCTGGTCTACAGAATAAGAACACAATAAGGGAGGCGGAACTTTTGGGAATTCTAGATGAGATGCTGGAAGGAAAGGAGACTATCGTGATCCTGGGCCATGTAAACCCGGACGGGGACTGTATCGGTTCCTGTTTGGGACTCTATAATTATCTGAAGGAAAATTATGAGGGGCTTGAGGTCTCAGTGTATCTGGAGAAAATGGGAGTGAAATTTTCCTTTCTTTCCGGTTTTGAGGATGTACACACAGAATACGACGACACAAAAACATTTGACCTTTGCATCACATCGGATGCCAGCGACGTTCCGCGCCTGGGCGCCTTCGCCCCGTACCGGGAGACAGCAAAAGATACATTCTGCGTTGACCACCACATCACGAACAAGGGAATGTGCAGGGTTAACGTGATCGAGAGCTGGGCAAGTTCCGCAAGTGAGGTGCTGTTCCGCCTTCTCGATAAGGAAAAGATCAGCAAAGCGGTCGCAGAGTGCCTGTACACGGGAATCGCTCATGACACCGGTATCTTCAAGTTCTCAAACACATCGAGACAGACCATGGAGATCGCCGGATTCTTAATGGAAAAGGGCATCGATTTCCCGAAGATCATCGACGACAGCTTTTTTGCAAAAACATATGGTCAGGCGAAGCTTCACGGCCGGGCTGTTCTCGACAGTGTCCGGATCCTGGATAACCGTTGTGTATACACGGTTGTCACGACGGATGAGTTAAGGGAATATGGCTGCACCGTAAAGGCCACGGACGGAATCGTGGACCAGCTTCGGATCATTGAAGGCATCGAGATCGCGTTTCTGCTCTACCAGACGGGAAATCCTGACGAGTACAAGGTGAGCCTCAGAACGAACTCCGCAGTGGATGTGAGCCGGATCGCCCAGAGCTTCGGCGGCGGCGGACATGTGAAGGCCGCAGGCTGCACGATGACGGGGGAGCCGCAGGAGATCGTGGAGAAGATCAGCGGAAAGATCCGCGAGCAGTGGGAAGAGCTCAAGTAACGAACACCGGAGGAAAGAATGTACGACGGAATTATTAACGTATATAAAGAAAAAGGATTCACCTCCCACGATGTCGTGGCGAAAATGCGGGGGATCCTGGGTCAGAGAAAGATCGGTCATACGGGGACTCTGGATCCGGCGGCGGAAGGTGTTCTTCCGGTGTGCGCAGGAAAAGGCACGAAGCTCTGCGATATGCTGACCGATCACGACAAGACATACAGGGCTGTTCTTCTTCTTGGAACCGAGACGGACACGGAGGATACAACGGGTACGGTGCTGGAGACGAAAGATACATCGGGCCTCACAGAAGACGAAGTGCAGGATGTGGTCCTCTCCTTTATCGGGGATTACGCCCAGGTTCCGCCGATGTACTCGGCACTCAAGGTCGATGGAAAGAAGCTCTATGAGCTTGCGCGAGAGGGAAAGACTGTGGAGCGGAAAGCGCGCCCGGTTAAGATCTTCGATATCCAGATCGAGAAGATGGAGCTCCCGGAGGTCACGATGACCGTGTCCTGCTCAAAGGGAACTTATATCCGCACCCTGTGCCATGATATCGGCGCGAAGCTCTCCGTCGGCGGCTGCATGAAGGAGCTTCTTCGGACAAAGGTGGGCCGGTTTGAGCTCTCAGAGAGCCTGACACTGGACGAACTTCAGAAGTTAAAAGAGGAAGACCGGCTGGCGGAGGTCGTACTTCCGGTGGAGGAAGTCTTCAAGGAGCTTCCGGAGATCCGCTCGGATACGGAGGAGCTCGATAAGCTCTTAAAGAACGGAAACCCGTTCCGCAGCAGCGCGGTAAAAGATGTAAAGGGCGGGGACATGTTCCGCGTTTATCATTCGGATGGAACCTTTATCGGGGTGTTTAAGTACGACGAAGAGAAACACATGTACTATCCGGAAAAAATCTTTCTGGGAGGAAATTGACATGCAGTACATCGCGGAAACCAGAGAGTTTCAGATCAAAGAGAAAACAGTCGTCAGCATCGGTAAATTTGACGGTCTCCATAGGGGACACCAGAAGCTGATGCATGAGATGTTAAAATGGAAGGAACAAGGCTTTAAGATCGCCGTGTTCACCTTCGCGACGCCTCCGGGAACCCTGGTAAAGGGAAAGGTGCAGACCATGATCATGACGAACCCGGAGCGTGAGATGCTTTTGGAGAGAGCCGGTGTGGACTACATCGTGGAATACCCATTTGATGAGGAAGTATGCCATATGGCACCGGAGAAGTTCGTCTCCGACATCCTGGTGGGACACATGAACGCCGGGGTCATCGTTTCCGGTCCGGACTGCCACTTTGGATACAAGGCAGCCGGGGACTGCGCGATGCTGGAGCGCCTGTCATCGGAGTACGGATACCGCTATTTTGTTGTTGACAAGGAGCGGGACGAGGAAGGAAAGATCATCAGCAGCACCTACATCCGTGAGATGCTGGCGGACGGAAATATCATAAAGGCAAACAAGCTTTTGGGGTATTATTACTTTGTCACCGGAACGGTGCAGCATGGAAACGCCATCGGACACACAAAATTATATCCGACGGCGAACCTGATCCCGCCGGCGGTGAAACACCTGCCGAAGTTCGGCGTCTATGTGACGAGGGTGACCGTGGGCGGAAAAACTTACGGTGGACTGACAAATGTGGGGGCAAAACCTACGATCTCCGGGGAAAATCCTGTGGGAGTGGAGACTTATCTCTATAATTTTGAGGGAGATCTCTACGGAAAAGACATGAAAGTGGAGCTTCTCGACTTTGTGAGACCGGAGATAAAGTTTGAGTCCATCGACGCGCTGAAGGCGCAGCTGGACCATGATATCAAGGAGTGCCAGAGACGGTATCTGGAGTTTGCGTAAAAAGACGGCGTCCGATTCTCTAAAGGAGATGCGGGCGTATCTTATGAAATATGGAGAAGGAAGAATTGGAGTTAGAAAATAAGCCGGAAGGCGGGGAAAAAGAAAAGCAGGCGCCGGAGCAGAAGCCGGCGATGACATATGCAGAATTTAAGGCCCAGAAAGGGAGAAAACGGGGGAAAAACCGTGGGACCGGAATGAATAAGGACCTGGCGGTAAAGATCGCGGCTGTGTGCGGCGGCGTGGTCGTTCTCGTTGGAGCCGTTGGAGGCGGCCTCTACTGGCATGAATCCTCAAAATACAAGACATGTTTTCTGCCCGGAACCATCGTTGACGGCATGGATGTGACGGGAAAGACGGCATCGGAAGTGGAAGACGCCATCATGGAGCAGTTAAAGGGATATACGCTGACCATCAATGGGCGCGAGGATCTCTCTGAGTCCATCACCGGGGAGAGTGTGGGACTTTACGCGGAGTTTGATGACACGTTAGATAAGGCCATCGCCGCCCAGAAGCCGATGGACTGGGGAAAATACCGGTTTGGAAAAGCGGTGAATGAGGTAAATACGGATGCCCTGCTCCGCTACAGCGACGATATGCTGAATGAGGCAGTAGAAGGTCTCTCCTGCATGGGCGAGGAAAATATGAGAGAGCCGGAGGACGCGAAGATCTCTGATTATGATTCCGCGACAGGCTCTTACTCGATCATAAAAGAGGATGAGGGAACGGAGCTCCTGGAGGACAAGGTGAAAGCGGCGGTCGCCACTGCGATCATGTCCCTGGCGGAGAGCGTGGACCTCGAGGAGCAGGGATGTTATCTGGCTCCTTCGGTGACCTCCGAGGACGAGGCACTTAAGACGGCCTGCGAGACCATGAACAAGTATGTGGGGGCGAAGATCACATATAAGTTTGGAGATAAAGCGGAGACGCTGAACGGAAATGAGATCCATAACTGGCTCACGGTCAACGGAACGAGCGTCAGTGTCAGCGAGTCGAAGGCGGCGGAGTATGTCAAGAACCTGGCATCCACCTACAACACCGCGTATAAGCCGAAGACATTGAAGACATCCTACGGAAAGACGGTGACCATCACCACCGGAAATTACGGATGGAAGATCAACCAGGCGAAGGAGACGGCAGCTCTCGTGAGCCTCATCAAAAATGGGGAGCAGACATCCAGAGAGCCTGAGTATTCCCAGAAGGCCGCGAGCCATTCGGGAAATGATTATGGAAATACATACGTGGAGATCAACCTGACGGCGCAGCATCTTTACTTCTATGCGAATGGAAAGCTTCTTGTGGAGTCGGATTTCGTGTCCGGAAATGCCGCGAAGGGCTGGAGTACCCCGGCGGGTGCTTATTCCATCACGTATAAGCAGAGAAATGCGACCCTGAAAGGCCAGGGATACGCGACTCCTGTTTCCTACTGGATGCCGTTTAACGGCGGAATCGGTCTGCATGACGCGAATTGGAGAAAGACATTTGGCGGAACGATCTACAAGAATGGCGGATCCCACGGCTGCGTCAACCTGCCGCCGGCAGTGGCGAAGACCATCTACGAGAACATCTCCGCGGGAGATCCGGTCCTGTGCTACCATTTAGACGGCACGGAGAGCTCCAAGACCAGCGGAACGAAGAAGGACGGGACGGCG